>Ga0209193_1001028_pt1 | contig 15342 bp, 13 predicted proteins | sample COGITO_mtgs_1003_FD_185515 | JGI IMG/M metagenome (GOLD analysis project Ga0209193, IMG submission 185515) | Pelagic marine microbial communities from North Sea - COGITO_mtgs_100330 (SPAdes) (version 2) | ecosystem: Environmental > Aquatic > Marine > Epipelagic ... | reverse complement strand
TGGTACCTTAGAAGATTTCTTTATCACAGATGGAGTATGGGAAGTCTTAAAAATGCATAAAGACTCAAAACCATTACCCTACAATCAAAATAAACACGAAGAAAAAAAAAGAAACTATAAAAATTACCGATTAAAACAGTACGCTAAAAAAATTGAGGAAGAATTATTAAGAAAATAAAAAATGGAAAAGTATATTTATTTAATTGCAGGTATGAGTGTTGGCGCTGTCATCATTTACTTATGGTTAAAGCAGCAGTATGCGACAAAAACAGCGCGTTTACAAGCCAATCTTGATTACGCCAATGATAACAATGCGCTGGATAATCTTCAAGATAAATACAATAAGTTAGAAGAGAAATTAAACAACAAATCTGACGAATGTACTGATCTCATACAAAAATTAGCGACAGCGAATGCAAATAATAAAGCTTTAGAAGAAAAACTTGATACTCAAAAAAAGGAAATAGAGGAATTAGGTGAAAAGTTCAATACCGAATTTGAAAACATTGCCGGAAAAATATTAAAAGCCAATACCAAGTCTTTTTCAGAAGTAAACGAAAGTAAAATTAAGGAGCTATTAAATCCTTTAGGGAAAAACATTAAAGAGTTTAAAGACAAAGTAGATGAGGTTTATGACAAAGAATCTAAAGAACGTTTTTCACTCGGTCAAAAAGTAACTGAGTTAGTAAAGTTAAACGAGCAAATAAGCCAGGATGCTATTAACCTCACTAACGCCTTAAAAGGTGAGGCTAAAACTCAAGGAAATTGGGGTGAAATGATTTTAGAAAGTATTTTGGAAAAATCTGGTTTACGTAAAGACGAGGAGTACTTTATGGAGCATCAGTTATTAGATGACGATGGCAAACCGTTACGTTCTGATTCTGAAGGCAAGAAAATGCGACCAGATGCGGTGATTAAATATCCAGACAACAGAAATGTAATTATTGATTCTAAAGTGTCTTTAAATGCCTTTACAAGATATATTGCGGCTAATGATGTTGAAGAGCAAAAAGCGGAACTCGATGCACATATTTCTGCAATTAAAACCCACATTGTGTCATTAAGTACCAAAGGCTATGATGATTATAACAAGGCACTAGATTTTGTGATGATGTTTATACCAAGTGAACCAGCTTATATAGCTGCTATGCAAGGGGACTCAGATTTATGGAATTACGCCTATAACAAGCGTATTTTACTCATGAATCCTACCAATTTAATTACGTCTTTAAAACTAATAGTAGATTTATGGAAAAGAGAGTATCAAAACCAGAATTCCATTGCTATTGCTAATAGAGGTGCTAAACTGTATGATAAGTTTGTAGGTTTTGTAAAAAATTTAGAAAAAGTAGGAAGTTATATTGGTAGTGCTAAAACCTCTTATGACGAGGCTTATAAACAACTAAGTACCGGGAATGATAACTTAGTACTACAAGCTACTAAACTAGAGAAATTGGGAGTAAAAAATAAAAAAGAACTAAGTGAGGCACTGGAAACTGATGCTTCACTATACAACCTAACAGAATAATTATGGCAGGCGGAACCAAAGAAATACATTTTGAAGACCATATTGTACAGTATTTAACCACCCAAGAAAATGGAGGTGTAAATGAGTACAAACAAGTAGAGGCCTCAGAATACGACAAGCAGCTTTGCATCATACCTGGTGAGCTAATTGAGTTTATAAAAACCTCACAACAAGATAAATACAACAACCTAACAGGCCAGTTAGGCGCTGTGGTAGACACTAAAATAATTGAAAGAGTTACAAAAAGTTTAAAAGTTAATAAAACACTTGTAACTTTGCGCGAAGGTGTAAAAATGAATGGTGTTACTCTTGATTTAGCTTATTTTAAACCTTCTAATGATAAGACACCAGAGCATGAAATTGGTTTTAAACTAAACCGATTAGCTGTTATTAGACAACTCGCCTACTCTACTAAAAATAACAATGAAATTGATTTAGGCTTTTTCATTAATGGAATTCCGGTAGCAACAGCAGAATTAAAAAATGCATTAACCAGTCAAAATCATCATAATGCCATTAAGCAGTACATGCAAGACAGAGACCCAAAAGGAGAACCACTTTTAGAGTTTCAGCGTTGTTTAGTGCATTTTGCAGTGGGTACAGAGCAGGCATATATGACAACCAAATTAGCTGGTAAATCTACATATTTCTTACCCTTTAACACAGGTCTAAAAAACTACAACGCTAATGGGTTTGCCACAGCCTATCTGTGGGAAGACATATTAAGGAAAGATTCTTTATTTGATTTGGTTCAAAATTTTGTAAATCTTCAAAAAGATGTAAATAGAAAGTTTGATAAGAAAACAGGAGAAATTGTTAACGTACCATCTACAAAACTAATCTTCCCAAGATTTCATCAACTAAAAGCTGTTAGAAAATTACTAGAGCAGTTAAAAATTGATGATACTGGTAAAAATTATTTAATCCAGCATTCTGCAGGTTCAGGAAAATCAAATACCATCACATGGTTAGCATATCGTTTAGCAAACTTTTATAAAAGCTTCACAGATGAAAAAGCGATGTATAATTCTGTTATTGTAGTAACAGATAGACGTGTATTAAACAAACAAATACAAGATAATATAAAACAGCTTGATTATACCCCAGGAATGGTAGCCTATGTTGATGAAAAGAAAACTTCACAAGACCTAAAAAAAGCGATTGAAGATAAAAAGAGAATCATCATTACAACCATCCAGAAATTCCCTATAATTAGTGATATTGTTGCTCAGTTTTCTGATCGTAAATATGCTATTTTAATAGATGAAGCGCATAGCTCTCAATCTGGTGAGGCAGCCAGACATATGCGAAAAGCACTGAGTCTTGAAGAAGCTGCTGAGAAAGATGTTCCAGGTAAAGACTTAGATGATATAATTGCAGATGAAATTAGAAAAAAAGGACAACAAGCTAATATTTCTCAATTTGCATTTACAGCAACACCAAAACCAAAGACCATAGAGTTATTTGGTACTCTAAAAAACGGTAAGAAAGAAGCATTTGATGAATACACTATGGAACAGGCCATTAAAGAAGGTTTTATTATAGATGTTTTAGATAATTACATGTCATTTAAGCGTTATTATAAATTAATAAAACGAAGCGATTCTAAAGACCTTGAGTATGATAAGAAAAAGACAGTTCGTGTCTTGGGTAATTATGTTGACTTACAAGACCATGCTATAGAAAAAAAAGCGCGTATTATTTTAGAACATTTCACCTCTGTTACTCAAAATAAGATTCAAGGACAAGCCAGAGGTATGCTCGTTACTAAATCAAGATTACATGCCGTGCGTTTCAAGAGAAAATTTGATGATGTAATGCGTGAAATGAAATTACCATATGAGGCACTGGTAGCGTTTTCAGGCACTGTGAAAGATGATGAAACTGGAGAGGAATACACTGAAAACAGCATGAATGATCTAGGGGGTAGAATGAGCATACCAGACGCATTAAAATTACCGAAATACAGACTTCTTATTGTAGCAAATAAGTTTCAAACTGGTTTTGACGAGCCTATGATGCATACCATGTTTGTAGATAAAAAATTAGGAGGAACAAGTACAGTACAAACCCTATCGCGTTTAAATAGGTGCGCAAAAGGAAAGTCCAGCACGATGATACTAGATTTCGTGAATGATCCAGAATTAATTCAAGAAGATTTCCAAGACCATTATGGTAAGAATTTTATTCAAGAAGAAAATCTTACCGATCCAAACGCAGCTTATGATAGTTTAAATGAAGTTGAAAATTACCAAGTATATCATGAGTCTGAGGTTGAGGCATTTTCAAAAATATTTTTTTCGGAAAACGAAGATTTTGAAAAATTACAACCCATACTTCAAGGAATTTCAGCGCGTTTTGTTGATAATTTTGATGAGGAAGACCAAGCAGCCTTCAAATCTGCTGCACAATCTTTTATAAAACTCTACCGCTTTTTAAGTCAAATCATCACATTTACTGATGTAGATTTAGAAAAAACCTACGTTTTCTTAAATGCACTATTGAAAATATTACCTTACGCCAAGACATCTTTGCCATTAGATGTAGTAAATGATGTAGAGCTAGATAGCTATAAAATACAGCATAAATATACTACAGCTCTAAAGTTAGAATCAGGAGATGGTGAACTAGAAGGTATGCAAGTTGGAGGTACTGGAAATACTCAAGATGAGGAATTAGATTTTCTAACTAAAATCATAAAAGTTTTAAACGACACCTATGGTTTAGAGCTAACCGAAGAGGATAAGGTTGAGTTCAGGAAAATGAAAGAAAGTATTTATGAGAATAATGAGCTAATGTCATTTTTTAACCTGAGTAATTCAAAAGACAATATCAAAGATAAATTTAGTGATGTGATTGATGACAAGCTTCTAGACTTTATCGATAAAAAACTAGAGTTTTATAATAAAATGACTGAAGACAAAGTAAATTCTCAATTCAAAAATTTATGGTTTAATGAAATTTACGATCATAAGGTAAGAGGAATAGGGAAATAAACGTAAAAAAATAAAAATCTATGAGACAAGATCACTGTATAGACATATACGACCTGTATGATGAATTTATAGAAACCTTTTTATTCAAAGGCAATAGTATTATAAGTAGCCACGAAGCCATACTGAATAAAGAAAGTATCAACCAAACAGTTAAAAACTATATTGATAATTATGATGATGGTGTGGAGAGCTTTGATGATAAAATTAAAATACAATTTTCAAATGCGCCCATCAATACAAAGTTGGTGTTTGCACATGCAGAGTGGCTGTGGTCCTATTCTGTATATGATATAAGTCAAGACAAGAAAAAACACTACACACTGCGTACAACAGGTTTAACAAATGATGAAATTAGTCAAGATGTCTATCCAAGAGGGTTTGGTAGTGCTGGGCAATGGCATACAAACAATAAGTACCACGAGATAAAATTTTGCTTGATGCTTATTGATTTCATAAGAGCTAAAATTAATAATCTTGAAATTACCAGTCTAGAACAAGCAAAAAAATGGATAGAGCATATTTGCCTATACCTTCTTTATGAGCAAGAGTCTGATGCTTATGTTATACCTCAAAGTTTCAAAGATACATTGTCAGATAGTAAGCTAACAATGGCCCATGTCTTACCTTATAATGGTAATCCAGAAATTTATGAGCGTATTGCCTCAGGTAATCACAAAAACCAGCTATACAATTCATTTAAAGGGTTGTTGGAGGAAAAACAACGAAATGATGACAGCTTAAATCTAGATGAGAAAATATATGCCATAAGAAAAGTTTTAGGTGACTTAGCTAAAAATCCAAACTTTGATTTTTATGATAAAAAGTATTTAAAGATCTGGAACTATTCACTCTCTGAAGAAGGCTTTGATGAGGTACAAGGTTTACAATACAAAAAAGCTATTATACTTTACGGACCTCCTGGCACCAGTAAAACATATACTGCCAAAAGCTTGTCTAAAGCTCTTATTACCAATGCGTTTTTAAAAGACAAAAGTAACGTCGCTAAGTACTTAAAGGAAAATTTAGATATTACAGAGGGAAAAATTCATCATTTACAATTACATCCAAATTATACTTATGAAGATTTTGTAATTGGTTACCAACTACAAAACAATCAAACAGAGGTAACACCTGGTATATTATTTTCTATTTGTGAGGCAGCAGAAAGGGATAAAGGCATCACACCTAATGAAGATAAACCACATGTCTTAATCTTAGATGAAATTAATCGTATTGACTTATCACGCCTTTTCGGAGAAGTGTTTTCAGCAATTGAAAACAGAGAGCAACCCATTAGTCTTGGTTTAGGTAATTATAAATTAACCATCCCTCGTAATCTATATATTATTGGTACCATGAATGAGATTGATTTCTCATTAGAGCAAATAGATTTTGCCTTACAACGAAGGTTTCTATGGTACTTTTATGGTTTTGATGATACAATACTAAAATCTATTATTAAACATAAAGACAGCGAGCTTAAAACACGTTTAAAGCTAGATACAGAAGTTGAAAAATTTATTGGGAATGCAGTAAAGTTAAATAACAAAATTTCTTCTATTCCAGAATTAGGGAGGCAATACCAAATTGGGCATACCTTTTTTGGAGAAATTGTTGACATATATAAAAGTTATAAAGAAATTGGTGGTTACAAATCGCTAAAAAAACAAATTTATAGACGTGAAGGCCCTGCTTCTATCCTTTGGGCTATCTCATTAGAACCTATGTTAAAATCATTTTTAGGTAATATGGAGCCAGATGAAAGTGCGAGAATATTAAAAGAATTAAACACCATATACTTTTCAAAATAATTGAGCAAACAAAAGGTCATATTAGAAGCAAAAGACTGTTCAGTCTTTTTTAATCAAGAAGGGCATGCAGATGCAATTCAATACTTTTTAAGTACTCAAAGCAAAAGTAATATCTTCCTATTCTCTCCCAATAGAGAGGTACGGTTGGATGAATCTCCTCTAATAAGTTTTAACTACTTGGATGGGAAATGGTATGCAGGAAGGTATGTAGGTGAGTCCTTTTTCACCTTTAAAGGCGTGGAGTATCATATCATTATTACACCTAGATTTGGGAATGCTCAACTCTATAGAATGTTGGAGAAGGTTTTTAATATCAGATTTAGTGATTCAAACCAAAAGGCAGAGAAACAGAAAGATTTTCAATTTATCATAAAGAAAATAATTGCATTTCTTTGGTTAAATATGCTTTCAAAAGCAAATAAGCATGGCCTACCAAGAAGCAACAAGAAGCAAATTTTTGTGGGTTCTAAAATAAGAGGCAGGTTAAATGTGAGAGATACTATTATTCCGCTAAAGACCCAGAGTAAGATTGTGAGTAATTATTGGGAAAAAACACCTAACGAGCCTATTGCAAAAATACTAAAGCAAGCATATAGTATTCTAAAATATGAATATGGTATAGCTCATATAAAAGCCTCAAATGCTGCTAGTAATGCTCTAGAACAATTATTCTCAGCTAGAGTGTCTAACAAGTATATCAGCCAAAACGAGTACAAGAATATTATTTATAAGAATATTTATAAATCTTATAAACCAGTTGTTGATTTGTCTTGGGATATTATCAAACGTAAGAACTTTGGGAATAATAGTAGCAACGATACAGATGGCATTAGTTTTTTTCTAGATATGGCAGAAATTTGGGAGTTGTATCTTAAAAATATTATTAGAAAGAAGTTAGCTCCAGAGGGATGGCAATTGCGAGATGATGTGATTCAAACATATGTAAATAAGGACTTTAAGCGAAAATTAATACCAGACATAGTTTTTCAAAAAAATAAACAGCTATTGGTTTGGGATGCCAAATACAAAAGAATGCATTTTGATTATTTTGATTACGATCGCAGTGATTATTTTCAAATACATACCTATATAAACTATTATACTAAAAATTTTGAGGTAATCGCAGGAGGGTTGCTTTATCCTTTGTCAAAAGAATTTACACCAGAAAGAGCTGTGAAAAATTATTCTAGCAGTTTATTTGGTGAAGGAAAGGATAATTTACGATATATAGTTGATGGAATAGATTTAAGATATACAAAAATAAATGATATCAAAATAGAAGAAAAAGTTTTTCTAGAAAGGATTTTGAAAAGTACATTAAAATCAGATAATTTTTTAATTAAAAGCGAGAAAACTATATAAATGGCTACAATTATACCTTCTTTGAATAAGATATTAAGTCAAAAGGTAAAACCTGAACCGGGAGAGCTACATCTTTTGAAATTTTTGGATTCTTACCTCGATGAATCTTTTGAAGTATATTTTAACCCCTACATGAATGGAGACAGACCAGATATTGTAATTATGCGCAAGGGTCAAGGGGTCTTAATAATTGAAGTTAAAGATTATAATTTAGATAGCTATCAACTTGATGAGCGCAAAAACTGGAAGGTAAAAAATCAAAATTTTAGAATAAAATCTCCAATTTCTCAAGCATTACAATACAAAGAAAATCTTTTTAATTTACATATTGAACATCTTTTAGAGTTAAAGATAAAAGACTTTAGATATTTTAGAATGGTATCAACTGCAGTATATTTTCATAATGCTAATGCAGATAAACTTTCTCAATTTTTAATTACACCTTTTTTACACGATAAAAAATATCAAGATTTTTTAAAGTACAACGTAAATTTAATAGCTAATGATAATTTGAATGACTTAGACTTTAAAGAACTTTTATATAAAAGTTATTTAGTTTCTAACAATAAATCATTTCTGTTTTCAGATGATATTTATAATAGTTTCAAAAGATTTTTAAAGCCTCCTATTCATTTATTAGAAGATGGTATTCAAATCCCCTACAGTAGAAAACAACTTGATATTATTTATGATGCAACACGAAAGCAGCAGAGGATTAAAGGTGTTGTAGGCTCTGGAAAAACTACAGTTTTGGCAGGGAGAGCTGTTCAGGCACATAAAAGAACCAAAGGAAAAGTACTAATACTAACTTTTAATATTACTTTAAAAAACTATATTAGAGATAAGATTTCACAAGTTAGAGAGGAGTTTCCTTGGAAGAATTTTGTAATTACAAACTATCATAACTTTATTAATTCAGAATTAAATAATTTGGGTATACCAGTTGTAGTTCCCTCAGATTTTGATAAACTCACAGGTGATAAAAAAACTGAATATTTTGAAAAAGAATACTACAGTAATAAGAGTTTATTCGAAAAAAATCGTGTTGGTATAAAACCATATGATGTAATTCTTATTGATGAAATACAAGACTACAAAAGACCATGGATGGAAATCTTAAAGGAATGTTTCCTATCAACTGATGGTGAGTATGTGTTATTTGGAGATGTAAAACAGAATATTTATAACACGGCTACTGAGAACAAAGATGTATCTACAAACGTAAAAGGGGTAACAGAACTTAAAAACTGCTTCCGTTCAGATTTTAAAATTAAAGATTTGGCAATTCATTATCAGGAAGATTTTTTTAAAGGAAAATATGAAATAGATAGTTTTAATAAGAAAAATACTGATTTAGAAATTGATTTCGAAAGAAATCAACAAGGCAGTATTAATTATATACATCTTACAAATACAGACCAAGTAAGTAGTTTATACACAATTATTCATGAGAATGCAATAAATAAAAATATTCCTCCAAATGACATAACCATTTTAGGTCACTCAATATCATTACTGAAGAAATTTGATGCTTATTATCGATATGCTTCAAATGAGAAGACAAACACCATGTTTGAAAATCATGAAATCGTGTTTTTGATGGGGCTTAATTTTTTAAAACAAGATTGCTATCCAAACTGGTTGGTTACCGGTATGAATTTAATAAAACAGAATAGAAACAAAAAAGAATCTTTTAGGCAATTATGTGAATTATTTACTTTGTATAATTTACATTTAGAATATGGTGATTTTTTTAAAGAAAAGTTTAGTCGTTTGTGTATAAAATATAAAACTACATTAACTGATTTTGTTAATTTTTATTTAGAGTTTGAAGATGAGATTAAAACCTTTAAATCTGAATTCAGTGTATCAAGGATGTCCAACAAGATTAAAATAGTTAGAAATAATAAAAAGCTTCACTTCTTCATGAATAGTGGAACTGTGAAAATTTCAACTGTTCATAGTTTTAAGGGTTGGGAAAGTGAAACATTATTTCTTATTATCGAAAAAAAATTCAGTAGAATGGCCCAAACTTTTGATGAGATTTTATATACTGGATTAACAAGAAGTAGAAATAATTTAGTGATTATTAATTACGGCAATGAGGAATATCACGAAAAACTAAAAACTCTTATTAATAAGGTTAAGTAGTTCTATACTTATTTAAAATAGTAAACACCTTATTTAAAATTTTTATCAATAAATTAAATATATTTAGTTAAGATAAATAGTGTGCATTAAATATGCACATATGTGTTTCATATTTGTAGTGTTATTAAAAACAAAGCTTTTATGACTACTTATCAGAAACATTGGAATGCCGAAATTGAATCCTTATTAAAGGAATTAAATGCTCCTCAATCTTTAGAGAAAAACATTATTGACACATTAAATAATGCAAGGCGTACTGGTATTTTCCCTAATCAAATTATTAACGCACTTCGCCTAGGTTTATCTATTAAAGAAGGAAATCAAAATATGGCTTTTGTAGCTTCAATGCAGAGTGGTAAATCTGGCACAATATACTTTCTATGTAATTATGTATTACCGGCTATTGGCTTAATTCGTGAATACGAATCAATTTTATTTGTAACGAGTATGCGTGATACTGATTTATATAATCAAAATTGCAGAGTCTTACAAAGAGAGTATTATGATGCTGCATCACATCAAATGAAGCCATCAAAAGTGAAGGTGATGAAAATGAGTGATTTCTTCAATCATCCAAATCCTCATAAAGTTGTTAATGAATTTGATGTGGAATTAATTGTTAGAGATGAAGATCAATATGGTTGCGGTGATGAATCAAGTTTTCAAGTTGCCTTTTTTAATGAATTAAGACGACACATTGCAGATATTAAATTATTAGCTGTAAGTGCAACTCCATACGATATATTAGATGCACAATTTAATGGTGATGCAGATGTAGATGTTATTGTTGGGGTTCGTCCTCCAGAATATTACGGTATTTCAGAAATGCTAAGAGATGGTTTGATAGAAAATATCCCTACAGATTTTAAACCTTTACAATCTCAAAAAGTTGATAATCGAACATTCTTCAACATACATCCAAAAGTAGAAGAATACGTAAACCATTTAAATACTTTTGAAAATGGATTAGGCATAATTAGAGAAACAAATACAACTAGAGCCTCAGAATTAAGAAAATTATTGTTAAAGCAATATCAGAAAGAGTGCAAAGTGGTATTAATTGGTTCTAACTCAGTTTGTGACTTTAGTATTAATGAAGGTGTTAAAGAAATCTCTGATTTAATATTAAGGCGAGGCAAGAGGGTTGTTCTTATAATTGTTCAGGCATTAACAGCCGGAAAGGATTTAGGAATGCTAAAAGAAAAAGTTCGTTTTGGAATTGAGCCTAGAGATAAACAATTAGCAAATGGTGCTCAAGGAATAACGGGTCGTTTTTGTGGCTACCATAAAAATAGAGATTTTAAGTTAATGGCAAGTTTTGAGTTATTAAACCATTACTCAAAGTTTGAGCAAGATTGGGAAGTCTTTGCAGATCCAGAGTGGAGAAATGATTTATTTAATGCAAAGGTAAGAGGGTTGAGTACACATACAAAATTTGTGAAAAATCAATCAGAAGGAGTTTTTACTCCCATAGAAAATATTGAGTTTATCTCTTATGAAGAGTTAAAAACTTATCAAGGTCGTAATAAATTACAATTTATTGATGATAAAGCATACAACCGTTTATTGAATTATTTTCAACCTACTTTTTATGATGTTAAAACGAAAGGAACTAGGTTTAATCAAAAGGGAGTTACTGTTCGTATTTCTTCTTCATACAATCAAGAAAGTAATAGAGTGTATAAAAATTGGAATTGTACAGAAAATAAAGACTTTGGTACTATATTCTTTAAAAAAGTTCAGTACAAATACGGTTTATTAATTAGTAATTTTCCTTCTGATGATAGAAGAAATACAATAGGTCTTTCTGGTGTGAAAATTGTTACTTCTGGAGATAGAGAATGGAGGAACCAAAAAACATTGGTGCAAAACGATTCTATGTATAATGCAGCTTAATAACTAATAAAAAAATATCACATGAACGCACAAAATCATATGAACTATTTAGCCTTAAATCAAAATATTTTGAACAAACCTCTGGTTATAGGAGAAGGACCTCAAGAAGGAAGTTCAGAAATACCAATAACTACATTTCATGGACTTCAAGTATACTTGAACGGAACGCATATAATGCCTGAACATGAAGATCTTGACAAATGTTTTACCATTGGAAGTATGACACACCCTCACGCAATGATGGGAATGCCGGACTGTAGTGGGGTTTTAAGTTATGAATTTTGGGTCACAAAAAAGGAATATATTATCGTAGTCAGATTAAAATTAGATGAGTTCACCAATGGAGAATCTGAACCAGCTGCAGATATTTTATCCTTGGTAAAAAAAGATGAAATCCCAGAAATCATAGAACAAAATAAAAAGACCTACCCAATGATATGTCAAGAAATGATGTTGTGCCATTTGGAATCTTTATTTGAGTTTTACGAAAACTTAGAAGACCTAGAGGATTGGTCCTTTGAAGATGACACCTTGTATTCTTATGTTGAAGATCATTTTGAATTAAAAAATAGCGTAAAAGCAATTGATGATGCATTGAAAGATTGATAACAAATGGATTGTAAAATAGAAACTTGAAATTAACTTAATTAATAGTATTTAAAATGGAACCTATAACCATAAAACCCAATAAAACTAAAATAGACGAAAAACTTAAAAATGACTTAAAAATACTTTGTGAAGAAGAAAGTCAAGTCATTTTGCATTGTAGGGTTTTAATACCCTATGGTGTACATTTAAGAATATGGAAAAACACAAACTTAATTGCTCACGGTAGTGGAAAAAAAAGTAGTATGACTCATGCTGAAAATATTACATTTCATCCGGAATGGATGTGGTGTACAAAAGGACAACATAACTTCACATTATTCTTTAAAGCACTACCAAAAAACTGTAAAGCCTTTGATCTATTTGAGGACATACCGGAACTTGGTGGTTTTGTCAAAAAAAATATTAGAAGGAATAAGAGTGATGTTTATCACGTGGAATTGTAATTTAAAAAAATTAACTGATAAACTATCAAAACAAGAAAGGTATAGATTAAAAAAATGGATTTAAAACAGAGATATATAAAGAAGGGAGGGTATGAAGTAGCTGAAGGTTTTATGGCTGCTATTGCTGGTATGGAAATAAATAAAGGAATAAAAATTGCAAAATTTATAGAGAAAAATTTCTCTTCTATAGAGGTAAGCACAGAAGTCTCTAAAGTATTAGGAGGTTTAGTTATTGATGATAATAAAGAACCAATTACTTTTGGTTTAGAGATCAACAGGAGTAAGACAAAATTTATTGTATTAACAGACTTGAAACTCATACCAATGGATGAATACCTCGACTTAATGAATTTAAAAAATATAATTGTCTCAGATAAAGAAGAAACACAATAAATATTAATAAAATACAGTTAAAATAATATGAAACAATACACAAACGCTATAATTTTTGGAGTTGCAATAGTTGCATCCTCAATTTTCTTAGGAAAGGCATATACAGACAGAAGTAAAGCAGACGGTGAAATTAGAGTAACAGGCCTAGGGAAAGCAGATTTTTCTTCTGATTTGATAGTTTGGGAAGGGAGGTTTAGCGCTCAAAATATAGACTTAAAAAAGTCATATTTAACATTAGAGAAAAATAAAGCCACCATTAATGAATATTTAGTTAAAAAAGGAATTGAAACTGAAAAGCTCATTTATAGCGCTGTGAAAACAAAAGAAAATTTCAAACGTTTATATTCTCCAGAGGGTAAATTTATAGGCGAGGAGTTTGTTGAATATGAACTAACACAAACGGTTGCGATAGAGTCTAAAGAAGTTGATAAAATTGAAAAGGTATCAAGAGAAATCACAGAATTATTAAATCAAGGGGTTCAGTTTTATTCAGAATCACCAAGATATTATTATACAAAACTTGCAGACCTTAAAATCCAAATGATTTCTAAAGCTACTCAAGATGCTAGGTTAAGAGCAGAAAAAATAGCTGAATTCTCTGGAGGGAAATTAGGTAAGTTAGAATCTGCAAGAATGGGAATATTTCAAATTACAGGACAGAATTCAAAAGAATCGTATTCTTGGGGAGGTACATTTAATACAAGTTCTAGAGAAAAGACAGCCTCTATTACAATGAAACTAACTTATAAAGTTGATTAGATACATATACTAATGAATGATTTAAACATAATTCTATCCTTTGAAAATAGGTTACATTTAAACAAAGCGGCAGGAACTCTAATGCATGTTTTTGGTGAAGGTTATTTTATCACTGATGAATACGGGAGAGAAGTAAATACTCTTGTGAAAGAAAAAGAATTTGATAGGCTTATTGAAAAATTTAAATACCGTCATTTACTGATTGAAAAGCTTAACACAGAACATAAAGGGTCTTTTGAATTTGGGGAAGACAATGTTTTAGTCATAAACGAAAAACCAATCCTCAATGATTTTTGGAATATTCCTAAAAATAATAAGGAGGTAGCTATCTATTTCAAGTGTATTTCAGAAAAAATTGAATCTTATAATTTCACCAAAAAATAATTAATAAATTTATGGATAATCTATTCGATGCTTGTGTAGAATTCTTAAGATGGCTTGGCAACGTTGTTGGGTTAAGCTATAAAGAAATTAATATTTGGATTTTTGTAATCATAGAACCCATAATTTTTATACTTATGTTCCTTTGGATTGTTAAGTTAAGACGTAAATTAAAAAATAAGTCTTAACAAAATTCTTAATTTTTAAGAAAATAGTGGCTTTAACTTAACCTCACCATTTGGCATTAGAACATAAGTTTGATTAATCTCTAAAGTATTAATATCTATTGGTCCTTGACCGCTTATATTCATTAATTTTTCAAAAAGTTGATTTCTCTCTTTAATATTATTAGTAATAAAATGAATACCTAATATATTATAGTGGATGGCCCAACCATTATTAAATGAAATTTCAAACCAATCTAATGTATAACTTTTACTAGAAAAATATGTTAATAATTCTAGAGTTGTGTTGAAATGCAATCTCATTTTACGCTGAGGATTAACTTTTTTAGTGGTTTTTTTCTTTAATATTTTTTTTCTGTAATACAATTGTAAATCGGAAATCTGTAAGTGCTTAAAATGAATTAATACTAATAAACCATGATAAAAAGGATTAAACTTTATCTCAAAACTTCTATTAGCCTCGTTATCTATTACACTGAGGTTTTTTGTAACACTCATAAACGAACCCTCCATCTCAAGTGGAACATATCTTAATGTTAATGACTCAATTAATAAATATTGTTGGCTATCTTTCATCTAATACAATTTTATAATCACTACTAATTTTAAAACTCTAAGTTAATTTATATAGTTAAATTACAAGTTTTATTTCTATGATTTCCCTAAATCCTCCCCAAAATAGTTGGATTTCACTCCTCTTGGCTCCTAGGCGTTATTCTCAAGAATAACTTTTTATTTTTAGGAATAATTATTTTAATAAATAAACATCACATATCCTCTATAATCACAATATTCCCGTTAACGATTTTAATAGGCCCTACCAGGCCC
>Ga0209193_1001024_pt1 | contig 15382 bp, 22 predicted proteins | sample COGITO_mtgs_1003_FD_185515 | JGI IMG/M metagenome (GOLD analysis project Ga0209193, IMG submission 185515) | Pelagic marine microbial communities from North Sea - COGITO_mtgs_100330 (SPAdes) (version 2) | ecosystem: Environmental > Aquatic > Marine > Epipelagic ... | reverse complement strand
GTATCAAAGCTAAAGCTAAAGCTAAAGCGAAGGCCAAAGCTAAAACCAAAGCGAAGCCGAAAAACAAGGCACTCAATAATAACGAAATCAAGGCTGTTAACATAGACATGGCTAAGTGTAAACGAACCATGAACGTGGAACAATTAAAGAACCTCGCCCGTAAACTCGGTGTGACTAACTTTAGGATAAAGGGTGTCGATGGTAGAACCAAAAAGGCTACAAAGAATGATATATGTAAAAAGATATCCAACATAACTGGTAAAAAAACGGTATCTGTTAAAAATACCAACACCGGCAAAAATATACCTTTACCCGGATCAAACAAAACGTTCAAGGTTGGGCGAAGATTGTGTACGAGCAAACCCAAAAAGGAGCTTTTACGTGTCGCTAAGATGATGAAGGTTAGTGTCAATGATAAGGACACGGTTCCTATCATATGTCGTAAAATACAAAAGGCTAGAAATAACATAGCCGCAGCTCCCAAACCTAAACCCTTATCTCCCAAGGCCGTACGCCAAAAAAAGAAAAATGAAAAGAAGGAAAACAATAATCTCGCCAAAAATTTAAATCGTGCTCTCGCCGTAGAAAGGAGGAAAATTAATGATACATCGATCAAGAAACGATTAAATAGCTTGTATGGATCCAAATGGATGAACAGATATAAGCCAAACTTAAATCAAGACGTTCGAAACGTTAAAACGGCTATAAATCAACTCAATAACAAGAGTAGAAACAAAAAGCTTGGTGTACCTTTCTTGAAAGACGTAAAAAAGATAGAAGATCGTATGGTTCGCAACTGGAAACTTTCTAGGCGTAATCAACTAGAGAAAGCGTATCTAACCAAGCAAGTAAATGTATCTGGTATTAATATGAACTCGAGAAATGCCTATAGACGTTCCGCGATAGATTATATGAAGAGTCTCTTGAATAACAAAAAGCAGCCAACCGAGAGACGCATGAAGATTCATAAGGAAAATTGGAAAAAGTTTAGAAATAACATGAAAGCGCGCCCCAATGTGGGTGGTGCCAATGCTCGAATTGAACGTCTCTAAACTTCTGATATTTCTTCACATGTTTGAGTGCATGTATTAAATGCGGTCATACACATCATAGCGATTGAAAATTGGTAAATGGCTTGTTCCCACATTCGAAGTACACAAAATGGTACCACCATAAGACCCGCACACGTACCATGAAACACTATAACTGTTATAGATGCTGAATGTTCAGTATGTAGAGCACCCGTCGTAGATACTATCAACACAAAATTGATATTATCTATTATTCTCATAAAAAGAGCCAAATTTATACCAGATGCAAGTACGAATATATACGCTAGAGCACGCGCAACGGGGTGATATTCTAGTAATAATCTGAAACGTGGTCGTGGTCGTAATCTTATCATTTCGGGTGGTGGAGGTGGAGGTGCGGCAACCTCTTGGTTAAATGCTATCGCCACAGATCCATCGGGTTCTTCGACCACGAGATGTCTTTCATTTTGCATATATCATGATGGCGTAATTTTTTTATACTTAATTAGTAAATGATAGCTTTATTTGCCGCAATCCTCATCGTCGTGATAATTTTATATTGCCTCCAACCCACAACATCCAGGAAGGAATCTGGAAATGGGTGGAAAATTTACGGGACCATGGGTTGTGGATGGACTCGTAAACAGATTGATTACATGAAGGAAAAGGGAAAGCCTTACACCTTCATCGACTGCTCCAAAGGTGGATGTGATGGAATGAAAGCTTTCCCTACTAGCGTTAGCCCTACAGGTGAAAAGGTTGTAGGATTTAAAGAGTTTTAAATACCACGGATGACGGCGAGGGAGATGGAGAGTAGAAGCGCGTCTAAGAAAGTATCCAACTTCTTGAGGACGGTTATGTGCTTAACGAGGGAGTTGTTCCAGGTTAAACGGAGGATGAAAGTGGATATGAGAATCACGAGCACAAAGATGAGAATCTCGGTGATAATATCGGCAGCCTTGCGAGTGTTGAAGAGTTCCTTGATCATTTATTAGTTGTGAATATTTTTTTTCGAAGGTTAATATAATGAGAAAGAGTCCTCCCCCGAATGGTTCTGAACATATTTTTACAATGAAGAGGTGGGATGGGCCTGTAGGTAGGGGTAATAATAATTGTTACGCGTATGCGATGAACGATTACAAAAAATATAGAATGTCAAAAAGTCAGCCTGGTGAACGGACAAATACATCAGCTTTCAGTAAATATAAAAACTGTGGTAAATTACCAAAACTTGTTTTGACGGATAACCCTAAAAAGGTGTACGTTGAGAAGGCTGATAAAAAGTGTAAACCCACATTTTACAAAATTATGATGTTTGTTTCAACGTGTAAACCGACGAATACTTTATGTCATGGAGATTTTCATTTTTATAAACAGCATAGCAAGACTGAGTATAAAATAAAAAGGGGTGATACACATGAAAGTATCGCTAAGTTCTTTAAAGTTCCTGTCGCGAGAATCAAGCGCGCTGCTAAAGTGTTGCTTCCTGGTAAAGTTATAACGTTTAAAGCTGAATTTTTTAGCCATAAACGTGGTTGGGCAACTGGCCCTTTGATGACTGGAGCTACGGGAAAACTCATAAAAGATCCGAGAACTACGAGTAGGAAATATCCAGGTATGAATTATAATAAATATTGTGGATCATTCTGTATCAAAAACGGCGGTGTCAAAGTCGGACACACTCATCCCAAAGTCAGAAAGTAAACTTTCAATATCTGGTACGTTTGATACGTCAAAAAATATATCTAATACGTCGAAGATGAAATCATCTCCCACCATTAGATTGCTTGTTCGTTCGTGCAACATGTTATGTATCGTAACTTGCACTTTAAAATTTTCACCATCGAAAATTTTTCTACACACGGGGCAAGTTTGATTGCCCCTTTCTTTCCACTTCTCTATACAGTGTGAGTGAAACAAATGACCGCACCTGATTGGTTTATTTTGTCTTGTTTCTCTCACTGTATTGAGGCATATGGCACATGTTGTCATCCCTGTACGTAATAAGGACTTTAAATTTGGCTATTTTACTCAGTATATTTTGGACATGTTTATATTGCTATCACAATAACCACATTTGTCGTTGGTTTCATTCAAAACCTTTTTGAAAGCGGCGGGACCCTGCTTTTGGAGAAGTTGGCGGTACTTGTAGTTATCTTCATAAGAAATACCATTTTTTTCCATAACGTAGTTGTCAAATAATTTAGACGAGTTAGAAACCGTGAAACAGCGGCCATCAGCCATTCCTAAACGTTGCGACATTTATATTACAATTAGAAATTAATTTGTCTATTCTCGATCGTATTCATCCAAGATGAAAATCCTAATGATTTAATTTTTTTAACAGATTCATCCACATCGTATCCTGAGAATATGTTAAACATGTCCTCAGTCTCAGTTTTAGAAACCCGAATAGACCCCTCATCGTTGATATGTTGATTGATTATGTTATAAGCAAACGCAATCTCTTTCAACGTTTCCGCTCCCGTTATAATGATTTTACCTGTACTGAAAATACTGGTAGTAATCTCCTTCATATCCTCTGAAGGTTTAAATTTTATTTTCACCGCGGAGTACCTGTCAGGTTCAAACGACACTTTAAATAAATCGCTGCATTTTTCAAATTGTGAAGCGGTTTTCATGAGATTGATGTTATAATTCAAACTAAAATTTGAATTAATCATCACAACCCTAAAAGATTTATCGAGTGCTTCAAGTTCGGGGTCGAATAGTTTCAAGATATGGCTGAGACTCTTGATTATATGTTTACAATTCACGACATCATTACAACCCGCAACTTGAATACTCCCATTCGGAAATATTTTTACCGACTTGGTACTGTATACATCTTCATACGTTAAAGTTATCTGATTGTAAAACGATGTTGGTTTCAATTTCCAGACGATCCCCTTAGCGTTGATATCATTTTTATGTAAGATAACATCACTTTTTTCAAAAGCTTTTCTTATCCTAGCAACGTCCACAGGTTTTGAAAATGACGACACCATCGTTATAGTCGTGAGCTTAATCCATGATGGGCGGATTCGTTCAGGAATCTTGTTCCTAAATTCATCTACCGTCAGGATGTACGAGAACGTGTTATTCGAGATAGAAGAAAACATAACTTTTTTAATAACATTTTAAAGACTTAGGTATCCATTTTCTTTAAATTGAAATGTATAAAAGTAAAAAGGGATTTAGAGAAGAAATTTTAATATAAATCAGACGATACCTATGCCTTCCTTCATTAAGGAGGCTCATACTTTCATAGACCGAAACGGGGAACATAACATAGAACTTAAATATTCTAGATATGTGAGTGGTCTAGGATATTGTAATTCGACTGCATGTTTTAAAGCTAAGGCTATAGGTGGATGGCGAGATTTCGTATCAAAAAAAGAATCGATTCCATACGAAGAATTTCTTGATGATAAAATTGAGAAAACGATCGATGTCATACGCGAAATGACATTGATCGCATTGGATAATGTTATGTGTGAAAACAATAACATTTACTCTATACTTCGTATTATGAATACTTCAAAAATCTTGGATCCAACGTTTATCCCACCATACATTAACGTAAAGCACGCATGGCAACGAAAGTTCGCGAGATGTGTATGCGAAACAACCATCCCTTACATCATAAAATATTGTAGAAGTACTTGGAAGCTTATAAAACTTTATAACGTCTTAAAATTAATAGAAGAATCAATAGAATAAATACAGATGCAATTATGTTAACTTTTTTCTCCTTTTTCTTTTCGGTGTATTTCTTTCCAACTTGATCCGTAAACCCGATATCTATATTTCTTCCTGGAATAAGAGGTCTAGATAACGTACAAGGATTTTTCATACCACTACACATTTCGACAGCTCCCCAACCACTAGAGGAAATGCTATCGCACATGGGAGACTCTTCTTTTATGTCTTGCATGATGATCTCACCTTCAGACTTGAACTTTTCAAAGTTCCTCCTTTCACCTTTAGCTCCTGGTAAAGAAAAATCATTAACTACGAATGGATTTATGTTATTAATGGTATCTTCATCATTGAGCATAGAACTACTCATGTTATATATTAAGCTGATATATATTTTTTATGTGTCATCTTTTTACCATGTTCAAGCCACATTTTATCTAAATCTATGTTTAACATGTGAGCAAGTTGAAACAGATAAGAGAATACGTCGCCCATTTCCATCATTATGTCGACACCTTTCTCTTTTTTAACGTGCATCTTCTTGAATGTTCGCTTATATTGACGTATGGCCGACGCCAATTCTCCAAATTCTTCAGTTAATAGTAGCCAAACTGTATTTATTTCCGCTCTATCCCACCCCTTGGATTTGCATATCTTTTCAGTCTCATCTTTATAATAATTAAGCGACATTGTCCTTGTCTATATCTCGGATCAATTCTTTAAATTCCAATCTGTCGACTCTTTTCCATTTTTGCACCGTACGTGCTCGTGTTCTGGGGTAAATTTGGAGGTATAGCCACGCTATCAATATCCTTGATATAGCCTAGATACGATGCGACACCAGAACGAATTTGCTGCGTCGCGGTATTAATGACGATCTGGTTCATCTTCTTTACCTGTTCATTTACACGGCTGTTATGATCTCCAGCGTTGTTTATGAACACGGATCGCATGATGGCAAAAATATCACTCGAATTTTGGTAGTCTATGGAAATGCCTGTGTCATTCTTGAAAGATTGACGTATCGCACGCTGGAGAATATTGACATTGAACTCCGAGAAGAATAAACTATTGAGAGGAGTTTTAGTCTGTTGAATCGAATTCAGATGAAGTCTATCACACATTTAATATATTCCAGGAAAAAAAGTCTATGTAGATATTAAATGTTGAACATCGCTGACTTTGACGAAGCTTACAATACCAAACCATGCAATTATGAAAAGCCTGTGTGTGAGGCCCCCAATTGCTTCATCGCGTCTTATCCTCCTGTATCCAAACCTGGTGTGGCTGGCCCATTTAATGTGAACACCTCGTTCTTAGCTCCCAATCGATACGCTGAAACTGTGGGTCCGGTCCCAGTCCGAAGTGTTGATTTCAAATGTAATTAAAAGATTAGATAGTACTAGCAATATAATGAAAGTAATCAAAAGGTCCGGTCGTGTTGAAGACGTCAAATTTGATAAGGTCACCAACAGGATCTCCAAACTCACCCACGACCCTTATGATATTTCTAAGGGTGTAGACGCGTCAATGATAGCTCAGCAGGTATTTTCCAGTATACACGACGGTATAACAACACAGGAGATAGATACTCTCTCAGCCGAAATTTGTATCGGACTGATTACTCGTGATCCAGATTACGAAATACTCGCAACGCGTATAATAGCCAGTAACATTCAAAAAATAGCCCCAAATAATTTTCATATCGCGATGAAAAAGTTATACAAAGCTGATATAGTCACCGAAGAAGTAGCTGAAATTGCACACCAAGTAAAAGATCAAATTATCACGAATAGAGACTTTGAATTTGGATATTTCGGATTAAAGACACTCGAAAAGAGCTATCTTCAGAAATATGAAGGAAAACTCATGGAAACGCCACAATATTTATTTATGCGCGTGTCTATCGGTATTCACGGTAAGGACATTCCAGCCGTACTCGAAACTTATGATAAGATGAGTCAGGGTATGTTTATCCACGCAACTCCAACCCTGTTTAACTCTGGAACTCCCCGTCCACAAATGTCATCATGTTTCCTGATTGCTAATAAGGAAGATTCAATCAACGGCATTTACGAAACTTTGACGGAGTGTGCTCAAATTTCAAAGTGGGCTGGTGGTATCGGTTTACATATTCATGATATCCGAGCCAATAAATCTCGAATCAGAGGTACAAATGGCCAGTCAGATGGTATTATTCCTATGCTTCGCGTGTTTAACGCAACCGCGCGATACGTCAATCAGGCAGGTCGTAGAAAGGGGTCATTCGCTATGTATCTCGAACCTTGGCACGCTGATGTTATGGATTTCTTGGAACTTCGGCTTAACCAAGGTGACGAGGAAGCTCGTTGTAGGGATCTATTCACCGCGATGTGGATACCAGATTTGTTTATGAAACGAGTCGAGCAAGGAGGTGATTGGTCTCTTTTCTGCCCTGATAGGGCCAAGGGACTTTCCGACGTGTACGGTGAAGAGTTTGAAAAACTTTACACCGAGTATGAAGAGGCGGGTCTAGCCAATGCAACTGTTCCCGCTTCGGAAATATGGAAAGCTATTATTAAAAGTCAAACCGAGACTGGAACACCGTACATGCTGTATAAGGATGCGTGTAATTCTAAGAGCAATCAGAAGAACCTGGGCGTTATTAAGAGTTCCAATCTTTGTACAGAGATTCTTGAATATACGGATAAGGATGAGACGGCTGTATGTAACCTGGCTTCTATCGCACTTCCAAAGTATGTGAACAAGGAGTCAAAAACATTTGATTACGATAAACTTCACGAAGTCACTAAGACTGTCACCAAGAACTTGAATCGAGTTATCGACCGCAATTTTTACCCAGTTGAATCTGCTCGTCGCTCTAACATGAAGCATCGCCCAATTGGTCTAGGTGTTCAGGGCCTCGCAGATGTTTTCATTCTATGCGGTCTTCAATTTGACTGCGAGGAATCTCGTCTTATGAATGCACATATATTTGAGACTATCTATCACGCAGCTCTCGAGGCCAGTTCAGAACTCGCAGAGGTAGATGGTTCGTATGAAACCTTTGAGGGATCCCCGGCATCGCAAGGTATTCTTCAACCAGATATGTGGGAAGGCGAAACCAAATTCAGTGGTCGTTACGACTGGGACGCGATGAGAGAACGTGTAAAGACTAAGGGTCTGAAGAACAGCCTCCTTCTCGCCCCTATGCCAACAGCGTCCACTGCTCAGATTTTGGGTAATAACGAGTGTTTTGAACCTTACACGACTAACATCTATTTGCGTCGTACACTCGCTGGCGAATTTGTTGTCGTGAATAATCATCTGGTAAATGCTCTAAAGGAACGCGGTCTCTGGTCTAAGGAAATGAAAGACCTCATGGTAAAGGCTGGTGGTTCGATTCAAAATATAGTCGATATTCCTGATGATATCAAGATTCTTTACAAAACTGTATGGGAAATTAGTCAGAAATGTATTATTGACATGGCTGCGGATCGTGGACATTTCATTGATCAGAGTCAATCAATGAATCTGTTCTTAGAAAGTCCAACAATGTCCAAGTTGTCTTCGATGCATATGTACGCATGGAAAGCTGGCCTTAAAACAGGAATGTATTATTTAAGGAGTAAGGCGAAAGCTCGACCAATCCAATTTAGTCTTGAAGCTGAATGTACCGCATGTTCAGCTTAAAGCTTAGGGTATATTACTATTTAGATGGCAAAATTTCATACATTAAAAGACTTGAACATTCTCAAGTACGACGGAAGAAAAATATGCATCAGTTCTCCCGAAGGTAAACCTATGAGAATTCAAACACCGAGAATGTATATGCCGTTTGGTGTATCAGGATTTGTCCCACAAGTCGGTCCAACCAAATGGAATTTGGATTTTTCTATGAAAGGTTACGACGAGGAGGACAACTACGTCAAACAATTTCATGACACTATAGAAGCAACTGAGAAAAGTATAATCGAAGAGGTGAGTAATCAAAGTGTCGATATTTTTGGAAAGCACATGTCTTACGATGAACTTTTACCTATGTTTAATTCTAATATAAAACACTCTGTTGGACATGATCCAAAGTTTAGAGTAAAAGTAGACACAACCCCTGACGGGAACATAAAAGCTGGTGTTTTTAACAGTGAACGAAAGAGTATAAATACTTCCGCTGAAGATAAACTTTATTCAAGAAACTCGGGTGTAGCTATCGTAGAGATAGGTACAGTGTATTTCTTGAACAGGAAGTTCGGTGTGACTTGGAAATTACATCAACTCGTGGTATACGAACCACAACAACTAAAAGGATTCCAATTTATACTTTAGATTTTTGATCTGATATTAAAAAATGATAAATCATCTGAGCCTCCCTCAGTAGTTTACCCTTAATCACGGTAAAACTATTGGGATCTATATCCATTTTTATTTTAGCTATACGAACAGCATCATCCCACTTAGAAAGGGTCATTCTTATACTATTCTTACATTTTTTTGATGAGGGTCTTGTACTTCTTGGTCCCCTTCTTGGGGGCGAGCTTGAAGTCACCCTTCTTGGCAGGCTTGAAAACCTTAACCATAGAGGACGCACCCTCCTTCTTCATACGCTTCTTGGCCGCAGCGACGGCGGCCTTACTCTTGATATTACCGTACTTGTCCTGAACGAGATCACCTTTAACGAGACCACCGGCGGTGTGCATGGCGCCGCCGTGAAAAACTTCCGCGCGAGAACCAGTTGCTTCTGTATACATTTATATTAAGCGCGGAAAATTTTTCGGATGTCAAGAATTGAAATTTTACTGGATACCCTCTTTACTGGTATTTGATTCTCGATTCGATCATCGTTAAGCACTTCCGCACACACGATTGATTTATGTCCCTGGAGAGACATCATCTCTTCCTCGACACTGATGAAACGTGGACATTCCGCGTAAATCAATTTTTTTACGTATACTTTTTTAGTCTGTCCTGTTCGATGACTCCGACCAACAGCTTGAAGTTCTGTCGCAGGATTCCAAGCTGGGGCAGTTATGTAGACACGTGTCGCATCCTGTAAGTTTAAACCTTGTCCTCCACTTTTGATCTGAATTATGAAAACAGCTCCCTGGGGTGCAGCCTTAAATGATGATATTTGCTTCACCCTATCATCTTTTGAAACGGATCCATCTATCCGAAAGACTGAACACTTCAACTGACTTTGGATATAATTCATCTCAGCCTTAAACTGACAAAATATCAGTGTTTTTTCATCGGGGTGTTCTTCGATCAATCTCAAGAGGGTTTCCATTTTTTTCATTCGCCCAGTAAACTTTTCTGGTACGACTTCATTTTGTTTAGCCACACCATCAAGATACATCTGGGGATAAATCATACACTGTCTCGCTCGAAGAAGACATTCCAATATGATCATATTTTTAGAGTTTGTACTCTGTGCATTTTTAAACGCGTCTCGAATAGTACTCTGCGCTTCCAAAAATACACACTCGTATAACGATTTTTCTTCTGGAAACATTTCAAGTTCCACATTTTCAAAAATACACGGTGGAAGACGAAGACGTTCGTTGATTTTAGCCAAATCTTCTTTGGTTCGTCGGAGAATGTAAATATCCTTGATATCTTTGGTTCTACCTTGAACAAAAGTTTTGGGAAGACCCAAAAAAGTGCACAAAGAAACGAAATCTTCCATCGAATTGAAAACAGGTGTACCCGTGACAATCCATTTAATATCTGTCATCAAACGACATACACTTTTGAATGTTTTTGAAGTTTTGTTTCGAATCTCATGAGCTTCATCAAGGATGACACGATTCCAGCGTACGCGGTGAAGTGGTGTATCTCCACCATTTTCAGCACCTCTGACGGTTGTGACCGTATAAGGTGCGATCGTCACGTGAGAATCGGTTTGTAATTTACGATTAGGTCCATCGTATACATGCACCTTAAGATTTGGCGCAAATTTTTTGATTTCTTCACACCATTGCATGATAATAGATTTGGGTACGACGATGAGTGTGCGAGATTGTGGATTTCCAAGCAGTACGGAAAGCAACTGCACGGTTTTACCCAAACCCATTTCGTCACATAAAAAGCCACCCTTAGGCCCAGAAGTTTGTGATTCCATTCCAAGCATCCATTTTACACCATCATGTTGATAGGGTACAAATAGACGCCCGTTTAACGATTCAGTGGCTAGTGTGTACGACATATTGTTTTTTGAAAAAGGTTTGATGACTTAGGTATATATTTATCATTGGCTATCATAATCGTCTTCTTTATCCGAAAAAATTTCACACGTTTGAACCTTTGGCTCTTTCGGTTCCCTTTTACGAGTCTTCTTTTCTTTGGGCTTGGGAAGCTCGTCCAAGTGTTCTCTAAAATATAACACCTTCTTCCAAAACTCATCCATTATGGGTAAGTTAGTTTTCCACCACTCAGGATCCCGCTTCACGTTAACGACGTCAAACTCTTCTGGCTTAGGCCAATTGGTAGCTGCGGGCTTGTACTGGATAAAATCCGCTTCTTCCAGATCTAAAATCTCCATACATAGTTGAAGCTGTGGCATATAATGGACTGGTACTTCACCCGGTATAATCTGTCGCATTGGGGGACATTTAATCTCAACAAGTTTACCAGATTCTGATACACCGTCAGGGCTTCCACCCAACCATTTATGGACAGGATGTGGACATAACCCTATTTCGTGAACTACTTCATTGTGGCGTTGTTCATAAAGAATGCGTGCTTCATCTTCGTATAGCTCACCATGGCGTGTAGCTGCGTTGCCGGTGAATTTTTCACCAAGTCCACATTTTTTTAGAAGAAGGCCTTCGGGTGTGTCATATTTATTCACACCGATTGCTGTCGCTGCATCACTTGCGGTGAGCATGTTTCCCCTTAGACTCAACCACTCTTCCGATTTTTGAGGAGCATACTCCCTTTCTATCAGCTTGCGTATCTTCTCCAACATTAATTGTTTTAGAGTCCAACTGTTTAAGTAATATCCGAATGTGTTTTTGAGAATAAACACCCTTTTTGTTTTTTTTATCGTTTTTCGTAACACGCTTTTTGTATTCGTAGTTATCGGACATTGTGATAATGATTCTGTTGATTGCTTAACTTAGGTGGATAAAAGAATGTTTTAGCCGCGTTTTGTTCCGCCTGTTTCTTATTCTTAGCGAACCCCCTCCCCAAACACACACCATCGACAAACACGTCTATGTAAAAAATCCCATTCTCATGATGACCCACATTATACACCGGTAGAGATAAACCGTTAGATTGACAATATCTCATGAGATGATCCTTGTAATTGTCATCCACCATGATAGAATCCATATTCACAAACGAAGGATCGTTATATATGCGAAGTATAAATTCCTTTGCGTGGAGCAATCCCATATCCATATAAATTGCACCTATCAAGGCTTCGAATGCGTCTTCAAGAATTTTCGGGTTATGATTCCATTCATTTCTCATACCCTTTTCATCCATCTTGATCCACTTATAAAGCTCCATTTTAGTTGCGATTTTCGCCAAGGTTTCACCTCGTACAAGTTTCGTACGAGCTTTTGTAAGAAAACCTTCCTGTTTATCTTCGTATCTATCGTATAAAAATTTTGTAATAACAAAACCTAACACTGAATCACCGATGAACTCTAAAGTTTCGAATGAACCTGATAGGGTTTCATCTTCTTTGAGTGCGGATTTATGGGTAAATGCTCTTTCGTACAAATCCAAATTAGAGATTTTTGTACCAACGAGGGTTTCAATAGTATTTTTATCAACCAACATTTATATTATTATGAAGTATTTTTTTAAGCTTCTACCTTCGTGTAATGCGGACTTAGGTACTTTTGAAGGTTCAGGAAAGTAACCTGAACATCGGCGGGGGGTTGGAGAAGATCGCGAAGCTTCTGATCAAGAACAAGAATGCGTCCATTGTCGGGGTGCTTGAGTCCATTATCCTTGACGTACTTGTTGATAGCACGAGTTACAAAGCTGCGAGAAACGAGCTTGTCGGCGGGGAGGTCTAGGAAATCGCGGAGCTTGTCGGAAACCTTCTGCTCACGGTTAAATCCATTGTTCTTGGCGCGGTTTGCCGACTTCTCACCGGTGGGATCGTCAAGCTTAGCCTTAATCTTACGAACAATCTTAGTGAGAGACTTAACTTCGGCGCGGAGAGCGGTAATCTCAACAAGGCATGAATCACGGTTGCAGTTGGTATCAGTAGACATTATACAATGTATAGTCGTTAGATCTTTAAGTATGTAGTTATTACGAGTAAAATGAGTAGGAAAAGAATGAAGCGAACTATCGTGTAAATCGTGTACGAAACACCAAAACCATAAGGTTCTCTAGGTGTTATATCATTTGTGGAATTTGGACAACCACCTGGGCAGCAATTATTGTCGCACGTGATTATTATACCTTTCTCTCTGGTTCCACATATCTGATTCTTCCTAGGATCTGTACTACCTAAACTATCAGCGTAACACCTACAATCTCTCGTGTCTTCACAGGGGCCCATGATTATAATGTCTATATATTATAATGGACGAAAAAAGTTACACTAAGTCTGCGATCGCCAAATTTATGAACGAAAATTTATTTTTCGGAGATGCTAAATTGAAAAAATATTACGAAAGGGATCAGGCAGGTGATGTCGCTAAGTTTAGGGCTCGAATGCACTCTACACATTCTACTAAAACGTTTGAAAAGTTAGTATACGTTTTCGTCACAGATAATATAAGGGACATAATATTAGACACAATAGGTGAACTTACCACAGCGACAAAATCCATGGGAGATCTGATCGTCAGTGGAGGTGAAGCGTTTAACATGTACATGCCGTTCAATGAACGGGTAGTCACCAGTGATATTGACGCGAAATTTGTACCCCTCATACCAAACGATTCCAAGTATTTTGGTAAATTACAAGCGACGAAGTTAATTTTATGGGATAAACTTGGCGAAATAGCGAAAAGGATGAACATGAAAATAGTAAATAGACTCAAATCTGTTAAGAGTAAAGTTTACAAATTCACGGGATTATCTTTCAAATCTACGGGTCCTAAAATTACACGAAGGTATACTCTCATAAAAAAGAAGAAAAATGGAAAGACTAATAAACCTTCCACCAAGGATGTTTTCATAGATGTAGAATTATTCGCCTTAGACTTAAACGTTCGATGCTTTTCCCCCGATAAAAATAAGGTAGAAGATTTCGTGGTGGGCGGCATTTTAGACATTCCATTCATGAGACCTGATGAGTTTGGTCATGATGTAGCGCACACTAGGCAACGTGGTATAATTTATAGAAATGCTCTGACTGGGAAGATGATAAAGAATACGTACATTCTGGTCGCGAGTAGAGAGTTCTTAATTGAAGATATCTATCTCATGCATAAATTAAAATTGAGACCAGAAAAGAAGGAGAAAGATAGGCAACGGCTCGTAAAACTTGGTAAACTCTTTAATAAAAATATAAAATCATCGGATAGTATTGAAGCTATATTTAAAAAGGTTTCACCAAAACTAGCCAAAATTAAAACGTTGAAGAAACGCGTGGGTGTCGTTAATATGAAAAAAGCTACCCGTGTTAACCCTGTTAAATACGATACGTACACGAGCAAACCACCAGAAGATCGTCTATCTAAACAAATTGTACATGGTCTCAAAGCCGTTAGTGCCAATAACAATATAAATGGATATGAGCGTAGTCATGGTAATCAGCGATTTAATTTGAAAAACTACAAATGGAAGAATGTGAAATCAAACGCATACGTTAAGAATGAATTCAATTACAGACCAGTGCAGGCTAAGAATATTCCCAAAAATTTACAGATGAATAAAACGTTATACGGTTTTAATCCCAGGAGGGATAGTTGGATGTCTAAATCGTTGATCGAACGTGCTTCTAAAATACCCTATATAGGTTTAAAGAAATGAGACGTTCAAAACGTATAAAATGATTTACGACAAGATTACCAAGGGAGATGACGGTCTTCGCCACGTTCGAGCGTTTTCCGATGAGCGCAAGCGTAACTTTCTTCAACTCGAGGATGTAAAGATCGTCGATATTTCTCATGATTTCGTTTTTGAGTCTTCTTGCTCCAAGCCTTTTGACGAGCTTCAGGAAACTAACGTCGCCAATGCCGTCGTCAACAGTGAAGAATGGTTTGGTCGAGCACTTTCTGAGCAAACCTTACGCCGCGCGTACTCCAGGGAAGGTGCTATTTCTGCCGAACGTCTAGACACTACCAAGGTTTTCAACTCCAAGAAGGAGGTCGTAGATTACGATACTTTGAAGGAGGATATGAATTGCTCCGTGGTAGTAGAATTTTCTGGACTTTGGTTTGCGAAGAAGGCTTTCGGTCCCACTTATAATATTGTCCAGGTCAAACTTCATCCCGAACCCGAACCTGAACCTGAGAAGGATGAAAACAATTTTGACGAATCATATCCAGAAGACTATATGTTCGAGGATCGTGAGTAAAAAAAAATTATCAGTATATATAAAACATGATGAAGAAGATTTCTCCTCGTACGGCAATGATGGTGGTCGTCGCGGCACTTGTCGTCTACGCTATATACACTCAGACCATTGGCAAGACTTCTGCATATGCGGTCACCCCCAAGGACTACGCCCCTGTCGGTGTTGATCTCGCTCCCAG
>Ga0209193_1001022_pt1 | contig 15433 bp, 20 predicted proteins | sample COGITO_mtgs_1003_FD_185515 | JGI IMG/M metagenome (GOLD analysis project Ga0209193, IMG submission 185515) | Pelagic marine microbial communities from North Sea - COGITO_mtgs_100330 (SPAdes) (version 2) | ecosystem: Environmental > Aquatic > Marine > Epipelagic ... | reverse complement strand
CTTGGTATATTCCTCTAAATGATAATGAGAATCATTCGCATTTGCCCCCTTATACCACACTTTGAGGCAAAAGTCAAGTACTTTATTTGCATTTATTTGCATATTTTTCCTTGACTTTCCCTGTTGCATCTGTCATAATAGGTATGTAAGATGAAAAAAGAGAGAGGAAACATGAACAAATTAAGAGTCAACATGAACTATAAGACTGGTAGAAGCGGTGAGAACAACTGTAGAATCGTGACTGCTGGAAGTGAATTAGACAAGATGTATGAGAAAGCTTATAATGAATATATGACTTCTCAAATAGATTCTAGTTTAGGATTCACAGAACAAGAACAGATTGATATAGAGAAAAGAGAAGAACAGATTTTGAGAGATGGCTCTGGAGAATGGATTCTATCATGAATACAAAAGTAATAACTATAGACAACAGAGAGGTAATGATGATGAATATAGTATTTTTAAGTTTAATAACAATTGCAGTAATGATTAAAGTATTAGGAGAAATGATATAATGAGTATGGTATTAAGTGATATTCGTAGAGGATTTAGAATTAGGACTATCATGAAAAGGCATGACATATCGGCAACGCTGGTCATCGCCTGCATGAGAATCGTACAGAGTTAGTTCCTCGACAAGCGTAGTTGGTGTAATGAACACGCTCTGCTTCCAGTAGAGAACTGTTGGTGAAACCCCATCCCTACGCTCCGAAGGGCCACCCCTTGTTTCTGAGCATGCTATGGGTAATCTATAAATGTAATAAGTATCAAGAGGTATATACTAGAGAGAACAACAAAGGACAAAGGTGAGGACTCAGGAGCATGTAGTTGCCGTTCACAAGATGAATGACCCCACCCCCCTTTTCTGGCAAACAAACAAAACAAGCAAACACAAAAAATTTTTGGAGAAAAAAATATGGACTATGAGAACTTACACGACACTATGAATCGTATTATAGATAAGGCACAAGACTCGATTGAAAATCTGGTGGAACAGTATGAAGAACAAAATGATGAGGAGAATATCAACAAGGGAGATATCGACCATGCCTTTGAAGCGTTGAGAAGTAGTATTGAGATGAGTATAGAATAATGTTACAAGAGTTAAAAGAAATTACAGATTGGGAATATGCCAATCACACTTACTTTGTTTTAAATAATACGAAGTGTATTGGATATATAAAAGAGGGTACGACTGAATTGATACGATTCAGAAAGGCCATGAACTTTAGTAAGAGTAGAAGAAAGTTTAAAGTGTTATGAAAATGAGAAATTTTGTACAGAAGTATTTGAAAAAATTCTGTAAATCAAAAGTTGAAAAGGACAGAAAGAAAGAATCTAAACGAGGTTATGTAAAACATAAAGGTGAGAGAATAGAATGATACGAGAAAAATTAAAGCATAAAGGACTGATTGTAGACTGTTCAGGCCCAGATGGTAATGCATTCTATTTACTTGGACTGGCACAGGACTTAGCAAAGCGATGTGACTATACACCAAAAGAGATTGATAAGATGATGACTGAATTGAAATCATCGGACTATGAGCATCTGATATTAACCTTTGATAAGTATTGGGGTTGGCATGTTACTCTAGAATTTGAGGTGCACCCATCAAGCAAGTATGGGGATTGTAATAAATGAATACTTGTTGGGAATTCTTTAAAGATTTTTGGAAACTAATATTTTATGGCACAATACTTTATATGGGAATTGTACTATCAATATTTTTAGCAATAATAATTATAGGAACTATATGGATAATGATTTAGATACTTGGTATTGGACACAAGGATACAATGGCCACTTGACAACTCTTGAACGATGTGTTATAGTGGGAGTATTAATTTATAGTATAAGTGAGGTAATCGTATGGATAAAATATTTAATGTAATGGATAGAATGTTTAAACTAGAATACATAGGTGTTCTCTTTATAGCATTTGGATTTGGAATGTTTCTAGGTATCATTGGATATGTGGAAAACTTAGAAGTCATAGGATACACAGAAACCATTAAGATAGGCACAAGAATTATTCTTTCAACCTTTCTGATGTTAGTAGGAGTAAGAATCTACAATGGAAAATGAAGAACAACTACAGAAATTATTATCAGAAATGAAGACTGAGGTTTCTTCGCTTCGTGGCGATGAGTTTGGCATCTTCGATTACAACGAGGATGACCGAGAAACACAGGAATCGAAATGGCGTATACTCTGCTATATCATTGATATGAAACATATGAAGCTTGAAGATACCGCCACTCTGTTTCAAAACAATCCATTCTTCTATGATTGGTATAAAAGAAATGTGATATCGGAGATTCCTATTTCGGAAACTTATCACTAAAAAAATCTCGTAGCGAAAACTCGGAGAAACATTCGGAGAATGAAAAAAGAATTAATTGATAAAACTTCTTAGGAGAATAAACAATGATAAACTTTATATTATTTGTAACGGCCGTAGTCTTTTGGCTGGGTGCCGTGTATCTATATTTTGTATTGTCTAATATGCTAGATGATATTCGAGCAATCAATGAAGATATGCAAGAGTGTAAAGCAATGATGAAACTGAAAATAGAACAAGATGAAGCAAAGTCTGAAATACCCAATGATGAATTTCTAGGAATATAAAATGTCTTTAAAAAATTTATCAAACAATCTTCGAACAGAAGATGAGTTTCACACATTCACAAAAAAAGAGCGAGTGATACGAAGACCACTATCTTTACACCACTTACATAAAGACATGGTAGACATCATTCGCTCTCACAAATACGAAGAAGAAAGAAAGTCAAATGTACAAGCATACATGACTAATTATTTTTTACATGGACAATATGAATCAGTCAATGAAGTTTGTAATTCTGCAATAGACATTATAAAAAGTTTACAAGTCAAAGACCAGAAAGGAACTCTAGACAAATTTTTTACTTTTGATTGTTGGGGTGCAATCTATAACGAGAGTGATTTTACCAAACCCCATACCCATGGCCCTGCATTGTGGTCTTGGGTTTATTATATACAAGTACCCAACAATGCCCCACCCTTAGTTTTTCCACAAGCAAAATTGAGAGTACATCCTAAACCAGATGAGATAATACTTTTCCCTGGCCATGTTCTACATGAAGTGCCACAGGCAATAGGCATGTCAGAAGAAAGAATTGTTCTTGCTGGAAATATCTATCTAGACTATCGGAATACTTAATGTTAAAAGCAATAACAACAACCATAGCTCTTGTTGTTATATCATATGTCATATTCATATGTGTCGTTGCAATACTAAGTGACTTCGGTCTTTTAAATAAAGATTATATTCTGATTTACTACTTTACTATATTCACTATCATTTCAGCTTTATCTTATAAATAGTTTCTATGAACGAAAACTATTTTATGGGCCTCGATGGCTTTGTATGGTTTACTGGTGTTGTAGAAAATCGTAATGACCCTGCAAAACTTGGTAGAGTACAAGTCAGATGTTTAGGATACCACACAGAAGATTTAAATGATATACCATCGGCAGACTTGCCGTGGGCACATGTCATGCATCCAGTCACCGACCCATCCATGCAAGGTATGGGAAACACACCTAGTTTTTTAACAGAGGGAACTTGGGTAGTCGGATTCTTTCGTGATGCAAATGAAAAACAACAACCAATCATTATGGGTTCATTACCTGGCGTTCCAACATATGCTGCTGATTCGTCTACAGGATTCAATGACCCAAATGGAAAATATCCTGGCACAATTGCACACTCTGGTCATACCACAGGTGAATCAGATGTATCAAGACTTGCAAGAGATGATGTTGCAGAAACTCATACATCTTTAATTAAACGAAAAGCTTTAGCTGCTAAACTTGTTAAGATACCAAAGGCAACTAAACCAAACTTAGACCCAATCTCAACAACACTCAATAAAGATGACACACCGACTTTCTTTGATGAACCTACACCGAGAGGAAAAACTGATACAGGAAAGTATCCTTACAATCATGTACATGAATCAGAGTCAGGTCACATACAAGAGATAGATGACACACCAGGCGGAGAGAGATTACAAAGACAACACATGTCTGGCACCTATGAAGAAATAGTAGTAGACGGTTCAAAGACAGTTAAGGTTGTAGGTGATAACTATGAACTGGTTGCTGGAGAATCTAATATATTTGTAAATGGAGATATTAATTTAACAACAAATGGAAACAAAAAAGAATTTATTAAAGGGGATTATGTATTAGAGGTTGGTGGAAACTTTACGAGAAAGATTCATAAGAATGAGCAAGTCAAGATTGGTGCTGGTGGTGCTGGTAATCTAGAAGAAATGATTATAGGTAATCATGCACACAATGTTGCGAATTCATATACAGGTTCAATAGGCACAACTAAAGAATCTACAAAAGCAAAAGATTATATTTTAAGTGTGGCTGGTAATTCAGTTACAACCATTGGGGGTGAGGGTCTTATAACTACAACAGAAGATATGACATTACATTCTAATTTAAATCTAACTATAGTTACACAAGATAAATTTGGAGTAGTGACATTAGATGGTAATGTGAGTATAGCTTCTGGTGCATCTATTGGACTTAAATCAGTATCATCAATGAATATTAAATCAGAGGCAGTAGGTACAATGACATTTGCTGGTGATTCAAGTGCTATTAGCTTTACAGGTTCATCAGGTACTATAAATCTTTCTGGTAGTGGAAGTACAATTACAACCACACAAGAAGTTACTGCTAATACTATTGCACTTACAACTCATACACATACTGATACAGCAGGTTTGGCCGCTAACATTACATCGGCGCCGAATGCATAGGAGATAACAATGGCAGATATAAAAATTGATGAAACAGATTCTACTAAGATAAATCTTGATGTAGATGATTCAAATGATTTAGTATTAAATCTAACAGGTGGTGATAAAGGTTTACGATTACATGTATTAGAAACAATTTATCCTGTTGGTTCTATTTACACTAATGCTGGTGTTGCAACAAATCCAGGCACACTATTAGGTTTTGGAACATGGACAGCATTTGGAGCTGGTAGAGTTATAGTAGGTGTTGATTCAACTGATACTGATTTTGACGCTGTGCGAGAAACAGGTGGTTCAAAAACACACACACTTACAGTAGCTGAATTACCAGCACATACACACACTGCACTTGGTGAAAGTGGTGCTGGTGGGTCTGGAACTGCTGGTAACGCTAATTCATCTGAAACTTACAATACTGGCAGTACAGGTGGTGGTGGAGCTCACAATAACTTACAACCATACATCACAGCATACATGTGGAGAAGAACAGCATAGGAGATTGATATGGCAATAAAAGATATGATTAATGCAAGTGTTCCAGGCGCAAGTAGCACTCTTAATAGCACTTTAGGAAAAGTTGGTTCTTTAAAAGATTCTGCCCAAGCACAATTTTCTGATGTAACTGCAGATGCCTCTACAATGAAGTCAGCAGTAGAAGGTCAGGTTGCAAGTTTAGTAGGTGACCTTTCTTCTATGATACCACCACTACCAGAACTTCCAAACTTAAATGCTCAAGGAGCATTCGCTGGATTAGCAGACATTGATATCAATTCTATTTCTGGAGCTTCATCAATAGCAGAGTTAAAAACTTCGTTTGGGGAAACACTAAGCGCACAAGGAATAGATGTAGATTCAGTAGTTTCACAAGTAAAAGATGGCGTAGACATAGGGGGATTAATACCAAACTTAGAAGTTGGTGCAGATGGTATTCCTTTTGAGTTACCTGCTAATATAAGTTTTTCTGCCATCACAGGTGCTTTCGAATCATTACCAGAGTTGCCTAAGTTTGATATATCTATAGATGCTGATACTCTTACCGAGTTGAGCAATGATGCGATATCTCTTGTAGAAAATGCTAAAAAAGATATACCACAAAACTTCTCTTTAAGTCTAGATAATACTGATGCACAATCTATTGTGGATGCTGTTAAAGATAATGTAAAAAAATTTACACCAGTCACAAAAGAAAAACCAATTTAAATAAATTAAATTCTTATGGGTCTAACTAATAAAACAAAAAAAATTAAAATTCCTATGCACGAGTTTAGCATAAAGATTCCTATTATTCAAAAACTCAATATATTAACACAAGAAGAAAATGATACTTTAGCAAAAGATATTATTGCCTTAGGTGATGTACAAAACAAAACAACTAATGTTCAAGGAGATATGACTGATTGGCATTTACACACACATAATAATCTCGTGCAAACATTATGTGATAAAGTTTTAGATATCATAGATGAATCATATGGTAGAAAGAATTCATTTAATCCACCAAAATTTTATATAAGAAAATGTTGGGGTGCTACTTATGGTAAAGGAGATTGGACTAAAGCACATAATCATGGTGGTAGTGTTTATGCTTGGTGTTACTATATTCGTATGCCAGAAGGCTCATCACCACTAGTTTTCCCAGAGGGAGATTTATCTATTCAACCTAAAGAGGGAGAGTTGATTGTATTTCCTGGCATAGTTAGACATTCTGTTCCACCATGTGAATGTGAAGAAAAACGAATAATGATTGCTAGTAATGTAGGAGTCAAATAAATTAAATTCTTATAGACATCTCTTATAAATAATAATTAAATAACTAGGGGTTTCCAATGTCGGCATATAAAGATGCACAAGCTCAAAATGATATCAGTCGTAATGTTAGACAATATTCTGATTTAGATTTATTCTTCACTAAGAAAACTGTAGGTTCTGATGTCAATAAAATTACTGATATACAAGCAGTTAAAAGGTCATTAAGAAATCTTGTACAACTAAATGATTTTGAAAAACCATTTCACCCAGAAATATCTGGTGGAATTAGAGATATGTTATTTGAACCTATGACACCAGTAATCGCTGCTATCATAGCAAGAAAAATAGAAGATGTTATACAAAACTTTGAACCAAGATGTCGTTTAGTATCAGTTAGAGCTTTACCAGATTTTGATAGAAACATCTACAATGTATCAATAGAATTTTATGTAGTTAATGCACCCACAGAACTAGTAGACCTATCAGTCATGTTAGAGAGAATAAGATAATGGCAAATGATAAAAGATTAAGAGTAACCGAATTAGATTTTGATAATATCAAAACTAATCTTAAAACATTTTTAAAGGCACAGAACGAATTTAAAGATTATGACTTTGAAGGTTCTGGTATGAATATTTTATTAGATACTCTTGCATACAATACTCACTACTTAGGATTCAATGCTAACATGTTGGCAAATGAAATGTTCTTAGACAGCGCATCACTTCGTTCAAGTGTAGTATCACATGCCAAGTCATTGGGATATGAAACAACATCATCCAGAGCACCTTATGCCACAATCAATGTAAGTTTATCAACAGATTCCATAACTAAAACTATGGCATCTGGTACAGCATTTACAACTAGTATTGATGGTGTAGATTATCAGTTTGTTACGATTGCAGATGTGACTGCAAGTAATACAGGAGTTGCTGTTCCTTTTGATAGTGTAAAAATTTATGAGGGTACTTATGTTACATCATCTTATACAGTAGATACTTCTGATGTAGACCAAAGATTTTTATTAACAGATGCAAGAGCAGACACTTCAACACTAACAGTTAAAATACAAACATCAGCATCTGATACAACAACTACAACTTATACTAAAGCCACAGATATAACACAACTATCTTCATCAAGTACAGTTTACTATTTACAAGAAACTGATAGTGGTTTGTATGAAGTTTATTTTGGTGATGGTACAGTGAGTAAAGCTTTATCAGATGGTAATATTGTACAACTAAAATATGTAGTTACCAATAGAACATTAGCAAATGGAGCCTCATCTTTTAGTTCGCCATCAAGTATTGATGGTGTCACAGGTATTACAGTAACAACTGTTGCAAATGCAACTGGTGGTTCTAATCCAGAAACAATACAATCAATAAAAATTAATGCTCCATTAGATTATGCAGCTCAAGGTAGATGTGTAACAGTAGATGATTATAAAACATATACTAAAAAATTATTTGCAAACACTCAGGCAGTTTCTGTTTGGGGTGGAGAAGATGGTAGTTACGATACAAGTACAGGTGTATCATCTAACCCAGAATATGGTAAAGTGTTTATCTCAATTAAATCTACTACAGGTGAAAATTTAACAACTGTACAAAAGAGTAACTTAGTATCGGCATTTGCCCCATTCAAAGTTGCTTCAATTACACCAGTGGTTGTAGACCCAGAAACAACTTATCTAATTTTAAATGTTTCATTTAATTATGATTCAACTGCAACAACATCTACTAAAGATGAGTTAGCAAGTTTAATATCTACAACTATTTCTAATTATAATTCAAGTGACTTGCAAGAATTTAATAGTTCATTTAGACATTCTAAACTTACAGGGTTGATTGATGATACAGATACATCTATATTAAATAATACAACCACAGTCACTATGGGTAAATTCTTTACACCATTTTCATCATCTTCATCATATAATATTAATTTTAATAATGCATTCTATAATCCCTACACAGGTTATAACACAGCATCAGGTGGAGTAATTTCATCTACAGGATTTTATCTAGATAACAGTACAGAAACAGAATACTTTTTTGATGATGATGGTTCTGGTAATTTGAGAATTTATTCTTTATCTACTGGCGCAGTTAGAACATATTTAAACAGTGCCGCAGGAACAGTAGATTATACTAATGGAACAATCAGTACAACAGCATTATTAATTTCTGCAGTATCAGATATAGATGGTGCATCATCAACACAAATTCGTATAACAGCAATTCCAAAATCAAATGATGTGATACCAGTGAGGAATCAAATATTAGAAATAGATTTAGTTAACACAACAACAGGTGGAACTGTTGATGCACAAGCAACTACAGGTGTAGGATATACTGTTACCTCATCAGGTACAACTTCAACCACAACTGTTACAACGCCTTCATCTACACCAACCAGTTCGGCATATTAGATGAATGGCAAAGAATGATTCAAAACTAGTAACAAAATTATCACCACTCATTGAGGGGCAAGTACCTGATTTTGTACAATCAGAACATTCTAAGTTTGTTAGATTTCTTAAACATTATTATCAATACCTAGAGGCAGGTAGAATTACTTACACAGGTGAGTTAGAATATTTAAGACAACAAACTAATACATTAGAATTTATTTTACAAGAAGATGAGAATAGAATTGTTACTGAAACAGGAACAGGTTCTACAGGATTATTTGTAAATGGTGAAACCATTACAGGTGCAACATCTAAAGCAACTGCAACAGTATTAGTAGAAGATGGTCGAAACAAATATCTTTATATATCTTCTCAACAAAAATTTATTACAGGTGAAACTTTTACAGGTGGAACATCTGGTGCGACTGGTGTTATGTCAGAGTATCGTGCTAACCCAGTACAAAACATTCAACAACTTTTAGAGTATGCCAATGTAGATAATACTATCTATGATTTCTTAGACCAAATGCGTGACCAGTTCATGAACGCAATTCCAGAAACTTTAGCAACAGGAGTTTCTAAGAGAAATTTATTAAAAAATATCAAAGACTTATATGCTGCCAAAGGAACATCAAAAGGTCACGAATTATTCTTCAAAGCTTTCTTAGGTGAAACACCAGAGATAGTATATCCAACAGAAAGAATGATGAGAGCCTCAGATGGTAATTGGGGTCAAAAAGTTACACTCAGAGTTTCTGCCGCAGCTAACATAGACGGTTCAGAAGTAATCAATCAAATTATTACAGGTGGAACATCTGGTGCAACAGCTGTTGTTGTATCTTCATCTACCTTTACACAAGGAAACTTTGCAGTTACAGAATTTGAATTACAAAATATAGTAGGTACATTTACAGATGGTGAAACAATTACAGCAACATCATCTACAAGAGATGTAGATGTAACATTCACAGTATCATCTCAAATCACTACATCGGCCGTTACGAATGACGGAATATTAAATAGTGTATCTGATACTCTAAGTATCGAAAGTCTAGGAAGCGGTGTATCAGAGGTTGTTGTAGAGGATATTCTAACAGGGTCAGTAAGTGATGTTATAATAGATGATGGTGGTAGTTTATATGAAGTGGGAGATGTAGTATCATTTACCTCTGATTCAAATGACACAGATATTAATGCTGCAACTGGTATTGTCAGTATGATTGGTGGTGGTATCTTACAAGAGGCAGGAACTCTAGATGATTCAGATATTACAACAGATACAATCACATTAGAAGCTGGAACAGATTCTTCACTAGTACCATTTGAAATTATTTTAGAAGATGGTAATTTAATTCAAGAAGATATTACACCTGATTCTTCAACAACACAATTTACTCTTACATCTTTAAATGCTAATACAGATGATATTAGAGTTTATCGTGATGGTATATTATTAAACTCAACAGATGCTGCTGGAGATACTGTATGGAGTGTAAGTGGTACAACATTAACATTCGATACTGCACCTACAACAGGTATACCTCATGTAATAAAAGGTAACTCTATTAATAAATTATTATTAAATGGAACAGATGGTTCATCTCTACATGCTAATCATAATTTATTAACAGATACATTACAAGAAACTGCAGATGAATTTACAAACAATAATTTATTTGCTTTAGAAGAAGACACATTTGGAACACTTGCAGAAGCTACATCAATCAGAAAGGTAAAAGTAACTGATGGTGGTAATGGTTATTCTAAATTACCTACTGTATCTGTTACAAGTACATCTGGTACAAGTGCAAGTCTTAAATCAAACACAACTGATATTGGTAGAGCAAATGGTATACAAATTAAAGATGGTAGTTTTGATTTAGATTCTAGTAATCCACCAGATGCAACATTCCAAGCTCACTTTGTATTAAAAGATGTTACAGGAACATTTGCTTCTGGTAATACTTTAACATCTCATACAGGAACAGTATCAGGTTGGAATGCAGATACACAAGTATTAAGTACAACATTTGAAAATGTAGTTAGAACAGATGGTGAGGCATCAAGTACAACAAACGAGGGTATAAGATTAGAAGATAATTCTGAATCAGAACCTCATGGTATTCTTTTAGAAGATGTATTAGATTTTGATGATGGTGAAAACTTTTTAACAAATGCTACATCTATTACAACGCCAACAAACACAAAAGAAATACTTAAAGTAACTGTTGGAAGAAACTCTACTGATACTGCAAACATATTTTATATTAATGGAGTTGCAAATCCAGAGCTAGGTTTAGCAAGAGGTAACACTTATAGATTCGATACCTCAGATAGTTCGTTATATAATTTAGATACTACTAAAAATCATCAACTATTATTTAAATCAGTTTCAGTTGCTGGAACAACAACAGGTGGTAGTGAGTATACAACAGGTGTAACTCAATCTTCTACTACAACTATACCAATAGGAACAACAGGTTCTTTTATTGAGATAGAAGTAGCTGCAGATGCTCCACAATTATATTACTATTGTACTAATCATTCTGGTATGGGTAATTCATTACTTGTCTTTACAAGACCAAATATTATTAATGGTATTGATGATAGAATAGTAATTAATGCTGATGGTAAGACAGGTGATGATAGTATATTATTAGAGGATGCCACAGGAAGAAATAATGGAACACATGTACTCATACAAGAAAGTGGTCAAGCATTAGGAAGTGTAACAGATGGTCCAAATATATCTGGTGGAAGTTTTATTATAGAACATGGACACATAGATGGTGGAGTATCACACAATGTTGGTGACCCATTAGTTATAAACAAATATCAAGAAGAAGGTTCAACAAACTATGCTGTTATGGAATCTGGTAATACAGGTGATGAGGGTGACAGATTAAGCACAGAAGATTTAGGTAATGTATTAGTACAAGAAGATAATGATAAAATATTATTTGAAGAAGATATCTCATTTGACAATATAGTTTTAAATGCAACAGACAGTTCATCTACAGATGTTGCCGATGATATCATAAATGAACAACCAATAGATTTCTCAAAAGATAATGTAACAATTACAGATTCAGGTGGAGCAACTGCAACGATTGTATCTGCAGATATTTCTACAGGAACACTTGCAGTGGGTACACAAAAAACAGAGGTTGGTGCTTACAGTGGTATTCAAAGTTTAGTTGGTGAAGACTTAAACAGATTACAAGATTCTTACTACTATCAAGATTACTCTTATGAGGTTAGAGTAGGTGAATCATTATCAACATATCTAAACGAATTAAAACGAGCAGTGCATCCAACAGGATTTATGCCATTTGGTAAAGTAAATATTGCATCACAAATTTCTGTTAGAGTTACAACCACTGCTGCTGGAGTTGCTGGTTACGATGGTGATACAACAACATTCTCACCAGAACTTGCTTCTACATTCGCAACACTATTTGATGAACATGTAAAAATATCACACAGAACAGCTGTTGGTATAGGTGACCATGATGCTAATATTGTATTGGATGGTACAGATGGTTCTTCAACAAATGCTGGAGATGGTATAGAATACGAAACTGCTACAGGAGATACTGGTAGTGGAATTATGGCATCTGAATCAGCACAAGGTATTGGTGGAAATAGTCAAAGAGCAATTATACATTCTAGAGAAATTAAGATTAGTAATAATCCAATGTCAAGAGTGAAAGACAATGTATTGTTACATTTAGCAGCACACCCATTTAGAGATTCATGTGGTATCGTATTAGAAAGTGGTACTGGTAATCTCACAGACAATTTAGTATTAGATGGTTTTAAACCATTTGATGAAATCGTATTCTTTACTTTAGAAGATGATACAGGTAGTATATGTTTAGAAACTTGTCGACCAGGCACAGGAAGATTACTTGCAGAGGCAGATAGAATTGCTGTACCTACAGATATGATTATGAATGAAAATGAAAAAATATTGTTTAGTGATGATGACAATGATACCACACTTACTTTTGATGAGTTTGGTACAATAACATTTGAACATATATTAAGACCAAGTCAACTTACTTTGGCAGATGATACAGACAACATTGATGTAACAGGCATGGTAGATTCTATTGTTATGGAAAATGAGGGTGAGTTATTATTAGATGGTACAGATAATTCTCAAACAGATGCTGGATTTAAAATATTACAGAATACAAAAGAAACAGTAATTACAGTAGAAGATGAGGGTGACATAGTTTTAAATGGAACAGATACATCTGGTAGTGATGCTGGATTTAAATTAGTAATAGAACCTGATACAGATGATTTAGGATTTGTTGTACCTATTGGATTAGAACAAGATGTTAAAACTGTATCAACGAGTTCAGAAAGAGCAACATTTATATTAGAAGAAACAGGAGTGTTAATATCAGAGGATAATGATACTACTTCTATTAACGATAAAATTATAAGTGATAATTTAAGTGAGGCAGGTGGTATTCTTATGGAAGATATATTTGCCACAACAGCAAATGATAGAATTAAATTAGAGTATGGTGATGGTGTCATTCTTATGGATGGTAGTGGTGTCACATTATCTACAGACATAGCAGGAGACCCAATCACACCATATGATGAGGATGCTGGATTTGCTGTGACATTCGAATCAGAATTAAGAGACCAACCACTTCTTGCTATGGAAACATATAATATAATAGGAAGTAAAGGACAAACACCACAAGAAAACTTTAGACTAAGTTCTCAAAATGACACAAGCTATAAGTCTAAATATGGGTATACACCAATCGTTATGCCGGCAGAAATAACTGTTCGTTCTACTGGTGATATTGCTCTTGAAGATGCAACAGATGATACACATGGTTTTCTAGTGTTAGACACGGCAGCACATGCTGGAGATAATATAGATTTAGAAGGAGCAACAGGCATAACATTTTAAATAATGTTAGATATAACTTGTATAAATAAATGAAAGAATGGGAATTTAAAAAATGTCAGCAATCATAACAGAAAAATTTAGACAACACAATGCTACTCAATTCTTTGAGAGCTTTTCAGAGGCATCCAAATCTACATACTATCTATTTGTAGGAAAGGCAACTGCATACACATCAGGAACAACAGGGGGTAGTGATTCTTCACCACCAACACCTAGTGATAGTCCGACAGACACAGAATTTTATGCATGGGATTCCATGTTGGCTGCAAAGAATGTAACATCATCTGATATTACATATGCAATACCAAGAAGAAATTGGGCCAATGGAACAACCTACGATATGTATGATGATAATATATCTTCATCAAATACAACAACATCAGGTGCATCCAATCTATATGATTCATCATTTTATTTCATGACATCTGATTATAGAGTTTATAAAGTTTTAGATAATAATGCTGGAACAGCATATTCTGGTGCTGAACCCACATCTACTTCAACATCCCCATTCGAGTTAGGTGGATATGTATTAAAATACATGTATCAAATTACAACATCTGAAGCTGCAAAATATTTAACAAGTGATTTTATACCTGTATCTGATGATAGTACAGTAAGTGCTGCAGCAGTAGATGGTAAGATTGAATCATTAAAAGTTACAGCAGGAACAGGTTATACAGACGGAACTTATTACGCCGCTGTCTATGGTGACGGCACAAGTGCTGGAACATCCTCTGGTGCGATAGTTAGAATTACAGTATCAGGTAATGCAATACAATCATTCGGATTGACTGCTGGTACAGATACAACAATTCATGCTGGTGGAGCAGGATATACTTTTGGTACAGTAAATCTAGGTTCTGGTTACACATTCTCTGATGCTGCTTTAACAAGTGCATCTGCAATCGGTGGTTCTGGTGGAGCTATTGAAGTAGTTATCTCACCTAAGAATGGTCATGGTAATAGTGCAATTGTTGAACTAGGTGGACACTATGTAATGTCTGCTACAACATTAACACAAGCAGAGGGTGATGATATCACAACTGAAAATGATTTTAGACAAGTAGGACTTATTGTTGACCCAACCAATTATGGAACATCAACTGTTGCAACTGCATCTACACGAAGACAAACTTTCGTAGTCAAGGCCGCATCAAATACTGGCACATTTGAAGTAGATGAAAAAATTACACAAGCAACAACAGGTGCTGTAGGTAAAGTAGTAGAATGGGATTCTACACTAAGTCTATTATATTTCCAACAAGAAAGATTTGGTGATTATGGAACAAACAGTACAACTGGTGACCATAGTGTATTCACAGGAGCTAATGTAATTACAGGTGCAACATCATCTGCAACATTAACACCATCAACTGATTCAGAAACAATCACTCTTGCAAACAATAATACATTGTCTACAACAACAGGTTATACTAACCCAGAGTTACAACCAGATAGTGGTAACATTGTATACTTAGAAAATAGAAAACCAATACAAA
>Ga0209193_1001006_pt1 | contig 15616 bp, 14 predicted proteins | sample COGITO_mtgs_1003_FD_185515 | JGI IMG/M metagenome (GOLD analysis project Ga0209193, IMG submission 185515) | Pelagic marine microbial communities from North Sea - COGITO_mtgs_100330 (SPAdes) (version 2) | ecosystem: Environmental > Aquatic > Marine > Epipelagic ... | reverse complement strand
CAGAGTGGGATTTTATGGCCGTGTACTATGATATGATTGATCATTTTTGTCACTCTTTTATGAAATACCATCCACCCAAATTACCAGGGGTAGAAAAAGAAAATTACGATATATTCAAAGAAGCAGTAACTGGGTCTTATATTTTTCAAGATATGATGTTGGAGCGAAAGTTAAAGCTCATTGATAAAGACACGACGGTCATTGTTATGTCTGATCATGGTTTCGAATCTGGAGAAAAAAGAATACTGGAAATGCCAAAAGTTCAGGCTGCTCCCTCACTAGAGCACAGGCAGTTTGGTATGTTTGTAGCTGCAGGGCCTAATATAAAAGAGAACACAAAGGTTTTTGGCATGGGCTTAATTGATGTTGCTCCAACTATTTTACATCATTATGGGCTGCCAATTGGTAAAGATATGGATGGTAAGGTGATTCTAGATATTTTTAAAGAGACCCAAGAGCCTGCCTACATAGAAAGCTGGGATAAAGAACCTGGAGATTTTGGAGATCTTAAGGTTTCAACACAAACAGATGCACTCTCTGACGCCGAGACAATGGAGCAACTTGTAGAGCTTGGGTATGTAGACAAACTTGATGAAAAATTTGAAGTAGCTATAAAAAAGACCAGGATAGATTTAAAACACAACTTAGCTAGAGTTTATTTGGGTAAAAAAGATTTTTCATCATCCAAAAAATTACTGTTAGAGCTATTAGAGGAAACTCCTCCAACAGATTTAGCACCCTTTTACATGAATTTGATAAGCATCGCTGTTTTAGAGAAAGAGTTTGTGTTAGCCAAAGAGTACCTCCAAAAAGTTAAAGACTCAAAAACAGAGATAAATTATAATCTAGATTTAACAGAGTCTTATATTTTGTCTGAGATAGGTAGGCCTAAAGAAGCCCTTGCTATTTTGGATAAAAGTAGTGCTGTAACTGGACAAATTTTATACAAAAAAGCAACACTTAATTTTGTGTTGGGTAATCTAGATACTGCAACAAAGCAGTTAGAGAAAGCCATAGGAAAAGAGCCTGAAAAGGCAACCTACTATACTTTAATGGCAGAAATATTATTGCACAAACAACAGTATGAGGAGGCAGCAGAGTATGCCTTAACAAGTATAGAGATTATCAAGTATTTCCCTAAGGCTCATTTGATACTTGGCCAAGCGCTTGAAAAACTTGGTGATTTAGAAAATGCTAAGGTTGCCTATGAGATGGCAAATTCTTTAAAGCCACAAGAATTTCATAAGGCAAAACAGTCCTTGGATAATATCATAAAAAAAGTAGAATTAGATATCGATTTCACGGCAGAGGTCTCCAATGTATATCAAGAAAACCAAGTAACCATAGTTTCTGGTTTGCCAAGATCTGGAACCTCACTTATGATGCAAATGCTTGATAAAGGAGGGCTAGATATCCTTCAGGATCAACTCCGGGAGGCAGATATCTCAAACCCTAAAGGATATTATGAGTACAAGCCAGTGATGTCATTGTATAAAGACAATAGTTGGCTCTCAAAGGGTCAAGACAAGGCGGTAAAAGTAGTTGCGCCACTGCTCAAATATTTAGACTCAACCCTTAGGTATAAAATTGTTTTTATGCGCAGAGATTTAAATGAAATCATCCAGTCCCAACAAAAGATGATTGGCAAAAGTGAGCAGGAGTTTCCGGTTACTTTATATAATAAATATCAGAAATTATTAGCCAACGTTACCCTGTGGGATAAAAGTGAGCCTGGAGTAGAGGTATTGTACGTTAATTACACAGATGTTCTTGAGAATCCTGCAATAGAGCTAGCACGTATTGAAAAGTTTTTGGGGATTGCTATTAATAAACAAGAAATGATTAACTGTGTTGATGTTTCTTTGTACAGAAATAGAACTAAGGCAAAAAGATAAAAAGCGCTATTTAAATCAACAACGGATAAGAGTTTATTTCTTCTTCGTTTTTTTTGTTCAATAAGTAAGCTCTTACTATTTACCGTACTTTTGATATACCAATGAAAGCAGTTGCTCAAATAAAACTACCCATAGAAAAAGAGATGGAACTCTTTGAAAAGAAATTTTCAAATTCCATGACCTCAAAAGTTTCGTTGCTCAATAAAATTACCCATTATGTTGTCAATAGAAAGGGAAAGCAAATGCGGCCCATGTTTGTGTTTCTTGTCGCTAAGATGATTAATCAAGGTGTTGTTAATGAGAGAACCTACAGAGGCGCTTCTGTTATAGAGCTCATACACACGGCAACACTTGTGCATGATGATGTGGTTGATGATAGTGACAGAAGAAGAGGTTTTTTTTCTATCAATGCCCTTTGGAAAAACAAAATTGCCGTATTAGTGGGTGATTTTTTATTATCAAAAGGCCTACTACTGTCTATAGATAATGATGATTTTGATTTATTGAAAATCATATCTGTTGCAGTGCGTGAAATGAGCGAGGGGGAGCTACTTCAAATAGAAAAAGCAAGAAACTTAAATATAACAGAGGCTATTTACTTTGAAATTATACGTCAAAAAACAGCTACACTCATTGCGGCATGTTGTGCAATGGGAGCAAAATCTGTGTATGCAAGTGAAGAAAATGTAGAACAAATGAGAAGTTTTGGGGAGTTAATTGGTGTTGCATTTCAGATAAAAGATGATTTGTTTGATTATTCAGACCAAGCAATTGGAAAGCCAACGGGTATCGATATTAAAGAGCAAAAAATGACACTTCCTTTAATTTATGCCATTAATAATGCTTCCTCTAAAGACAAAAATTGGCTCATAAACTCAGTAAAAAACCACAACAAAGACAAAAACCGTGTCAAGCAAGTCATAGCATATGTAAAATCTCATGGTGGTCTAGATTATGCCCAGCAGCAAATGAAAGACTACCAGCAAAAAGCAATAGCTATTCTTGACACCTATCCAAGCTCGCAATATAAAGATTCATTAAAGCTTATGGTAAATTATGTTATCGATAGGAAGAAGTAATCCTTGCTTTTTTTATACGTAAATGTGAGGTACATTTTATATATTGACATATCATTTATGTAGTTTTACAAATCGTTGCCATAACTTATGATAAGTCGTTCCACCATAGATACTGTATTTGAAACTGCTCGTGTAGAGGAGGTGATTGGTGATTTTGTGCAGCTCAAAAAATCTGGAAGTAATTTTAAAGGCTTAAGCCCCTTCACAGATGAGAGAAGCCCAAGTTTTATGGTGTCCCCTGTCAAGCAAATCTGGAAAGATTTCTCTAGCGGCAAGGGTGGCAATGCCGTTACTTTTTTAATGGAGCATGAGCACTTTACCTATCCAGAGGCTATTAAATACCTTGCAAAAAAGTATGGTATTGAAATAGAAGAAATTGCCCAAACAGATGAGCAAAAACAACAAGCAGATGCTCGTGAGAGCCTTTATTTGGTTAATGAGTATGCTACAGGCTATTTTCATAACAACCTACTAAAAACAGAAACAGGTAAGGCCATTGGGCTTTCTTATTTCAAAGAACGTGGTTTTACACAACAAACAATAGAGAAATTTAAACTAGGATACTCTTTAGATGGCTGGTCTGCCTTTACAGATCTAGCAATCAAAAAGGGTTATAAGCTAGAATTTTTAGAACAAACAGGTTTGTCTATTGTAAAACAAGAAAAACAGTTTGACCGCTTTAAGGGACGTGTAATGTTTCCTATTTTAAGTATGAGTGGTCGTACCCTGGGTTTTGGGGGTAGAATTTTAACAAGTGATAAAAAAGCAGCTAAGTACTTAAACTCTCCAGAGAGTGATGTGTATCACAAGAGTAAGGTGTTGTATGGTATTTATAATGCCAAGCAGAGTATTGCTAAAGAAGATAACTGTTATCTAGTTGAAGGTTATACAGATGTGATACAGTTTGCCCAGCGTGGTATTTCTAATGTGGTTTCCTCCTCAGGTACCGCCTTAACACCAGAGCAAATACGATTGGTTAATAGGCTCACCCAAAACATTACTGTCTTGTTTGATGGAGATGCAGCTGGTTTAAGAGCTTCTATAAGAGGGGTTGATCTTATTCTAGAACAAGGTATGAATGTTAAGATTTGCACCTTTCCAGAGGGTGAAGATCCAGACAGTTTTGCAAAAAACAATACCCTAGATGTATTGCAGAGCTACCTTTTAGAAAATGCAAAAGATTTTATTTCTTTCAAGGCATCTTTACTAGTCAAAGAGGCGAATAATGATCCTATTAAAAAAGCAGATACTATTAGAGACATGGTGGTAAGTATCTCTAAAATTCCAGATACTATAAAACGGGAAGTATACATCAAAGAGTGTGCACGTATCATGGATATTAGCGAGCAAGTACTGTTTAATACCCTGGCACAGATACTGCAAAAAGAAGCCAAAGATGTTTCCAAAAAAGCGGCACCCACTCAACAAGCTTTTAATGTCATTACACCCAAAAGCCAGCCCACAACAAAGATTGATGAGCTTTTTGAATTAGAGCGTAAAATCATAGAAATACTCTTACTCTATGGCAACTCTAAGGAAGATTTTGAAGATCTTATATTAGAGGCAAATGAGAAGGGAGAAATTTCATTTAAACCAGAAATTAGCTCAAGTAAGGTGTTTGAAAAAATTTATCTAGACCTTCAAGATGATGAAATTGAGTTTACAAATGCAACATTTAAGGCCTTGTATACAGAAATTATCACACAATTTAATCAAGGAAAAGACTTTCAAGTAGATACCTTTATAAATGAACTAGAGACAGAAACAGCTAGTTTGGTGTCAGATATTTTAATGGATGATGAGAGGCATGCCTTGCATGACTGGGAGCGTATGGAGATTTACGTAAAAGGAAAAGATAGTGGTGTGTCTCAAATAGTAAGTGAAACCATACTTAATCTGCGCAGGTTTTTAATTAGCTTAAAAATTAAGGATCTTATTGATTCGCCAGTTGAAAACGGATCTTACAGTGATAGAACTGTACTTGAGACAGTAAAGGATTATAACACACTGCACAGTATCTTGTCAGAAAAATTAAGAAGGGTGGTGTAGCTTATCCGAACTGAAACATTCTAGACTGATGTATTAAATCTGCTAGGTTGTCTACTTTCAATTTTTTCAGTAATCTAGTTTTGTAGGTGCTTACTGTTTTTTCGTTAATATCTAGCGCGTTGGCAATGTCTTTATTTCTTTTACCACTACTGAGCAGATTAAGTACTTCAATCTCTCTTGAAGATAGTTTTTTATAACGGCTAATGGCATTACTCTCTCCTACGTTTCTACTTGTAAATGTAGATGTTAACTCTTCATTCAAGAAAATACCTCCTTTTGCAATGTGCTTCATTGCTTTTACAAAGGTTTTGGTGGTCGCTGTTTTTGGAACATATCCTGCTGCACCAGATTTTATGGCACGAAGTGCATAAATTTCTTCTGGGTGTGTGGAGAATATAAGCACACGCATTTTAGGGAATTCTGTTTTTATGTTACGAAGTGCATTAATACCGTTTATTTGAGGAATGTCAATCTCCATGACAAGAATATCTGGAGTGCTTTCTCTTAGGCTTGTGTATAAGTCTTCAGCATTTCCAGCTTTACCAATAATAGCAAACTTTTTATTGTTTTTAAGCATGCACATAATACCTTTTCTGGTAACAGGATGATTATCGGCGATAAATACAGTTTTCATTTTTTTAGGTTGGTTTGCAATTTATGCAGTCTAAAACAAATATAATAATGCTTTATCGAAAAGCAAGGAAGTTTTGTAATACTTTTACTACAATTTATAAACCACTGCTAATAATTATAATGCCCTTTTTTTAAATAATGAGAAATATGAATTAAAATTTAAATAAAATTCATGGGTATTTTGCAAATTGGTATTGGGTTCATTTTGTGCTTGTTAGCCTTGTTAAGGCGCGTATATATTTTAAAAACTTCTTTTTCTCTAGTATTAAATTCACTATCGGTTTTGCCCAATTCTTGCATTTTCATGGCCCATTCTAATTCATCATAACTAGCCCCAATTTGCTCTTGATCTGTGCGGCTGTCTCCAAAGAGGCCGTCTGTTGGAGCTGCCTCTAGAATTTGGGTGGATACCTTGATGTGTTTTGCTATGGTATATACTTGACTTTTAAGTAAATCTGCTATAGGGCTAAGATCTACCCCGCCATCTCCATATTTGGTATAAAACCCAACACCAAAATCTTCAACTTTGTTTCCAGTGCCAGCCACTAAATATTTGTGTAACCCAGCAAAATAGTAAAGGGTCGTCATTCTAAGTCTCGCCCTTGTGTTGGCCAGAGATACTTGCAGGGTGTCTCTACCTTTAGTCTCTGGTACTTGTGCTTTAAAACCTTCAAACAACTCTGTGAGATCTACTTGTGTGTTTGTAACATCGGGAAATTGGTTTTTTAATTGGACAATATGCTCCTTAGCTCTTGTTACTTGGCCTTTGGCTTGGTGGATTGGCATCTCTACACACATTGTTTTAAGCCCTGTCATGGCGCACAGTGTTGAGGTTACAGCGCTGTCTACTCCGCCGCTAACACCAACTACAAATCCATCCATTTTTGATTCTTGGGCATAATGCTTAAGCCATCCTACGATATGAGCTGTTACTTTTTCTGCCTGCATAGTGTTATTTTTAAAGCGATGAATTATTTTTGAACTATTAAAATATTTTAAAATTTCTGAGGTAGTTAAGGAACTACAATCATTGTTAAAATTGTATTTTTACAATTTAAAATACAAATAGTTTACCTTTTTTGTAAAATTAATAAAAAGGAATTTCGTTCTATAGCTTAGCACCTTTAATTTTATGCTAAAATTTATTTTATTTTTATTGGCTTTATCTCTCTTTGGTTGTGACAATTCAAGGGAGCTAGAAAATGACATCTCGAAAATACCTATTGAGGTATCTGTGATACGATTTGATAAAGAGTTTGCCAGTGCGTCCATTGGATCTCTAGGGTCTTTAAAAGAAAAATTTCCTATGTTTTTCTCAAAAAGAATTCCAGATAGTATATGGATAGCTCGTATGCAAAGCCCATTGCATCAAGAAATGGCCGATGAAATTTTAAAAATATTTCCTGACCAGACAACTCTGGTACATAAATTAGGGCCTTTGTTTCAGCACATAAAGTATTATTTCCCTCGCTTTAGGGCACCCACTACTGTTACTTTAATAAACGATGTTGATTATCAAAACAGAGTTATTGTTGCCTCTGACACCCTGCTACTGTTGTCTTTAGATAATTATCTTGGCGCAGATCACCGCTACTACTCAGACATTAAAAGATACATAGTCAAAGACTTAAAAGCTTCCCAAATAGAATCTGATGTTGCTAAGTCATATGCTCAAAAATTTATCTCTCCACCAACAGTAAATACTTTTTTGGAACAAATGATTTATTTTGGTAAACAACTCTATTTACAAGAATTATGGTTGCCCAGTATTAGTGATGCCTCTAACATTGGATACACAGAAAAACAATGGCAATGGGCTGAGGATAATCAGGTAGAAATGTGGCGTTATTTTATAGAAAAAGAACTTTTATTTAGTACAGATCCTGGTCTTACCCCTAGGTTTATTTCAAATGCTCCTTTTTCAAAGTTTTACTTGGAGCTTGATAATGAATCCTCTCCGATGGTAGGGCGCTATTTAGGTTGGAAAATAGTACGTTCTTTTATGAAAAATAATGATATTACTCCACAACAATTATTAGTCTTCGATGCAGAAGCACTCTTTAAAAAATCCAAATACAAACCAAAGAAATAATGGCAGTTTCAAACAAATCACAAATTATCGTTGATGTTTCACTAGACGAGAACAAGGTCCCAGAAAAATTACACTGGAGCGCAAAAGATGGTGGTGTAGAAAATCAAGAGGCAAAAGCCATGCTACTCTCTGTATGGGATCCAAAGGCCAAAGAGTCTATGCGCATCGATTTATGGACCAAGGACATGCCTTTGGATGAGATGAAAATATTTTTTCATCAAACATTAAGCGCCATGGCAGACACATTTAATCGCGCTACAAATGATGAGAAAATGACTGCTACAATGAAAGACTTCTGCGATTATTTTGCTGAAAAATTAGATTTGAAAAAAAAATAGTTCCAGTATTGGAACCTCTCTATGAAACTTATTTTTGTTTATAATGTAAGCGCTACAAAAGCGGGCTGGTTACTAGCTAGTGCACATAAGTTTTTTAGCCCAAATACCTACAAGTGTGATTTGTGTAACCTAACTTTTGGTGTTTTTTCTGAAAATAAAAAATGGAAAGCCTTCAGGAAATCTTCAAATCTGGAAATGGTTTTTCTTCACAAAGATCAATTTTTAAAACAGTACAAATCTAAGTGGTTGCCAAAGTATAATTTTCCTGTAATTCTCTCTCAAGACCAAGATATGCTTGAAATATTTCTAAGTAGTGTTGATATTGAAAAGATTAAAGATGCTGAAGTTTTGATTGATGCAGTCCAGTCAAGACTGTGATGGCCCTGAAAAGACTCAGGAAACAGTTTTAAAGAGCATCTTTTACCTCTTGATTGATCACCTCAATGTTCTTTATAACAGCCTCTTTACCATCTTTTTTGCTAGATGAGGTGATAAAGTATACAGGCATTTCTTCCCAGCTTTCTAACATTTTTTTGATGTAGGCTTCCACGTTTCTTGTTAGTGCATTTGGTTTTAATTTATCTGCTTTGGTGAAGATAATTTGAAACGGAATATTTGCCTCCCCAAGATAGTGCATAAAGTCTATATCAACTGGTTGTGGTTCGTGTCTGCAATCTATCAAGACAAAGGCAAGTACTAGTTGTTTGCGCTGCTCAAAATAATCTGTAATAAATTTCTGAAATGTCTTTTTTGCTTTTTTAGAAACCCGTGCATACCCATATCCGGGTAAATCAACTAGATACCAACTTTTGTTAATGATGAAATGATTTATTAGTTGAGTTTTTCCGGGTCTGCCAGAGGTTTTGGCAAGGTTTTTTTTGTCAACTAGCATGTTGATTAAGGATGATTTTCCCACGTTAGAGCGTCCTATAAAAGCATACTCAGGCAGGCGTTCTTTTGGACATTTTGCCACATCGCTATTGCTCATTACAAACTCCGCAGATTTTATTTTCATGGTGTATGTATTACCGGTGTATGAAAGATGTTTTTTTGAAGGGTACTAAAGAGCGCGCTTTTCTAGCCAGGCTATCAAGATTTCATTAAATGTGTCTGGGTGTTCCATCATGGCAGCATGGCCACATTTTTTAATCCAAAACAGGTCACTATTTGGAAGCTTTTCATGAAACTCTGTACCAACCTCTGGTGGTGTTACAGCGTCGTTTTCACCCCAAATAATGCATGTAGGTGTGTTCATCTTGGGAAGATCCTTGCCCATATTGTGACGTATTGCACTTTTTGCAATTGCTAACGTGCGTATGAGTTTTACCCTGTCGTTTACAGTTTCAAAAACCTCATCAACTAATTCTGGGGTCGCAATTGCTGGGTCGTAGAAAACATTTTCAGTTTTTGTTTTAATGTAGTTTCTGTCACCTCGTTTTGGGTAGCTTTCTCCCATTGCGCTTTCGTAAAGGCCACTACTTCCTGTTAATACAAGTGCTTTTACATTTTTTGGATATTGCTTTGTGTAAAGCAGTCCAATGTGTCCTCCAAGAGAATTTCCAAGTAAAATAACCTTGTCAAGCTTTTTATGAGTAATAAATTCTTTGAGATATTTTGCAAAAGAATTTACATTGGTTTTAAGCAGTGGAAGCTCAAATAAAGGCAATTCTGGTATGATAACTTTATATCCTTTCTCTGGAAAAAATTGTGCTACATTATCAAAATTACTTAGACCTCCCATAAGCCCATGGAGTATGATCATTGGGGTTCCTTCCCCAATTTCTAAATACTTAAATTTTCCTTCTTCTTTTAGTTGATGCGTCATTAAATTTATAGCTTACAAAAACAAAAATACACTTTTTTTATTCAATGATGCATTGGTGTTGATTAAGTATAAATCTTCTTGTGTTTTTGCATTTTACTTGTTAAAACCCCACAATCAGTTTGTTTTAAATGTATTGATTTTCAGTCTTTTGTCTTCAAAACACTTCTCTTTTGTCTAAAACTTATTAACAATGTGGTAAATTGTGGGAAAAAGTGGGAAATACTCTTTATATTTGACTCTTATCTTAGAAATTATATTTCAGATCAAATCAAGTAAATGCTCAATTTAATAGGAACATACGAGTGCAAAGCAGATGTAAAAGGAAGGCTAATGATGCCTGCTTCTTTGAAGAAGCAATTGATTCCTGTGATGTCTAATGGCTTTGTGATTAAGCGTGCTGTTTTTCAGCCTTGTCTGGAGATTTACCCTATGGATCAATGGAATGATTTGATGGAAAAAATTAGCAAACTCAATCGGTTTAATCGTAAAAATGTAGATTTTATACGCCGTTTTACTGCGGGTGTAAAGACCGTTGAGATGGACACTGCAGGAAGATTAAACGTTCCTAAGGATTTGGCTTTATTTGCAGGTATCACAAAAGATGTGGTGCTTTCTTCAGCCATAAATATTGTGGAGCTATGGGATAAAGGGGCGTACGAAAAGGCTATTAATGACGCTGCTAACGATTTTGCTGACCTGGCAGAAGACGTTATGGGTGATACTACAATAGCCGATGGAATATCATAACCCTGTTTTATTGCATCCAACCGTAGACGGATTAGATATAAAACCAGATGGAGTCTATGTGGATGTTACTTTCGGGGGTGGTGGTCATGCAAAAGAGATATTAAATAGACTTTCTGACAAAGGTACCCTTATTGCTTTTGATCAAGACACAGATGCTTTGGCAAACACGATAGAAGATCCAAGATTTATTTTGGTTAACGAAAACTTTAGATTTTTAAAGCGGTTTTTACGCTTTCACGGAATAAAGCAGGTAGACGGTATTTTGGGAGATTTTGGTGTTTCTTCTCATCAATTTGATGTTGCCGAGCGTGGTTTTTCTACGCGTTTTGAAGCAGATTTAGACATGCGCATGAATCAACAATCTGCTTTTTCTGCCTTTGATGTGGTAAACAGTTATGAACAGGCGCATTTGAGAAGTGTTTTGTTTCAATACGGTGAGCTGAGAGCTGCAGCAGGAATGGCAAGAATAATTTGTGAGGTAAGAAAAGAGAAAGAGATTAAGACAAGTGATCAACTCAAGAATGCATTAAGTAGATTTTTGCCCAAGCATAGAGAAAATAAAATCCTTGCTCAGATATACCAAGCCATAAGGATTGAGGTAAACCAGGAGTTGGAGGTTTTAAAAGAGTTTTTACAACAAACCATAGAGGTATTAAAACCTGGCGGAAGGCTTAGTTTAATAAGTTATCATAGTTTGGAGGATAGACTAGTGAAGCGCTTTATGCGTAACGGTATGTTTGAAGGGGAGCCAGAAAAAGATGTTTTTGGAAGGGTTGAAGTTCCTCTAAAGCCTGTCGGAAAATTCATAATACCTACAGACCTAGAAATAAGAACAAATAATAGAGCTAGAAGTGCAAAACTTAGAGTAGCTCAAAAACTATAAAATTAACTAGTACACTACCCCATTGGTATTGCTGGTGTTAGTTACATGAAAGAAAATTTATACAATATTGTAAAAGGGAGGTTTCTAGTAAGTGATGATACATTCAAGAACTGGAGGTTTGTTGTTTTTTTAAGCATTCTAGCTTTGATAATGATTGGAAGTAGTCATACCGCAGACAAAAAGGTGCACCGTATCGCAAAACTAAGCAATGAGGCTAAAGAATTAAAGAGTGAGTATCTAGATGTTAGAAAACAACTCACTCAAACTAAAATGGAAAGTAAGTTAACGGCTGTAATGTCAAAAACTGGTTTACAAACCAGTACGATACCACCCCAAAAAATAATCATCACTAAAAAACAGTAGCGCGGTGTCAAATAATCAGAAGAACATATTAAACCGCTTATCTTTTGTAGCTGGAGGTATGTTTCTCTTTGCGCTACTTATTGTTTTTAAACTAATTAATATTCAGTTTGTAGAGGGAGATGTGTATCGTGATTTGGCAGCCCAAGATGCTACCAAAAATGTTGTAATACCTGCCAATAGAGGGAATATATATGCAGATGATGGTAGTCTTTTGGCAAGCTCGGTAGCAAAGTATGATATTAGGTTTGATACACAAACAGTTACTAAAAAAGATTTTGACGAAAATTTAGTGCCGCTCTCTCAGGGGCTAAGCGATATGTTTGGTAATCCCACTTCTTATTATCAAAACCTATTGCGCACCGCAAGGTCGAATAAAAATAGGTTTTTATTAATTGCAAAAAAGCTAGGATACTCAGATTATATTAAAGTTAAAAACATGCCTTTGTTAAAAAAAGGGGCCAACAGAGGTGGGCTTATTGTAATACCAGATACCGTTCGAGAACATCCAATGGGTAAAATTGCAGAACGTCTAGTGGGTAATCAAGATAGAAAAACTCCGGGTTATTATGCTGTTGGACTAGAGGGCGCTTATCATAGGCAGCTTAGCGGTAAAGACGGCAGACGTTTAAAGCAAAAGATTTCAAAAGGGAGATGGAAGCCTGTCTATGATGAAAATGAAATAGAGCCACAAGATGGGTATGATGTAATATCAACCATTAACATAAACATACAAGATATTGCCCATCACGCTCTGTTAAAACAACTAGAAGAATATCAGGCAGATCACGGAAGTGTCATTGTTATGGAAGTTGCAACGGGCGAAATTAAGGCAGTTGCAAATTTAGGAAAGAGCAAAAATGGAGGTTATTACGAGCGCCTTAATTATGCAGTTGGAGAGTCTAGTGAGCCAGGATCAACCTTTAAAACAATTGCAATGGCTGTTGCCTTAGAACACAAGGTCTTGGATACCGCAACCCTTGTTGATACACAAAAAGGTAAGGTGCGAATGTATGGCCGCACTATTTCAGACTCAAAAAGAGGTGGCTACGGTGAGATATCTACGGCAAAAGCTTTTGAAGTTTCATCAAATATTGGTTTTGCAAGAATGATTGATGGAGCTTACAAAGACGATCCAAAAAAATTCACAGACCAAATAAAAAAATGGAAGCTAGATCAAAAAATAGGCATTCCAATTCTAGGAGAGGGTGTGCCTGTAATTCCTGAGGTGGGAGATGCCCTTTGGAGTAAAAATGCATTGCCGTCTATTTCTTATGGGTATAATTTAAAGATGACACCACTACAAATTTTAACCTTTTACAATGCCATTGCAAATAACGGCACTATGGTTAGGCCCAGATTTGTAAAAGAAATTCGTTCCTGGAAAAAGCAAATAGAAGTTTTTAATACAGAGGTTATTATAGCTAAAATAGCTTCCCAGGCTACCATTGGTAAAATGCAAGAGATGTTAAAAAACATTGTGGTACGAGGTACTGGTAAAAGCCTGTATTCCAAAAACTTTTCAATGGCAGGAAAAACAGGTACTGCAAGGATAGACTACGCAAACCTTGACACTTGGTTGAAAGATAAAAAATATGTGTCCTCGTTTGCTGGTTACTTTCCAGCAGAACAGCCTAAATATTCTTGCATTGTGGTGATACATAAACCATCTGCAGATAAAGGCTACTACGGAGCAGATGTTACAGGGCCAGTTTTTAAACGTATTGCCCAGAAAATATATACAGATAGCCCACTAAAGGCAGAAATTGCCGCCAAAGATTTATTAGATGTGGTTACTCAAAGAGATTTTGATGGCTACTATAAAAACACCCAACAAGATGCCGCTACCATGCCAAATGTAAAGGGGATGCCTGCTATGGATGCTATCGCACTACTAGAAAATTTAGGACTTGTGGTGCAATTAAAAGGCAGTGGAAGGGTACAGCGCCAGTCGCTAACAATAGGGGCTAAAATTAAAGAAGGTCAAGAAATTATACTCAATTTATCGTGATAACATTAAAAGACATATTGTATAAAGTTTCCCTTGAAAAAGTAGTGGGAAATACCGCCTTGGCTTTTCGTGAGTTACAGTTTGATAGCCGTAAAGTTGGACTAGACGATGTTTTTGTTGCCATAAAGGGTATCCAAAGCGATGGTCATCAATTTATTAAAAAAGCTATTGATCAAGGCGCTTTGGCTGTGGTGTGTCAGCAAATGCCAAAAGAGATTATAAATGGCATTACCTACTTGCAGGTACAAGACACCCAACAAGCATTGGCTATCATGGCATCTCACTTTTATGGAAACCCCTCTGAGGAGCTACAATTGGTAGGAGTAACGGGAACCAATGGTAAAACCACCATTGCAACACTTTTATATACTCTTTTTACATCTGCAGGGTATAAAGTGGGTCTTCTATCCACAATTAAGGTGATTATTGGCCCTATAGAACATCTAGCCACCCATACAACCCCAGATAGCTTAGCAATAAATAAGTATTTACGCCAAATGGTAGACAAGGGAGTATCCTATTGTTTTATGGAGGTAAGCTCTCATGGTATTGATCAAAAAAGAACAGAAGGCTTGCATTTTGTTGGAGGTATTTTCACAAATTTATCTCATGATCATTTAGACTATCATTCCAGTTTTAAGCAATACCGTGATGTTAAAAAATTATTCTTTGACTCCTTGCCTAAAACTGCCTTTGCTTTAACAAACGCAGACGATAAAAATGGCTCTGTAATGCTACAAAACACAAAGGCTAGAAAGTATACCTACGCTTTAAAAACGATTGCAGATTATAAAGCTCAAATCTTAGAAAATCAATTGCAAGGATTGCTTTTAAAGATTAACAATCAGGAATTGTGGGTCAAGCTTATCGGAAATTTTAACGCCTATAACCTGTTAGCCATTTATGCTACTGCAGAACAATTGGGCCTTGAAGAATTTGATATTTTACAGATATTAAGCACCCTAGAGAGTGTGGATGGAAGGTTTCAATACCTAATCTCTGAGGGTAAAATAACAGCAATTATTGATTACGCTCATACACCAGATGCGCTAAAAAACGTGCTAGATACCATAAATACTATAAGATCAGGTAACGAACAACTTATTACCGTAGTGGGTTGTGGCGGAGACAGAGATGTTGAAAAAAGACCAAAAATGGGTGCTATTGCTGCCCAGTTAAGTACCAAAGTGATTTTTACAAGTGATAACCCACGCTCAGAAAATCCAGATTCAATCATACAACAAATTGAAGCAGGTGTACCACCACAGCATTATAAAAAAACAATAGCCATTACAGACAGAAAACAGGCTATAAAGACAGCATGCCAAATGGCAAATGAGCATGATATTATACTTGTGGCTGGAAAGGGCCATGAGACCTATCAAGAAATTCAAGGGGTGCGCAGTGAGTTTGATGATCGTAAAACGATAAGTGAATTATTAATCGCCCTAAATAAATAAAGCTATGTTATATTATTTGTTTGATTTTTTAGATAAAACCTATGATTTGCCTGGAGCTGGATTGTTTCAGTTTATCACCTTTAGAGCGGCACTGGCCGTTATTACCTCTTTGCTAATAGCAACGGTTTTGGGAAAGAAAATTATCAAGATTTTACAAGATAAACAAATGGGTGAAACCATTAGAGATCTTGGCTTGCAGGGGCAGTCAGAAAAGGCAGGAACTCCAACTATGGGTGGCTTGATT
>Ga0209193_1001002_pt1 | contig 15634 bp, 17 predicted proteins | sample COGITO_mtgs_1003_FD_185515 | JGI IMG/M metagenome (GOLD analysis project Ga0209193, IMG submission 185515) | Pelagic marine microbial communities from North Sea - COGITO_mtgs_100330 (SPAdes) (version 2) | ecosystem: Environmental > Aquatic > Marine > Epipelagic ... | reverse complement strand
GTCTTGTTAAGTCTTGGGATAAGTATTGTAAAATAAAAAAGGCGCTCTTACAAGCGCCTTCTTCACCTAAGAAAGATTTAGTTAATTCTTATGAACCTTGAGATCCGTATACACATCTAGGATCTGAAAATCCAAAGCTGTATCTCTCTCTTGCTTTGTATCTCATGTTTCCTGTGTCGAAATCACCTTCCATGCCTGTAGCAAGGGCAGCTCTTACGAAGTGTTTAAATCCATTAGGAGCATCAGTTTTAATGAAGTATGCATCTGTATCAGATAAGTAATGGTTAATTGTATAACCATCAGGCAACATACCCATGTTTCTCATTGCATTAATGTCATTGTCAGCAGTACCAACTCTTAGAGTAGAATTTAAAATTCTATCAGCTACAAATTGAATGTTTACTGGGATGATTAGTTTTCTTCCCTGCATTGCAACTTTTAGCCCTCTTTCATCGATAAAGCCTGCAATATCAATCATTGCTTGCTCTAATGAGGTTTCATTCAAGTCAGCATCAGTAGCATTTCTGTTTGAGAATGTGCCACCTAAAGCAGTTGGGTGAGCAGTGTTTACTAATGAAACACCATCGCCACCAGCAGTTGCGAATGCATTATTTAAAATGTTCGCTGCTTTTACTTGCTTTGTATACGCCATTGAACGTGCCAAAGATTTTGTGTAACGAGCCGATAAAGTATCGTACAAGTTGTCTTCGACTGCTTCCTCAGTCAAACTGAATGCTAATGCAACAGTTTCATGAGAATATCTAGCAGTGAAAGATTCTTGAGCTGTATCAAATTGTACAGCAGAACCTTCCTGCTTGACCGCAGCTTCACCGAAGCCAACTAACATTACTTCTTCTTCAAAAGCTCTGTCACTTGTTTCTTGGTCAAAAATTTCAGCATGCTCGTTTTCATAACGAGAATACTCCATACCGAACAAGGCGTTTAGACCAGGTTCTAGCTCTTTCGCGAGTTGCGCTCTATTAATCGCCATAATCTACTCCTATACGCCTGCAGTTCCAGTACCACCGTTCATATCAGAATTGTTAAGTTTTATAACAAGAACAGAGTTATTAGCCGTAGCGTCATTACTCGGTGTGTCATAAAAATCAATCAACTTCACCTGAAGTGCTGCAGTAGTATTTTTAGAACTTGAATCAATTTCTACACCAGAAATACCCGAAGTGGTAGAACCAGCACCAAAAACTAGATCACAGTTTTGGTTTAAGTCAGCTGCTACTAGATTGCTTGCAACTGAATCTTGCTGAGCAATATATAATTGGTCAGGATCATCAGCAACAAAAGCTATAGCATCACTTGCCACCGTACCGTTGGGGAAAGTGTTGTTATATCTAGGTTTGCCTGTGGATGGATCTGTGTAGAAACATCCTAAAAAAATACCTCTAATAGGGTCGCCAGCAGTTGCTACCTCAATTGATCCGTCAGCCTTTGGCTTAACGGGGTCTCCTGTAAATAATGCGCTTGCGCCACTTGTAATAGAGTATTTAGTCGTACCAGTTGTTCCACCAGGGGCAGAACCAACTTTAGCTATTGGTCTAAGACCGAAAGCTTGATCTATGTTAGCCATAGTAGTCTCCTAAATTTTTCAGAGACATAAATGATCTTACTCATTAAGATTTCTTATTGCCTCCAAATGTTACTCTGCTTTGCCTTTCCTGATGGATTGGCATAGCTGGATGCTCCTGTTTATGTAGATCATTTTCAATGGCATCTGTCTTTTGATTTGTAAGATTACGGAAATAATCATCCCGATCTTCTTTCACCTCAATTGGACAGCGCATTAATAATAATCCGCCTATACCTATGACACCTTTGTATTTGCCGTCAGCGATAGAAGGTAAATCCAATCTATCGGGATACTCATCGTGTTTTACAAATTCATATCCGCTTCGTAGTCTGCCAATGATATTTTTTTCATCAGACATACCACGATATTCCGACCTCACCCACCTGTGGTGAAAACCCTCTGGTGGTTCTGGTGCTTCTAGGTTGCTTGGAGGAACCCATCCCCTCTTTCGTGCATCCTTTTCACGGGTTTCAATATTGCGCGAGGTTTTGTTTATCTTTGTATCAGTCATTTACGCCTCCTTCACGTGTTTTGCGTACTCTTCAAGTGGCACACCAAGTTTTTTTGCAATAGCTACCTGTGAGGGTGTGAGTTTCACAGTGCGGCGGCCTGTGGCCGATGTTCGTACAGCCGAAGCAACTTTTTGAGCTGGTCTCGGTTGATTTCCTTGTTGAGGAAAACTTTTTGCGATACGTTTGTCTATCTCAGTATAGTATTCATCTGTTGTCGCGTCAAATCCTTCTTCTACTAATTCTTCATGTAAACCCATTGCAGCATAGGTCATGACTTTATTTTTACCAAACCAAACGTTTCTACCTGCCCATTCTTCCGCTTTTGGATCTGGTTTTGCTACAGCTTGTGCTTGTGCTTGATCTGATGTTTGAGGAGCAGGTTGTTGTAGTATTTCAGGCATTGGTTCACCTTGAAATTCCTGTCCTTTTGTTCGTTCTCTTTTTGCTTTAGTTACACTTACACGTTCTTTTTCAATTGCTAACCTAGCTATCTCTTGTTGAGCTTCTACTTGTTTATTAATATCACCTGCTTGCACAGCAGCTTCCATTGCTCTTTTAGCAAAAGCTTCTTGTGTTACTAATTTATCTTCTATTTGTTTTATACTGTAATCATCTTTTTGAGCTCCTGTATTAACAGCATTCTTATACTTATTATTTACGTTTTTAGCATACTCTATTGCTGCTTGCTCTCTTCTTTCAGCCTCTCTCATTTTACGAGTTAGTTTATCAATACGTCTTTTTACAGATTGAGAATAGTCTTCAAGCTCTTCTTTTTTTTCGTCGGTTTGAACAGAAATGTCTTGATCTACTTGTTCAACATTTACTTCCGACTCTGTATTATTTAATTTATCTTCTTCTTTTACTTCCACTTCGACGGGGTCACCAGAAGTGTCTATCGGGACCATTTTGTCATTTTGTGATTGTACTTGCATAGAGTTCTCCATGTTACATTATGTTAGCTGGCAATATATCTCTCGGATCATCAACGACTGCCAGAATCTCATCTTCGTTAATAATACGTAACTCACCACCATCAATCTTTACTCTTGATCCTGCATAGCGAGTTATTATAACCCAATCGCCCTCTTTACACCAAGGACCATCAGGATATCTCTCTTTATCTTTGTAACACAAAGATCCAGTCTTTAAGACTTTACAAATATTTGTTGTTATTTGTGATTCTTCTACTGTTTCATCAGTAAGAATAACACCGCCTTTTGTCTTACCTTTTAATTTCAAAGGAAATAAAACTATTCTCCAACCAACAGGTTGTGGTATTTTTTCTAATTCTTTTTTTTCTTTTTGTTTTTTTGCACCATCCCAAACATGTTTTGGTACAATTAATTTAGGTTTAGTCGTCATCTTCTAGCTCCGTTTTTCTTAGCAGGTCCGTGAGTTCCTGTTCAGTTTCTTCAAGACCGCGAAGTTTACCAGTCAAATACCGATATTCGTCCCAATCTTTTACACCACTACATATAGCTTGTCTTATAGTGTCTTGTCTATCTTTTAGTTGATTTTTAAAATAAGTAAAAAAGTTTTCTATTCGCATGATTTCATTTGGTCAGCTAATTTTTTGCAGCGATTTGGAGTTTGTTTATTCCATTTCGAGTCGAGCATCTCGTAACTCGCACCAATAAAATTGCTTTCCTGCAGGCATTTCCACATGTTACGGAACTTGGACACGCCTGTAGGGCCAAGCTGAAATACCATTTCGGTAATGGTATGTTGCGCGGTTGTAGGCAAATCAGTCACACCGTGGTTTTCCATAAGTGTTCTAGCTTTACCAATCGCATTGTTTAAATCTTTATCAAATACTTCTTGTAGTTCTTCTTTGGTATATGTTTTACCATCTTCAAATTTATCTTCATGTACTACTTTATGACCCCAGCCAATTGTGCGAAATCCTTCCGTGTCTATGTAAACGTGATCTCTAAAGCCTTCTGATAATTTTACGGAACCTGCTAATTCGTCGTATGTCACTTAGTAAGACCTTTTGCCTTTTCGAAGGTGCGAAGGCCCGATACGCCGAGCATTGAAGTGACAATTGCTAGAAGGGGCCCAGTTTCTATAGCAGGTGGTACAATATCTATACCTGAGAATTTTGCATACCATTCAATACAGGGAGATAGGATAAAAGCGAAGAACAGAGCCAGGGCTCCGCACCAGCCAATCGCTGGTCGCCACCCAGCAACGAATACGCTGCGATGGGTGGCTTCCTTTGCATTAACATCTAATTGCTTTTCTGCAAGCTTTTGTTGAATGCGTTGCATCAATATTTTTTTATCTAATTTTTCTTCCTCTGATGTATGAATCTCATCGACAACTTTTGCGATAGTTTTTAAGGCTCCGCCTTTACCGCCTAATAGTCCTCCGAGAGCTTGTAGCACTATGCTGCTCCGCCTGTCATCCAGCTAATTACCCAGATAACTATAATAGCTACGATAGCCGCCTTAATCCAGTCCTTCATTTTCCACTCTGACCACTCTTTAACGTGTGACCATAGATCTTTTAGTAAGTTCATAGAACCTCCTTTGTTAAAGTGCGAATTATACTATTTTACGCCTTTAAAAGCTACTTTTTTAATTTGTGCATTGCTTGTCTGACCTTTTGGACCCACACCTTTGTTGTCTTTTACAACAAAAGCAGGAAAAGTCATTGCAGCATCAGAACCCACTTTCATGCTAGGAAAAGGGTTTTTTTGCGATATAGTAGTCATTTTTGTACTTTTATTTTTCATTTTTTTGCCTTTCCGTAACCACGTTGAGCTAGTCTACCTGCTAGACCACCTTTTTTAAATTTTTTTGTAGCTCCTGCTATTCTATCAGCTTGTGTGGGATTAGGATTATTATCTATTCCAGCATTTACAGACAGCATACCAAATTTTGTTTTAGATTTTTTTGACATTTATTAATGTATAGTTGGTTTTAATAGGTTTAGCAAGTCTCTTCCATTATGATTCATAATTTTGTCATATTCTTGTTCAGTAAGGTTGTTATGGTACAGCATTTTAGCTACACCCATCATTGCACCCGCTAAAAGTATTTGTTCTTCTTGACTTGTTACTGCTGTGTCGGAAAAATTCATTAATTCGTTAAAATATTCCTGTAATTTATCTGTTGCGCTTAACATTATTATCATTTTGCTTATTTAGATTAACATTTGCACGTAATTGCGCAATATCTTCTTGTGAATCTATTTTAGCTTCTGCTAATGCTTCATTTTGAGCTAATTTTGCTTGATCTAGCATCATTTTACCTTCATCAGCTATGCTTTTTCTTTGTAAATCTTGCGCTTTTAAGTTAATTTCTTGTTGTTTTAGTTGAACTAATGGGTCTTCGCCTTGTTCTGACATCATTTGTTGTTCTTCAGTGACCATTTTTTCAGTCATTTCAACAATTCTTTCAGAAATTTTGGATTCTAACATTTCTTGCATTTCATTTTGTTGTTCTGGTGGTAATTGACCACCTGCTTGTGCTTCTATTGCTTCAAATTCTTTTGCCATTTCTTGTTCTACTTCTTCTCTTGCTTGTAATGCCACATGTTCCATAATATGAGACTGTAAAATCATCATTGCTTGAGGATTAGTTTTTACTAAAGCACTGGAAAAGAAAGCTCGGTGTGCATCTATGTGAGCTAATTGATTTTGTTTTCTAAAAGCTGTTAGTGAACCTCCTGAAAGAGCAGTAGCATTTTCCATTCCTGGATCTAAAGGCTCAGGTCCTGTAGGAACGGGAAGTATTGCATCAATATTTTGAACTCCCATGGCTGAATACATTCTTCTATAAGCTTCATACATGTTATGCATTTGAGGTGCTGCTTCAGCCAACTGTAATTGTGTTTGTGCTAAAGTAACACGTTGAGACATGGAGAAAATAGTCGGATCAGAAACAGGAATAATATCTATTCTTTCATCAAAATCACTAGCCTTTAATGATTGTAAATCACCTTGAACCTCATAAGGATAAATTGGAGGTAAAGAATCAGCAAATATTTTAGCTAATAATTTAAATTCTATTCTTTGAGCATAATGAATTCTTTTATGAATAGCAGACATTACACGCATGCCTCTTTCCATAAGAGCCATTGTAGTTCCAACAGGTGCCCCCGCGTTTGCAGCGTCTCCTATTTTTTGATCAGCTACGGTAGCAAATTCTTTTCCTGCTTGAACACAAAAACCTAAAAGCTGAAATAAAGTTGGATCAGCACCCTTGTAAGGTAATGGTAGAAGACCTGCACGTAAATCACCACTCGGAGCGTCTACATCTCTAAACTCACCAGGCTGTATAGGGCTATCATCATCACTTATTCTAAGACCTCTAGCTTTAAAACCTGCAGGTAAATTTGCTAATGTTCCAGCGTCAATTAATTGACGTAAAGCTGCTGTAGCAGTTCTAGATAAACCACCAATCATATGAATTAAACCAAGACCATAAAAACCAAGACCTGGCATAAATTTGTAATGAACAAAATATTGTTGTTTTTTATATAAAGTGTCTCCGTCCTTATAGTTTCTATAAATAGAAAGAACGTTTCCTGATCCTTCATCTATAGTAATTATATATGGAAGTTTAATACCATCGGGATCTTCAAATCCTGGTACATCTAAATCAACATGCATTTCTAGTAAAGTATACTGATCATCTCTGTAACCAGTTTTTTCTATACCAGATAATTTTCTTTCTTTTTCTTCAACTTTGTTTTCTTCTTGTACTACCTGTAAATCAACGTCACGATAAAAACCTGTGACTTGCATTTTTTTAATATCGTTGTCTGTTCTTTTTAAAATATGAGTTACTCTTTCACACTCTTCTAAATTTGTAGCTGTGTAAGGCACGACTAAATCTTCTGCTGGTATAAATTTAGATACAGCTCTTCCAAGAGCCGCATCATAATATATTTTTTTAAATGTAGAACCTGCAAGAGGTAAATAAAAAAGCATTTGATCTAATTCTGGATCATACTCTTCCATAACGTGCATAATTTGATAATTCATAAAATCACTTACACGCTGTGCTTGATCTTCTTTATCTTTTGTAGCCTGTCCAATAATTTGAGTTCTTACAGGGCCACTTGCTGGTAGTAATTCTTTATAGGCTTGTGCTTGAAACTGTGTAACCGATTCAGCTAACAAAGGATGTGTTACACCACTTGCACCTTGAAAAGGTTGAGATCTTTCAGTGTAGTTTAATCCAAGTAAATCTAAACCTTTTGTGTACGTTTCTTCCCATTGCTGTCTTGATGATTTATCATCTTCAAAAGATTGTCTAAGCTCACTAGCTATTACTTGTAAATCATTCTCATCAATAAACTCTGCTAAATTACCATCAAATCCAGTATCAGGTGGCATTATTTCAGGATTAACAATAGCTCCGCCGTCTTCTGTCATTTCAATATCAATAGGTTGATCAGTTCCTGGTTCTAATTCCACTTCTTGTCCCACCAATGGTGGTATCATTAATTGATCATTAACCGTTTGTGGTTCGTCGTAATTTGCTGGTCTTTCTACAACCATTATGCAGCTCCTATCATTTCATCTATTGATACAAGAGGATCATATCGTACATATCCTCCAGATGCTAGATGTGTTTTTGTTGGTAATACCATCTCAGGGGTTAACTTTATAGCATAAGCATCTATAGTTTTAAAGCCTGAAGGTGTCTCTACTGGTCTAGCCATTAAACCTTCTGCACCAGATTCGTTGATATAATCTTCTGCTTTATTCATAACATCACCAAAATCTTCTGCTTTACTGCTTTTTGCCATTTTAAATTCTTTTACGATATCGCCTTGTGCATTAATTATTTGCACAGATCTACTTACAGATTTAGCTTCTCCTATTTGCACCTTAACAATTTTAAATTCAGCATTGTTTACTTTAGCTGCTCTACGCAGTGATTGTTCCAATATACTTGTATAGTGTTTTCCATTAGGATCTGTAACATTGGGACCACCATAAAACTCATATTGACCAATACCTTTCATGTTTTTTGTTCTCTCTGCAAATGGTGTAGCGGTCGTTCCTGCTTGACTATATCTACTTGTTATTAGTTCCGCTGGAGATACAACATACCAATCAGAAGCGTTTGCATCTTTATCAACAAATTTTCTTTTTGCTGCCATTGCTAAATCATTCTTGACTAACGCATCACCCCACACTTTTCTGTCCTTAAATGGTATATTAGGAAATAGTTTTTTCATTGTCTCAGGATTTGTAAATGCTTCTTCAAAAATAGCTAATACTTTATCTCTGTCTTTGCCTGCTTGTCTAGCTGCCGCTAGAGCTGCTGGAGACAGACTACCTGGTCTTATTTTTGCAAAGTCTTTAAATACTGCTTGTGATTTTCTAATGTCGTCTATGTAAGCAGCAAAGTCTTCTTCTGTTTTAAACACAGGTCTAAATAAACTTTTATGTTTTGCGTAAAATTCTAATACGTCCTGATCTGTTTTTAAATCTAAAGAATAGCTTTGTTGTCTTATCTTTGTCGTATCTTTAACATCGATACCTTTATCAACTAATGTTTTATAATCAGACATAACATTTTCTAAATGTTTTCTGTATGTCTGCATGATGTCAGATTGTATTTCATCAGCGAACGTTACACGCACTGTTTGATCTCCTGTAACGATAGCGTCATCTGTTTTACCAACGTTCGCCAAATCTTCTTGTGCTTGTGCTAATTGTTTTTTTGCTTTGTTTATATTTGTTGTTGCCTGTTCTAATGATACACGGCCACCTGACTGATTGACAATATCCTCTGCTGATCTGTTTGCTATCTTTGTTAGACGTTCTATTTTATTATTAAGTTCATCTGCCTTTGGTCCGATGTTCGTGACCTGTCCTTTAGTGCCAGGTATTATCGCATAACGGTCCGTGCCCCGCGTCCACCCGATCACGTAGTTTGTTGAGTCATCAGGAAAGAACCCGTGCGTGCTATGTCTATACAGAGCAACGTCACCAGGAATATCTCCTGCTTCAAGATACAAAATGTTTTCTCTATACGATTCAGGTATAGAACCTTTTTCATAATACGAGTCGCCGTACTTAGCTCTATCAAAAGTACCATCTATGTTTTCTGTTTCCGATCTAAAACCTCTAACCGTAGATTTTAATTTACGAATAGGTGCGTTTTTAATTCTCTCTAACAAGTTAGCTTTTGTAATAGGCTGCCCTGTTTTTGTCATTGTTTCTATAAGCTGTGGTATTTGATAATCTTCTACCTCAAACTTCGAAATACCTTTTGACTGTAAAAAATTATACAAATCTTCTGGTCCGTTAAATACTTCTGGTGAGTTAGGGTCAATGAGCCGTGCTTCGATGCCTGAGAAAAAACGATTAGCTTTCTCTCCAACGGTGGTCGCTTGATCTGCTAAAACATCCGCTTGTGCTATACGTTGTCCTGTGCCGCCTGGACGTAATAAGTCATCAATTTTATTTACTCCTGCAATCGCCCATCCTGGTGCTTTACCAAATACAAGATTTGCCATTTCAACTTCTGCAGGAAGTTCCGTGTTCCGTGGATCTTGAAAAATGTCTAGTTGATCTACTTGTTCGTTACGTTCATCTGTACCACCTAACATAACAGATTGCATCTCTTGTAACGGATCACCGCCCACGGCTAATCTAGGTATAACATTAGGTACAACCTCTTCTTCAAAGATGTCTACTTTTGGTTCTTCTGGTTTTGGATTGCGCATATCGTAAAACAACATATCACCTAATGTACTTCTTTTTAAGTTATTTTCTTTAATAATTGCAAGTGCTTGTCTTTTCGCTAGTTCTTCCACCCAGCGGGGAACATTTTCAAAAGCGTTTTGATCTAATGTATTTGATAAGATAAGAAGTTCACTTACTTTTTGTTCGGTTCCTAAAAAATCAGAAGGATTAGCCAACATCGTTTCTAGATTATTTCTTGTAAGAATAGCCAACTCTTTTTGAAACTCAGGAGTTTCTCCTTTTCCTAAAGTCATGTAGTAATTAGATATATTGTTTTCTATTCCTACTTCTTCTTTGTTTTTTCGTTCAACTTGTTGTTCTGTTAACTCCATCCCTAATATAGAATCAATATTCTTTATTACGTTTTGTGCAGTTGGAGAATTCATAACGGCTTTATTAGTTTCAGTGTATGATTTTTTTAGTAATCTAAACATTCCAAACAAATCATCTTTTGTAGGCATTCCAAGTAATCTTGGTTGTGTGTAGATCATTTTTTTAAATACGCCTATGTCGTCTCTTTTCATAACTTCTAATATTCTTGCGGCGTAAGTAGGATTACCAACGATAGGCATAAGGGCTAAAGCGCTCATACCAGTTGTTTTTGCTAAACCTGATAATGAAAGGGGTTGTCCTGAATCACCCTCTGGAGGTGTAAATATTCTTCTATTAAATTTCTCTTCTACCTTTCCACCCATGAGAGGTAGACTAGGAGGCATATCTGTTCTTTCCAAATCATCAAATATAGATAGATAATAATCTTCCATTCCTTCAGGAAATTCTTTTCCTTGGTCCTTATAGTATTGTTCCATCATATCTATGAATTCAGATCTAACTAAAGAGTCGCCTTTCATCTCAGCGCCGCGATTTTCAATTGATGCTCCTAAATAAGAAGTTGGCGATAAAGTTTGATAAATTTCAACCAAAGCATTCGCTGTATCCAAGGGTAGTTTTTTTATTTTATTTTGTAATAGTTCATTCTTAACAGCAGTTACTTGATCTTTAAAATTACCAATATTACTAACGCCAGTATAATTTGGATATTGTTTTTTAAACTTATCAGAATTAAATTCAAATTCTTCTTGGTCTTGTACTAATGTTGCTAAGTCAGTGTAGTCAGGATAGTCTTTTCTAGGAAAATTTAATTCACACAATTCTTGATCCGCTGCTCCAAAAGAACATCTTGCAGCTAATTGTATTCTTTTTTTAGATTCTGCTTTCAATTCATCTACCCTATTTTTTGATTTTAAATATTCAATTGCTGCAGGACTTAAATTTGCAGAATTGTTTACGACATCAGCAGCATAGCTATTTCGTATCTCATCTATTTTATCATCTAAAGGCTGAAGCTGTATTAAAGCTCCTGCTCCCATAATATCCTCGGGCGTTACTTCATCTTTATCAACGAACGCAAGACTTGGAGAAACTCCCGCTGTGGTAGTAGACAAACCTTTAAATGCTGCATCTCTAAGTTTTTCAAAAAATCCTTTTTCTTCTGTTGCAGGTTCACCACCATCATTTAACCCAACAACACCACCTCTTGCACGCATAGCTGTTTCTTCAGATAGTTTTCTTATATCACCTGCTTTTAAATCTGCTCCCTCCATTATAAACGGTGCATATTTTTCATATAAAGCTTCAAAAGATTTTTCTATTGACTGACCTTGGTTTGGTCTGTTTTCTATATTAATAACAGCAGTGTCTAGTATTTTCATTTGATCTGCGTTGAGATTTTTAGTCATATAATAAGGCACATACTGTGGACCATTTTTTGTTTGCATCATAATATGTGCATGTCCTGTAGCAAAATCTACACTTGGATTTGCTTTTTTAAAATCTTGTGTAATCTCAAAAACTTCATCACTTAATTGCCCTATCATATTCATGGCATCTTTTGATGAAATTTTATTTTGTTGTAAGTAATTAGCGTCTAGTAAATCTACTATTTTTTTATTTCTATTAAAAACTAAAGTTTCCATAACTGTTTTAGACCCTACATTTTCTCTAACAATTGCTCCTTGAGGTAGATCTTCTTCAGGTATTTTTTTTAATGTACGGTGAGAAGATTCCATAATATAACGAAGATTACTTTTATCGTTTGTGCCACCAAACCTTTGTGGTCTTACATGATCTAATGCAAACAACTGTTCATCGTTAGGGGCAACTTTTTTTATTTGAGAAAGATAATTTTTAATCTTAGGATTTTTCATCGCTTCTGTTTTTATATCTGTGAAGCTCATGCCTTCCTTACCTATCATACCAACTCTTATTTGATTTATGTACGGACTCGCTACTTCTGTGCCCACAGGTAATTCAGCAAGATAATTTTTAACAGGCACTTTTGCAGGTTTACCTGCTATAGTAGCAGTTTTTGCAGCAGCGCTGTCAGACATAGGTATTACTGTTCTGCCATCATTTACAAAAATAGCACGTTCGTCGAACTTCTCTACCTTACCGACAGGTATATTATAATCTAATCCTTCTTTTTGTATTATTCTTCTAGCTAGTTCTAAATTTGATCTATAGCTATCCGACGATAAAAAATCATTTATACGTAAATCAGGATTATAAGAATCCTTCATAGCATTTATTAATTTAAACTTAGGTGTCATGTTTGGATAGTTTGCTAGATATTTAGGGTCCATCGCTAAGTTTAAAGCTCGTTGAACAAAAGCTATTTGTTTCGGATCAAAATATTTACCACCTTGTTTTGCGATATAAGCCTGTTGTATTTTTTCATTATATAAATTGGAATATGCCTTTTTAAAATCAGGATTAGATTCTAAAAATCTAGCTAGTTCTAATTTAAATTTTGGTTGTGCTGCAATTTTATCTGTCATTGCAATAGGTGCACCTACTCCTCTTATATTAAACTTATTTCGCAGTAACCCTGCGGCTTCTCCTTGTTGAAGTAAACCTGTTGAAAAAGCTTTGTACACATCCTCTGGAGTTTCATAGAAATCAGGGTTTCTAAAAGGTTTCGTTGTAAAGCCTAATGTTTCCTGAAAAGGTTTATTTTGTATATTATACGTTCTCGAAACTGAAAGAGGTCCATAATCAGGAACCTCGTCTGCGTATCTGGTAACACTTAGACTTGGCACATCTATGGCTAAATTTTTTAATTTTTGTACAAAATTATATGCTGCGGGTGCGTATTGTAACATTTAGTAATATTGCCTTGGTTCTATAAATTTTTGTTCTTCAATGTAATCTGAATCCAGTTGAATAAAATTACCCTGCCTGAATCGCAACAAAGCTTGTGTTGTTGAATCGACTAAATCGTCATGCTCACCATAAGGGAAAGCTGCACATTCTTCAATAACTTCTTCTGCCCAGCGGTCGTCGGTTGCCCATACTTGACCCGCTTCAAAAATAGGAGCCACGGAGTTTACACGTACATGCTTATCATTGCCCTTACTAGGCGTATAAGTTACTACAGGAATTCCTACTTGACGTAGCTCCTGTGTTAAGGGCATACCAGAAGCTTTCGCTTCAATCAAGATTGTTTCTGGTTCCCAGTATTTATATTCATCTAAAGCAATCTTTTTTAAGTCAGGAAAATCCCATCTGCCTTTTCTCATACCTAAAAGTATAATGTTAAATGGTCCGTGTTCCACGGGTTTAAATACACCCCACGTTGTTATTGCACTAAAGTCAGCCGTCTCTCTTTTACTAAACGCTGTATCATAACTCTGTATAACGTGTGTTAAATCAGGTATGTTTTCTTTTGGCCATATTTTCCACCACTCTTTTTTAATAATTGCTCCTTCCTCAGATGTAGGAGCTTGTTGCCATTGTGCTTGCCATTTTTGTTCGGACAAAGATGCTTTGACACCTTTTAATTCGTCTATCTTCCAAAACTCAGGCCACAGTGGTTCGTCATTCAATACTGCAGGAAACTCGACAACTTCCCATTGATCAGAATTTTCGTTAGTTTGTGCATTTAATAATTTTCCCGTAAGATCCTTTGTGGACCAACGAGTCATAACTACAACAATAGCACCGCCAGGTTGTAGACGCTGTCTTGGTCCAGAGGTATACCATTCGTATGCGTTGTCCATGGCTGTTTGTGAGAGAGCGTCTTGCTCGGAGTGAGGATCATCAATAATAAGTAAGTCAGCACCACGCCCAGTAATAGCACCACCCACACCAGCAGCAAAATACTCTCCACCAGCGTGAGTTGTAAAACGCCCCGCAGCCTTTGAGTCTTGAGATAAGCTAACAGTCGGGTATACATCTTTAAATTCTTGTTGGTCAAATAGGTTCCTCACTTTCCTACCAAAGTTATATGATAGTTCTGCTGTATGTGTAGTCTGTATTATCTTTAATTTTGGTTTTTGTCCAAGCATCCATGCAGGAAATAAATGTGAAGCAAACTCTGACTTTGTATGTCTCGGTGGCATATTAACAATTAATCTTTTTATCTTTCCACGTGAAATGTCTTCAAATTTTTGTGCAATAATTTTATGATGTGAACCTGCAATAAATTCTGGCCAAACTTTTTTTACAAAAGTAAGAAAGGTGGAACGGGACTCCTCAGCCACTTTTAATTCCATTTCTCTTAATTGATATTTTAGTACTTCCGTTGGGATTTGTTTTTGATTCATAAAAAAAGTTATATCATACTATGCGTTTGTGTAAAACTTAGACTTTACAACCGCTTGCACGACGACTGCGAAACAGGGGGTGTGGGCTGTTTTAAGACTAGATATGGTGTTTGGTCTTGGGTGTAAGTACCTAATGTTGATTGGTGAGGTATCACCTGACTGGCTGCCTGGCTGCTACCATCTCCTGCTGCATCAGGATTTCCTGGGCTGCTGGTAAGTAGACGTAAAAAAAGGGGCGAATAATTCGCCCCCTTGCCAGCCCTCGAGGGTAACTAGTGTGGTAAGTCGGTAAAGATAATTAGTATCTGCATAGCAATACAGATTAATATTAAAGGCAAAAGAACTCTCATATGTTTAACTTTTGTCTAGCCTCAGATAAAATCTTCTGCCCCCAATTCTTTAGGTACTGAGGTGCTTGAGGATCGAAGATCATTTCCTCAACCTCTGACTCTAGCCATTTATATAAAGCACGCCAATTAATATTAGTATTAGTATTGGTATTAGTATTAGCTTGAATAGTATTATCATTTCTTGTCGTTAGTCCTAACTGTTGCTCAAGAGCAACTAATCTATTTCGTAAGTCGTCGTTATTATCTGGCATTGATAACTCCTTTTTATTGTTTAGATATTCTTACTCCCACTTTATCTTATACTCAAGAAGATAAAATCTTTTTTGTGGATAACTTTTTACTTGACAACAACCCCACAGACGCATGTGCCGTGCACCGTTTCTTACTACTATAGTATCAACTGCGAAGTGATGGTCGGAATGGAATGGAGGTCAGCACGGAACTCTGCACGGGGGGTGGAACTTTACTATATATACTAGAAGCTAGAAACGAGGACAGCGATGGAATGGAAGTCAGCGTGGAACAACTCGCACGGGTGGTGCAAACTTTACTATATATACTAGGAACTAGGAACGAGTGTTGTAATGGAATGGAGGGGCGAGTAGGTATCGCCCCTGTATTGTCGACTGAACTAAAGTTGACAATTAGTTATCCGCTTAGGCATTATTGGAACTAAGCGGAAATTCTGAAGTCTGCTACTTCATCAATCGTAGCTTTCTTGTTTCTTGAAACTGTTGTTTCTGATAAAGGCATAGCCTGTATCTGTTTATACTGCGTTGGTACTTTGCATTGATGATACGCAATCTCACCAAGTTTTTCTTTAACGAGTTGCGAGTCAATCTTTGCACCCAATTTTTGTGATACATGAA
>Ga0209193_1000991_pt1 | contig 15850 bp, 10 predicted proteins | sample COGITO_mtgs_1003_FD_185515 | JGI IMG/M metagenome (GOLD analysis project Ga0209193, IMG submission 185515) | Pelagic marine microbial communities from North Sea - COGITO_mtgs_100330 (SPAdes) (version 2) | ecosystem: Environmental > Aquatic > Marine > Epipelagic ... | reverse complement strand
ATGCCCGGCGGCGGCATGGATCGCAAATGGGGGGATCTTCAATTTTATATTGATAATGGCTGGTGCCCAATGTGGGACACTAAGGACGAGTTTGATATGCACGTTGCGAAACAGAGTCCCTTTACGGGATGATCAGCTCCGGTGGAATCGAGTGCGTGACGATGGGCATGTTCGGGTTCTTGATGCGCCAGAGCAGGGAGTCCACTGAGAGTTGTCCGAGCTCTTTGATGAACAGGTGCAGGTCGATTACCTTGGGATGTGCGGAGACATCACCCGCAATGACCAGTAGATCTTTCATGGGAGTGATCCCACGGCGCATCAGTTCGCTGTGTATGAGATTGCCGAAATCATTGGCAACAAAGAGCCCATCGGGGGCAGGGCTGATTTTTTCAAAGGCATCGATGAGTTCTTTGGAGCGTGCTTCCCGTTCTGATTCTTTCAGGTCTGCGGAACAATGTAGCACAGAGCAGTTGACCTGCTGAACTTTGGCGCAGTTGACAAATCCGTTGGCTCGTGATTGCCAGTAGGGCGGATCGATGTGTTCGCGCGTAAAGCTGATGCAGCAGAGTTGTTGGCAGCCTTGCTCAATCAAATGTTTTGCCGAGATACGCCCGAAGATGTTGTGATTGGGCTGTACGTGGTCGCCAAACTCAACCGATCCGGCCTGCAGCATCCATACGACCGGGAATTGACGCAGGCGCTCGCAAATCGCCGCTGAGGGCTCGGGGCCGTGCAGCAATACGCCGTCGATTTTCCCGTCACGTATACATTTGGGGATATGATCGGATTCTGTGATGTAGTCGACGGTGAGCTCCGCACCGAGTGATTGCAGTTGGTGCAACACGCCTAATACCATTTCACGGGCAGTTTCCGAGAAGGCCACAGCGGAGTCGCCGGTCCAGATCAGCGCGATATTTTTGTGCTTTAGCGGGGCGGCGCCGGAGGAGCGGATTTGTTGGCGTGTCGACGGTTTGTAGCCCAGTTCCTTGATGGTGCGCAGAATTTTATCGCGTGTTTCCTTTTGCACGACTCCGGTGTTGTTGATCACCCGTGAGATCGTCGCAGTCGAGACACCTGCTTGCTTGGCTACTTCTTTAATCGTCATATCCATCCTATGTATGTTACATAGTTAGACATGTTCAAGCTTTTCGGTGGAATATATGGAGGGGGGATCAGCTGTAGCGATGCGACGCCAGTCGCGTCTGTTTCCAGCTAGGCATACCGTGTGTCCTCGACCTCGCTGGCACGAGTTCGCTACGAGAGAATTGATTCACGTTGCCCGGATCAGCTGCACCGGGCCAAATAGTCCGCTGGGGCGGGTTTCTTTTTCCCAGGTTTCCAGAATGCGGACATAGCGGGCGCCTTCTTCTGAGTAAATCGAGTCGACTTGGCTTAGATACTCCGTGCTGGTGAATAGATTGCTCAAGGTGTTGCTGACATCGACCTCCAGTACATTGCTCTCTGCGAGCGCTTCGCCCGGAAGTTTGAAGCTGAAGGGCGCCCAGAGCTTTCGGCCCAGGAGCACTCCGTTGAGCGATACCGAGCACGCGCTTTTGACATCGCCCAGGTCAATCGTCCAGCTTTGCTGGCGCTCGTCTGCTGTCAGGTTAAACCGTGTTTGGTAGCGAACCGTCCCTGTGAAGTCATTGCCAATCGACTCACACCAGTCGGTGAGGGCGCTTGCTTCGAAGTCCTTGTCCTCGGGCGTCAGAGTGGTGATCTTGTCTTCCTGGATCACCGTCTGCTCGACGATTTTAGAAGTCCACTTATCCAGCTGCTGTTGGGTGGACTGGCTGATTTTCGGGCTGCTGGTCGCAGCTTCTGTAAAGCGAACGATGCGCGATTCCCATGGAGCCAAGGAGAGCGGCATATGGACGGCGCCGTTCTGTTGTTCGGCATATGTCGGGAGGCATTCGCCGCTTTCGGCTACGAGTTGCTCGGGAAGCTTTGTTTCTGTAAAGAGCGCCGTGGTATCGATCGGATCGTTGCCTTCGTTGACGAGGAAGTAGATGGATTCGTCGGAGCAATTGCGTTTGCAGACACGCAACATTGGCTGCGGAGTTGTGGTTCGCAGTAGCGGCCTGTCCGGTGTGCCCTCGCTGAGGACGGTGCCGCCGGCTGCGATAAACTGCTGCACGACTCCCTGCGCTGCGGGTTCCATCCAGTCGGTTGGGGGGATGATCAATGTGTCGTAACTCATCTTGCCCACGACTAGCTCGCCGTCCGAGGAAAAGGAGGCTTCCTTCAGCGCCAGATCGTCGACAAAGTCGAAGTCGTGCTGGGTTTCGAGCAGTGTTTGCGCAATAGCTTCCTGCGCTTCGATCGCCTGAGTTTGCCACGGTTCGCCTGCCCAAATGCTGCGCATGTCAAAGTAGAGCGCGGTGCGGCAGTCCGGCGTGCCGCGTGACAACAGATAGCTCATCCGTGCCGTGTAGAGGTAGGCGATGTCCATGTGTTGCCACAGTGGACCAAAGTGTCCGAAGACCGGGCGACTCCATTGATAATGAATGTCATCGTTCGGCGAGTAGCCCCACGGCAGAAACAGGTTGATGCCGCGCACCAGTTCGTGATCGATGGTCCATTTAAAGATAGCCGGGGTGACGGCGCAGCTGGATGCGCCGAAGGGCATGCTGCTGCACAGCCGACCGGTCTGCCGCGCGATGCTGGAGGCATACTTCGGGAAGTAATGGCTATTTTTGTGCGGGTGTGATTCCTGGAAAATGGAGTCGATGCCCGGGATGTGAAAGTGCCGGAAGCTGCGCAGCAAGTGTCCATATCCGCCTTCCATGAAGCGGCGTGGGTCGTGCTCGAGCAGAAGATGCCCACCGCAGGCGACCTGGTTGCGTTCGCACCATTCAAAGATCGGTTTCAAATAATTCGTCTCAAACAGCTCAGCCAGTAGGTCAAAATAATCCACCCGGGCCTGGGCGCTTTCGGCTGGCAGTGTCTTGAGGGAATCGTCGGTGAGTGCTGGTAGAAAGGGCTCTATGGAATAGTCGTAGCGCTCGGCAAAGCGTTGTTCCAATCCCTCCGTCCAAATGAATTCTTTGATTGGATCGTGCCCTATGCCGCCGAAGGTTGGTTCGTCGGCATAGACCCATGGCATGCACTCGGGCAAGCTGCCGCCGAACTGTGCCAGATGCTTTTTATGGACCAGCTCCAGCACTGTGGCGCCCACCTCGGGTTTGAGCAGGTCGGGCTGCGGGGTGTCCGGATTGATCGATCCTTTCGCAAAGGGTTCTGCATTGAGCGGATTGGATGCAGTCGGTTTGAGTGTATGACGCATCCAATCATTGCCGCCCTGTTCCAGAATCTTTCCGCCAGCCTGGCCGGATGGCCAACCGGATTCGTCGTGCATGATGACAGATAGTCCGCTCGCTTCGGCTGCGGCTTGAATGGTTTTCAGCGCCTGCCAGTATTCCGGCGTATCATAGTCGATGCCGAGTGTGGAACCTGTGTATTTTGCGTATCGTGACGCGGGTATCAGCCAAGGGGCCACTCTGCCGATCCCCTTGGCTTTTAGGTCGTTGAATTTTTCAGTAAGCCCACATAGATCGTCCTCACATAAAATAGGAAACAAAGTTCCGGGTCTGAAAAACATGGGGGGCCTTTTAAAAGCCGCCGCATCGTAAGTATGGGCCTGCTTCTGCAAGAGTTGGTTTTTCATTCGGGAGTGCTGACGCGGAAGTCCTTGAATTTAGAGGCTCTGGTAAACATCAACCGCAGGCCGATGCGGCCTGTTTCAATGGCCGGTAGCTTGTCATTGTGCCAATGAAAGTAGCGGGTCTTTTCGGCATTGCTGATCCGCATATAGAGATTCTTGTCTTGTTTTATGACCGTCATTTTGTGGGGCACGCCGGTTGCAAAAAAACCGTTATGGATATAGTCTGGGGCGAGGTCGGTACCTCTGAGTCCTGTCTTGTGTGGCATGTAGCGGCGAGCGCGGATGTAGTCATCGGTCACATCATCCGGATTGGGAAAGGCCGCGTAACTGATGTGATAGGTATTCATATAGTTGAAGTAGAGCTTCATTGAAGGAACACGCCGCAGGTCAGCCCATTCGGAAATATCCGTTTTATAGGGTTCCTCGCCGCTACCAGTGGCCTGGATGTAGAGAATGTTGACGCCGGTGCTTTCCGAATCGAGGCGAGTGAATTCATACTCAATTTTGACGTCGCCTTCAAACGACTCTTTGGTCCAAAGAACCATATGGTGTGCGTCATTCTTAAATTCCGGTCCGGCGCGCAATTCGATGCCTTCGGGTGTGTTCACCGCCGTGGCCACTTCACCGTCGAGGGTCCATTGTTGTTGCCAATCTTCGGTCAAAGAATCGAAGAACACTTCCTTCCAGTTCACATCGGAAGCCTTTTCAAAAGCCTGCTGCTCGGGGGAGCTTGGTGTGTTGTCGGGAGTGGTGCAGCCGAATAGCAGCATAGTGGTGGTCAGCGTCATGATAATCACTTTCTTTTTCATAAGATTGTTCGAGTTGAGATTTGTTGTTTCGATGTGTTTAAAGGTTTTAGCCATGCCTTTATTTGGAGCCTTGCATCATCTTTTCCAGGGTAGGGCTCATGGCATTTCTCCAGATATCATACCCCTTTCCGTTCGGGTGCAGTAAATCGGGCATGACTGCGACTGGCAGAGCGCCGTCTTCATTCAAAAAAGCATGGTTGATATTTAGATACACCACGTCTTCTCCATCAGCGAAGTGCTCGATCATCCGGTTGACCTGATTGATTTTTTCCCATTGTGGATTCATGACGGCTTCGGTCAGGCCGTTTTTGATTTCGATTCTCTGCTCGCGAGAACCGCGTGGTAAGATGCCCAAAAGCAGTATTTTCGTTTCCGGCAGTTTTGCTTGCAGGACTTGGATGATGGCCTCGACGCCTCCGGCTATTTCCGCAATTGAGTATTCGTCATTGTTGGAATTATTAGTCCCGGCTAAGATGATCGCCACTTGGGGATTGATCGCTTCCATCTCATGATTCAACAAGCGCCAGATGATGTTTTCGGTTTTGTCGGCCGGTTGGCCGAGGTTGATGACCTGTTGGTCGTCAAAGCATACTTCGAAAATCTCCGGGTGTCGCTTCCAACCGTGTGTAATGGAATCGCCCACGAGTAGGATATCCACATTTCCCTTTTGTAGACGGGCGTCCCGTTTATAGTGATCCTTTACCCAACGCTCGCTTCGAGCTACGGGGCAAACGGCTGGATTCCCTGATGTTTCAATCCTTGCTCTGAGTTGTTCATAATCATGTGGGGCCTTTTCGTATGCGGAAAGGGAGCAACAGGCCATAAGCCCTAGAATAAGAGATTTTATCTTAGTATGTCTCATCGATTGTGGGTTTAAGTGTTTTCACAATGCGCTCTTCAGACTGATCTCTGCATCAGGCGCTATCATCGTTGGTTCTCCCTCGATTAGGCCAAGTTCGTTCAAAAACTGATCCGCTGCAATGATGCTGATATTGGACCATCCCGGCTGATTGAAAATACCGTGGCCCTGTCCCTCGGCCATCCACAACTCGCTGTTTTCAATACCGAGCGGTTTCATTTTGGTTTGGACGCGCTTCCAGCCCTTTAGCCAGCCGTCCTCGCTTCCAAAGAACACGATGGATGGCGGGATGTCCGCTTTCAGCTGTTCTTGGAAAGACACTTCGGCATCCACTGCGTCTCCGCCGCTGAGTGCTGGGTTGAACAAGATGTAAGCCACAACGGAGGTGTCGAACTGCATGGGGTCATCGGGGTCGTTCAGGCCAGGGGTGGTCGTCGCGAGTAGGCTCACATGCCCGCCGGCCGAACCGCCGCCAGTGATAATTCGTTTCGGATCAACCCCCAGTTCCGGGGCATGCTGTTTAAACCAGCGGATCGCACTCTTGGCGTCTGTAATGCAGACACGTTTGAAGCGTGAACTTTCTCGCCGTTGATCCTTTGTAATCAGCCGATACTCTACCGTTGCTGTGACGAGCCCACGGCTGGCGAAATAGTGGCAAAGCGAACGAAACTCGCTGACGTTACCGCCTGTCCAGCCGCCACCATGAAAGATGATCATGCCGGGCACTGCTTTCTTGGTGCTATTGTGCCCCTCTGGGGAATAGACTTCGATCTGAAGGTCTTTACCGTTCTGGGTATTGTAGGTATAGGCCTTTCCTGCGGGCGCATCCGCTCGACTGAGCGGAATGTAGTCGTCCTTCGCAGGAGCTTTCGCGTCAATAAATGCTGCCGATTGAAGCCAACAGAGAGACATTATTACCATTGTAAGTTTCTTCATCTTGAGACCTGTTATTTTACTTTTCATGTTTATTTCCTTTTAGATTGTTCTACCTGTTGGCTGGCACGACCAGATCCGGATAACCCGGGTATCTGACGATTGCCGGGCCTTCACCGTATATCATTTTCAGATAGGGGAAGTCGTAGACCATGCGCGGGTTGAGATCGATGGTCTTGCCGTTACGCTTGGGGAGTGTTTCGCTCTTGCTCCAGTATTCGTAAGTGTCACCATTGAGCGCTCTGTAGTTTAGCTTTCCTTCCTTATAGCTGAGTGGCCTGCCTTTGACTGCGGCTTTGAATTGCATGAAGTCATTGTTGTAGTCCTTGGCCTGGCCCATCTGAATCACAACCGGTGCCCAGATGTCTTTGAACTCGATGAAGTATCCGTTTTCATAGGGCGAATCGACCACGTCGTAGCCTTTCTTGCCGGCAATGAGGAACGCGGCATAACCGTCGCCGGCGTGGGTGAAGCACCAGCCGTCGTTCTCTTCCCGATTGTCCCAGAGCGCGCCGTCAGAGATGAAGATCCTTGTGCTGTTGGATGTCTTCGCATTGGCATTCGGATCCCTAGCCACGATCATGCAGTCTGGCCCCAACATGCCGTTCACGCCTTTTGAGGTAGTCTTCTTGTATTCACTCTTTTTGTCTGACGGTCGGTCGCTAGCGTATACCACTAGGCGGTCGCTGCTCTGGCTTGCAAATTGCACGCCCATCACGCGGCTCTGGTTCACGAGCTCGATGTAGTCCCGACTCGGATCCAGGCTGATGGTGCTCATGGTGTAGGCCTGTGTATACCAGCTATCACGACGGATATAGGAGTTCATCGCCTTGTCATCGTCGAACAGGACATCATAGACGCCCCTGTCCCAGCCACTGCCGCGCCCGAAGCGTCGGGAGGTTCCCAGGTAGGGCTCGCACTTCTCATCGCGGGCGATTGCGCGCACAATTGCGGGCGGGCGATACTCGCTCAAAAAGCAGGATGTGTCGACCAGGTTGGGATTCGTTTTTGCATCACTCCAGTCGTAGGCATAGAGTAGGGACTGCGCCCAGTAATGACCGCTCTGGATCCAGGACCACTTGTAGCACCGGGTAGAAGCAAAGCTCGCGCGAATGCCGATCCTCGGCTCGAATTCGCAGGCCACGTTCGCCCAGAAAATGTCGAGGTAGTCGCGGGCCGCTTGCTTGAGCTCGACTGAATCGGTGAGGTCGAAGATCTCGGTGTAGTGATTGATGGTTGAATTTCCGTAGCTTGAGGGGTGCGCAATTTCACAGTTGAGCCCGCTTCGGAGTCGTGAGTCGAAGAACGCCTGATACCACTTCACCCATTCCCGGTAATGCGCTTCCACGGTGAATCCGTCGTGCAGTTTCGCTCTTGGCCCATAGGGTGCGCCCGCCTGCAGCAGCACCTGCAGTGCGAGCAGGTTGGCCGAACGCTGGGCGGCACAGTGATTTTCACTGCCACTGATCAACCACACGCTCTTGGTTGGATTGTTCAACGGCCAGTCCTGATCCTCACTGAGAAAGCTGTGCTGATAGACCCAGCGCCAGCACACGTCCTCGATGGCATCCTTCGCTTCATCCGAGAGCAGCCGGTTGAATTGCGGCTTCAGGTAGATGAAGTAAATGGACGGTTTCGGGCGGGGATCATGATAGGCCGTCGGCTTTGCCTGGGGATCGCGATTGTAGGATTGGCAATACTCCAGAATCGCCTGATTCAGCGGGGCTGCTTGTTGGTCTGCCTCTGCCATGAGGGCGGCATGGTTGAGTTTCCAACCGGGATCGCTCTCTGGTGCGGGCCAGGGATTCTCGCGGATCCATTGCTTCCCTTCCTGTATGCGATCCTCGATCCGTTGAGCGTCGGCATGCAGCCCGCCGGCGAAAACCGCCGTTGCCAGGATTAGGTAAAATAATAATTTATTGTTCATTGTCTTAGTTCCAAAATTGCCACCAAGGAGATTCTGAGAAATCGAGGTCGAGGGTTTCACCATCGTATTCAATATGGATTTTTCCGCTGCCGTATTCCGATCGGATAAACGGGCTGTTGAAGGTCAGCGGATATTCATAATTGATGTATTCACCGCCCACTCGGGGGATTTCCATACTGCCGGCGTTGAAGACCATTTCCGGTGCATCCTTTCCGGGGGGCGTGTAAACCAGCTCATCGTATTCCTGGACCACAGTATTGTAGAGCTCCAGTCGCGCGTTCTTAACCGCCTGTATGAAGCTGCTGAAACTGCCGTAGCCTTCTTTGTCGCCACTTTGGATGATGACGGGCGTGAAGTCATCATTCAGCAGGATGATGCTCTTATCTTCATTCCATGAATAACACTGCTCGTTCATTTTAACGGTCGCATCATCGTGCGGTCGTTGGAACGTGCCCTTCCCGGGGCGGAGCTTGTCCATCTTTGCTTTCTCAAACTCAACGTCACGCAGCACCGGACGCACTCCGGCATAGACCGCACCCTTTTTAAAGAAGATCCAGCCCGCATCTTCTTTGACCGTGTCCCAGGCATTGCCGACATAGACGCCCTGACGGCTCTCGGTGTATTTCACCGGAAACCAGTCAGGGTCAATTTTGAGATAATTGTCCGTTCTCTGGAAGATCAGCGTATTTTCATGCTGCGCTGTTTTATACATCACTTCCATCGTGATGGCTCCCACCTTGTTGGAAGTGATCATTGGGTTTGCGGGAGGGACACCGATACCGACGGGAACAATGCGCGCCTCCGCATCGGAGGTCACTGTCATGCCATGCCAGCGACCAGAGCAGCTTAAATGTGAATGAACAGCCAATGGGTAGTCCATCTGGGTGCCGAGGGTGTATTGCGGGGTGACGTAAACGTATTTCAGCAAGCGCGAATTCGGTTCAATCACTAGGCTTCTTTCAGTTCCGGCAGGGCGGGGGAGCTTATTGACGTCTTCGCCAATCCCTCTGCTTTGATAGACAAAGTTGCCCATGCCTTCGCGGTCGAGCGCCATTTTCCAGACCACCTTGGGCAGTTTGTAGCTGCTCAGTTCGTTCCAATAGCCCCAGACGCCGTGCGTGCCCATACTGCCCATTTTTACGCTGATCATGCCCGCATTGGAATCCCAGTTGGTCGGATTTGCATGTTGTCTGGTCTTGGGACCGCCGAGAATGCCGCTTGGAGCTGCCTGCACCCATGCCGCCCAATACAGGTCTGCAAAATCAGTCAGCAGTTTGCTCAACTCGTCATCGCCACCGTAGGATCGCAACAACTCAATCATATTCCAGGTGTGCTTGCTGTAGCCTGGGGCAAAGTTTTCTACAAAAAATCCATGTCGTGCGCGTGCCGGAAAATACTCCTTGAAATATTCAAGCCAAGCCTCGTAGTGATCTTTTACGGTATATTCCTTGCCGTCCTTAAGGTTGGCTCTGCCGCCGCTCGCATGCACACGACTTTCTTCTGCAGAAGCGCCCTGATAGCCTGCATGTCCATAAAAATAGCCACCACCAAAACCGTAGTCGGGGTAGATGCGGTCTTTATAGTCGGGCTCATCCATGAAGATGCGTGAGGAGACCAAGCAGGAGGTCTTAGCGCTCAGGTCATGGTTCTCACTGCCGTCGAGATACCAGGTGGACTGACGCGCCCAGTGGATATCGTTCTTCACATAAGTGCGTTCCCAAAGCACTTCCAAGAGCCTTTTTTCAGTCGCTGCGCGCATGCGGCCTTTGAATTCTCCTGCCCGGTTGGAGAAGGTGTAGTAGAGACGGCACAGCATTGCGTTTTCAAACAGACCCCAGTGGTGCTGGGCCAACGAATCGTCCAGGCCCTCGTTCAGAATTTTATCTGCCTGCTCCAGGTCTTTATTTAAATACAGCAGGGCAAATGCCTTCATTAAGGCCAGCGGGGCTTTCTTGGCATTGACCTCCATGGATCGTTCGATGCGCTTGGCCTTGGTGGCTTCGGTTTCGCGCATGCGTTGCTCGACGGTCTTGTCGCTGATGCCGAGGAATGTGTCTTCGTTGGTAAAAGCGATTTGGTCGAACTTGATCACGGCTTCGTCGGAGAACGGGCCGGCTTCAAACTGCACGAGCTTGATGGCGTTCAGATCAAAGTCAGCCGGCTTTTTGAGCGTATTCAGCGCAATCGAAAACGCGGTCCACTCGCCCTGGGTGTTGGCGCCCTTCAATGTGGTGGATGCGACGCGGTTATCTGCATCCACGACGAGCACCTTCCAGGTGTCCGCGGCTTTGGGATCCATGACCTTCATTTGAAAGCTCAGGCTGAAACTGTCATTGAGCGCAAACCAGTTGTCCCAGAGCTGCGTCATAAAGCCGAAGCGCGCGGTCTTTTTACTCAGGGCAGGGGTATAGGTGACGCTGAAGTCGCCACAGACCTTGTCGCTCAAATCGTAGTTGAAGGCGGGCACTTTATTGCGGCCGCTCTTTTGGGCAAAGGAATCAATGTTGCGTTTGGCATCGCTAGCGCCGAACAAGCGGATTTCTTCGTCCCAGTAATCGAGCGGTTTGTCGCTGGCAGCGCAGAGCGCTGCGGCTGCGACTGAGAGGGTGAGGCATGTCAGTAGATGTTTCATGTGTGTTCTTTGGATGTTTTGAAAATGGTGGTGAAGTTAGTGGTAAATAACTCCTTCCCTACCAAGGGAAGGTGGATCGCGACTTGTCCGCCGTAGCTCGAAGAGCGAAGGAGGAAGCGAGACGGAAGGGTTCTCTGCCGAGCCTGAGCGTTATGTAGTAGCATGGCGCAAATGATAGTGAAAAACCCCTCCGTCCCCGCAGACGGGGCCACCTCCCCTTGGCAGGGGAGGAGCTTTATTGAGCGTAGCAAAGACACGAACCTCTCAAGATGTAATATGTGACCTGTCTGTAGATGTTTCATCGGTGTTCTTATTATGTTTTGAAAATGGGGGGTATGCTATTGTTGATAAAGTAGTGCGGTGTTCTCGTGTTCGTGTTTTTGCTACGCCATCTCCGGCAGACCTACGTCGTGCCTTTCGTGGTTCAAAAAAACCGCTAAGAATTTAACCACGAAAGTCACGACGTAGGTCTGCCGGAGATGGCGTAGCAAAGACACGAAACCAGTCCTGTGGATCTGTTTCGTTTGGTTCGTGGTTCATCGCTCTGGCTACGCCGTTGCATTTGTTATTTCGTGCCCTCGATCATTGTTTCAAGTGTGGGCTTCATGGCGCTGCACCAGAGTGCATAGCCTGTTGCATTGGGGTGCAGCAGGTCGGGCATCACTGTGACGGGCAGGGCGCCGTTATCGTTTAAAAAGGCGTCGTTGATATTCAGATACACCACATTGTCTCCGTCAGCCATGCTTTCGAGCTTCCCGTTAATCTGGTCGATTTTTCCCATTGCGGGTTCATCGCGGCTTCGGTGAGTCCGTTTTTGAGTCCGATCCGTTGTTCACGCGAGCCGCGCGGAAAGATACCCAGTAGCAGGATCTTTGTTTCCGGTAGTTTTGCTTGAAGTAACTGAACGATGGCCTCCACGCCTCCCGCGATTTCCTCGATCGTATATTCGTCGTTGTTGGAGTTATTGGTGCCGGCCATGACAATCGCCACCTGCGGTGTGATCTTGTCCATCTTATGGTTGGATAGCCGCCAGAGGATGTTTTCTGTTTTGTCAGCCGGATGGCCGAGGTTGACTACCTGTTGGCCGGCAAAGCATTGCTTGAGCAGTTCCGGGTGCCGTTTCCAGCCGTGGGTGATCGAGTCGCCCACCAGTAGAATGTCCACGTGGCCCTTTTGCAGGCGTGCTTCCCGTTTTGCGTGGTCTGCCTGCCAGCGTTCACTGCGCGCGGCAGGCCGCACGGCTGGGTTGTCCGATTGTTCCAGCGCCAATGGGGCTGCGTTCAGCGCAGCTGCCGCATGGCTGAAGAGCGTGCTAAGCGCCGCAAAGGCCAGGATTAAAGAATGTGTTGGTATATTGAGCAATTTCACTGTGCGGATTATTGGTAAAAGGTAACGGAGTGTAGTGATGCGATTCGCGGTGGGTCCAGTGGTTGGACGAACACCAGTTGCCGTGCGTTGGAGTTGTGTCGCCAGGTTTGGCGCACGAGCCAGCGGCGTTTGTTTTCACCTGGAGTGGCGCAATCGATGAGCACCGGGTAATCGCCATTTTCTTGTTTCGGTGCCTTCATGATTTGTGTGCTGCGTGGTTTCATCAGCAGCTTGCTCTCGCCGATGAGTCCACCCACGGCGATGTCGGTCAGGTTGACCCAGTAGAGTTCTCCGGGGCCGAACACCGAGGCACTTGCGTTAATGGTTTGCACGCGAACCGGGAGGACTGGGTTGTTGGCATCCGGTAGTATGAGTAGCACCGTGAGTTCCCAGCCCAGCGGGATGTGGATGCGTGGTGCGCCGGCCGGCGGTTGCACGTCTTCGGCGAGTTGTTCGGGCAGTAGTATAAATTGTTCACCGCTATCCGGCAGGGTGACTTTATCAGACAGGTTCCAACGTGGAAAACGAACGTCCACGTATTGTCCCGAACTGCCGTAGAGAAACGCCTCGCGTGGCGCGTCCTGCGGTGCTTGGTAGTAGAGGATGCGCACCGTTCGCTCTGCCGAGGCGCTGAGAGTGAGCAGTAGGACTGTGAGGCTAAGGAGCAGTTGTTTCATTTAAATAGGCTGGGGTTAGATCTCCTCGGGCGCGAGCCAACGAAAGGAAATAATTTCGAAGCGGCGACCAAAGCGGGCATTCGCAGTGGAACTGAGTGTGTCGCTGCTGGGCAGGACGGTGGAGGCGTCTGCCGGATCGACATAGTCGGCTTTGCGTTGCACCACGGCTTCGCACCAGGCGCGGGAGGTTTCCTTGCCGCTGATCGAGGCGCTGGTTTCGCCATAGCTTCGAATCACGAACGTATCATCACGCACGGATAGAATCGGTGCCAGCGAGCGCAGGATGTCCGCTTGGCGAACCCATCCCGGGAAGCCGTAGGCGATATAACCTTCGTCCGCCTCGGGGAAGAGTTGGCCTGGTCGATTGGGCCAGTCGGTTTGAGTCGGAAAGAGCTGTTGGATCTGGGCATTCGGATTGTCACTACCACCAGTGGCTGAGAGCTCCAGTAGTGCGGCTTCAATGGTGCCTGCCATGGCTAAGTCTTTATCGTTGGTTAGCTGGCGGTTGACGAATTCCGAGAGTGAGAGGAAGGGGCCGCGTAATTTGATCTGGTTGACGATCTCTGTGGCGAGTGCGTCGATTTGGGCATTGCTGAGGCGGGCGTTGGTGCCGAGCTCGGGATTGTTGCCGATATCCGTGCTGGAGCTGCCGGCGACACTTGTTCGGCTGAAGGGTGTGCCCGTGTTCGATGCATTATCGAGTTGAACCTCCCAATTGCCGCTGGTGTAGGCAAGTTGTGCCATGCGCGCATCACGTGAATTGCGCAGGATCGCGGTCCAGGCAGGCACGGAGGTGGAGTTGATGTTGAACATGCCTTCCACTTCCAACTCGGATGCGATGTCGCGCCATGCAGTGTTTGGGCTGAGGTCGGCGTTGGCGCGACTGGCCGCTTCGGTTGCGGAGCTGGCTGGGGTGCGTGGTCGATAGGCAGTGTTGGGCAGCGGCTCGCTTTGACTGAGGTGGTCCTGATAGACTTCCTCTTTGCTTCGTGTTGTGTTGTTGCTCCATGCACCTGTTTCGGGAGCGATGGAGGAGATGAACCAATCGTCGAACAACAGGTGATTCGCTAAATAACTGTGGTCGAATCGATAAGGAAGGTGAGAGGCGTGGGCGCTGCTGTCGTAAACTGTTTCCGGTGTAAACATGCCGTAAGCATGGCTATTGCCAATGACGTTATAGGCATAGGGTGAGGTCTGATTGGTATTTGTGAGGTCAAAATGTTGTAGTTGCGCGAGGGATTGCAGCGGGCGAAGCGGTAATTCGGCGGCGATGACATGTGTCAGGCCTTGATCTGCACGGAAGGTGGTGCCGATGAAGCTATGGTTGCCCGGAGTGGCTTCGGGGAGGCCGTCGCCGCCGTTCGCACCATTGAGTGCGAAGTATTCCCATTTGTAAGGGCATCCTAAGGCTAGGTTACTCTCGCTGTAGAATCTTAGAGGGTTGCTTCTGAGGTATCCTTTGCCTGCTAGATCGCCCTCCGGGCCAATTGTGGCGGCGTTGAGGCTGCAGTATGAAGCGAGGAATGACTGTGGTGATGATGTGAGCCATTGCAGTTCCAGATTGTCGCTTGGGCCATCGCCTGGGGCTGGATTGATTAGTGAGAAATCACCTTGTGGCCAACTGATGGCATAGTGGAATGCGATGTTTTCCTGTTGGCTATCTTCAACCATCAATCGCAGCCCGATCTTACTCACGCCGTCGGCACCAGTGACACTCGCATCCCTGTTGACTGTGGCTGATAGGCGGTCGTTCGCGCTTCCTTTGATCGCCACAGCTTTGGAGCCTTTGGAGTAGTCGAGCTTGTCATAGCGGAACCCGCCGTTGGTTCGGTAGCCTGGATAGAGGTCCACCTTTGAGGATCCCGCGACGGGTGAATTCACTTGTGCGCTGAACAACCGGGCTTCGCCAGGTTGCAGGGATATTGGATTGTTGCTACCGCTACCGCTCAGCTTGAGTTCCAAAATCTTATTGCCGACGATCTCATTCATGCTGATTCGGGGATAAGTGGTGCTTCCCATCGTGAACGTGAAGCTTGCCGGGCACGGTTGCCATAGTTTGATCGTTAGCGGATCAATGGTTAATGCGACGTTGTAAGGATTCCAGAGCGTGATGGCTGGGTTCACGTCGAGGCAGGCGATGTAGGCTTCTTCGGCTGTGGCTGCGGGATCCGTATTGAGAATTGAGGCATAGGAAAAGACCCAGTGCAGCCGGGCGACGACGGGGTGACGGCGGATTGTGTCGCGATAGTCATTGAGGTCCGCTGAGTTACGAAAGGGAGGTGCGAATGAGGGGAGACTGACTGTGCCACCAGAGGTGCTGCTGGAGATGTCGCGATACTGTGTGCAATAGTCTTGGAGTGCGCTCCAGGACACAACCGGGGAGGGGTTTGTGTTTCTACCCCCTGCTGATTTGGCTTGTGTGGTGCCCCAGGGGTAGATGAGGAGCTGTGGGGCGCTTATGCTGCCGTTCGCTTTGGAGGCCGACGTTTCGACCCCGGGTTCGAGCGTGAAAAATGGCAGGTTCGTTGCGGGCAGCTGATCCCAGTCTTCGCTCATGAGCGAGAGGTCGCGCTTCCAGCCGCCGGTGGCAGCATTGGTGAGTAAGCCGCGGGACCACGCGGTGAGGTCATGCGCATACTGCCCGGACGCACTGACGCCGCTGGGTGGGCTGCTAACTGTTGGCAGAAGATCGAAAGCCTCTCGCGAGTTGATTCGATTCAGTTTCGTGTCGGATTGAAAGTTGAATACCTCGGAGTCCGTCGTGCCAAAAGTGGCGCCCCGTGCAGCCCAGTCAACCGTTGTTGTCGGGGCGTCTTCGTGTTTGAGTTGCGCTTTGCTGTTTTCGCCGCTGATCCACCAAGCGTAGTTGCCGGAGGATCCGTTGTCGATTGCTGTGGGCGTGACATGCACTTCTTCGCTGGTGCGCCCAGAGCCAAGTGTATTGGCCGAGAGCAGTGCGATCGTTCCATCGGTTCCGGCCA
>Ga0209193_1000989_pt1 | contig 15864 bp, 27 predicted proteins | sample COGITO_mtgs_1003_FD_185515 | JGI IMG/M metagenome (GOLD analysis project Ga0209193, IMG submission 185515) | Pelagic marine microbial communities from North Sea - COGITO_mtgs_100330 (SPAdes) (version 2) | ecosystem: Environmental > Aquatic > Marine > Epipelagic ... | reverse complement strand
AGGTTTACCCAAGAGAAGGGCGACTTCCTATTCTACGCTATAAGCGTAAGAGACTACGAAACCCTTGCACTGAATATGTCTGAACTAAAAAGGTTTATTAAGCAGCAGAAAGAATTGATAGTATACTATGAAGAAGCAGTGAAACCAAAAGAGGATAAAAAGATACCTAATAAATAACGCCTTTAAAATCTTTGTACTGCTGATCACTATAGTCTCGTAGGTAATTTACCAGCGAGACTATTTTTTTTGTGTGTTCAAACTCAGGATTCCACTTATCAAAAATGTTTTCTATATCTTTAGCAGAAGGCGGTCCCTCAAAATCCAAAGCTATATCACCACTTGAAGTAATTGATACGGACATCCTGTAAAGGAGCGCATCAGCCTTCTTACTCATTACTAGCCTCTAACATAGATATTGGTAGATTGTAACAGTCTGCTCTAAATACAAAGCCATTATCCGGGTCTACCTCTCCCTTCTTGTGTTCAGTAGATACTTTAAAAAACTCATCTTTAGCTATTTTACCTAAGTACCATCCTATAGTAAAGTCATTCTTAATCCTAACAAAAGCATAAGAATCACAGTTCTGTTTAGCATTGAACTTAGCAACTGAACATGAGTAGTAGTCCCTTGGAGGAGAAGATACCTGCTTGGTTTTGACATCTACTGTTGTGCCATCCCCAAGGGTAAGGTCGTAATCAAAGGTGTTTTGATGAGAACCACCCAGAACGTCTACGACTATCTTCTCCCCCAAGTATCCAGCTAATGACCCTGCACCCCTGATTATAGAGTTGTTTAACTCACCAAGCAGGAAAGCTTTCCTATCGGCCCACTGCCGCATGTCATCAGTTATCTGGATTTCTTTTATCATTGTAACCTACAAACCAATATCAACAACTTCACAGACATCTCCTGTGCAGCTTAATTCTTGAGAGCCTGTGGTAGTGTCTTCTACTTCAAGCTTCTTTAACTCTTCCCATACTATAGATTTAGGCATGTTTGTCAACAACTCTTTATACTCATCTTCAGTGCATTCAGTGTATGGGGCTTGTTGATAGGTGTGATCTGAGTAAGGCAGGAAGGATACTCCTGAGATATAATCGAAGTTCTCGTATACCCATGAACCTACCTTGAGCCATTCATCCTCTTTTACAGAGATAGTTATGGAGGGCTTATGTTCACACCAGTACTCTGCATATACTTTCCAAAGCTCAAGATGCTCAATAGCAGTCATACTCTCCCTAGTTAAAGCACCTTCTGGCGACTTAACAGGAAAGGAGAAGACTGTCATGTTGTCTTCATTGCCTATAGCTGGCTCTGCAGGTATGCCCTTCTGTATCATAAACTGAGTAAGAGGGTCTTTGTTATCTCCTCGCACAGTTCTGATGTAGTACTCACTGTGTCTAGGATGAATACCGGAAGCACTATCTACTAACTGAGATACAGTTCCTGAAGGTTTTACGCAGGTAATAGCTGTGGATGCGTTTATTCCCAAGCTAGCAGCAAACTTAGTATTACTCTTAATGGACACTTCTTTTAGCCCCTCAAGGACTTTAGGAAGATTAGAGTCCACCTTGGACAGATGCACATTGTCTAGAATACCAGTAAGGCTAACCCCCAACAGCCTTTCCTCTTCCGTGTTCTGCTTCCATATCTTTCTTAGATATTTAAAGTCAGTAAGTGACGACTGATAAGTTCCTAGCTGAGTTGCTAGCTCTACCTTCTTTGTAAGAGAGCCAACAGTATCTTCCGCACGAACAACTACCTCTGTGAGGTTACAGAACTGATAAGGCCTTAGAATGATCTCAGAGCAAGGGTTAGTTCCAAATACATGATCAGGATCACGACGACCAATACTATTAACTTTATTTTTAGCGGAGCCACGATTAAAGATACCTCTTTCACCAGACTTTGATTCATACAAAGAATACCATTCTTTTAGAAACGTGTTCATGTCTGGGCGCTCGTCGTAAACCGCAGAGTTGTTGGCAAGACCTCGGTAGGGATACTCCCTAAACCAATCACCGGACTTAGCAACACGCATCCTGTTAGAGTTTAAATCTGATAGAGAGATTAGTGCAGAGCGTCGTACACCACCAACAACAATAACACTTGCAATCTTACACACAAGGTCATGGCATTCCAGCGGAGATAGCTTCCTACCCGCAGCAGATTTAAACAGAGCTACGGTAAAGTTCATAAGATCATCCAGAGGAGCAGGGCCGGACGACCTGCCACCAAAGGTCTTTAAACGCGCTCCTGCAGGGCGTAGACGGGACAAATCCCACTTTGGCACCTGACCTGCGTAGAGACAGGCAATTAGCTCACGCAAGCCCCTAGCCCACCCTGCCTTACTATCCTGCACAACAACAGTCGTTTCCGTAGATTCAAAATGCTCGTTAACAACAGGTAGATTATCTGTATACTTTCTTTCAGATGAAAAGCCTACTCCTGTACCACACATAAGAACGTACAGTATCTCATCAAAAGATCGCGGAGAGTCTACAGGAATGTATGAACAGTTATATCCTGCAGTATTATCTCTAGAAAGAGCAAGACCGGAAGTCATCAAAGCTCTCATAGAAGGCATTACCTGAAGACTAAGTACAGCCTCTTCAAGTTCCTCTCTGTTAGGAATGGTATGATTGTGATCTTTTTTCAGATGTTCCTGCATAAAATCAAAGTATCTTGAAACGGTTTCAGGCCAAGACTCGCGCCTGTCCCCCAACCAACGGGCATACCTAGACAAGTGGATAAACTCTTGATAGTCTGTAGGGAAGTAGTTGTTGCTCATTTTTAATTCTTTACCTCTTTAATAAGTTTTTTTAGATACCACTCGGCCTTAAGAAGGTCTTTCTTAGGCATACCCTTGTACTCATACCTACACATATACTTTAATATATTACCTTTAAGATAACCTCGAAAAGCTTCTGGAGAAAGTGAGTCTTGTATAATATTTATAGTCTCTATTTTTCCTTGATTATAATGATCAGGATTATTTACTGAGTAAGATAATTCTTTGTCATTATCTATAGCTTGTATAGAGCTTAAGTATTTTTTCTCATCTGGCATTAGTTGTCCTTGCTAAATTCAACCCGTATCACATTGTCATAAACTTCATCGACAGTAATCTTTGTACTGCCTTCTTTACTACGATGCTCTGATATACTTTCTAATGTAGCTTCATGCCCTATCTGCATTAAGTAATCATAATCCGTTTCCAGAAGACTAAGCATACCCTGCTGTAGAATATGGGCCGCGCTAAGTTCTTCTGAGTCTGATGTATCATATGCGCGGACAGTAACCTTGTCAATAGATATGGGGTCTAAGACTATGTATAGCCTGTCAGGAGAGAGAAAAAAAGTCTCTTCTGAAATCTTCTTTTTCATCTCCTCATCCACGACACTATCTTCGTCAGGATTGAACGTGAACCCATCATCACTCATCAAACCACTCCACAGGCAATCTTTTATGCGCCCAATCAAAGCCGTGGCGCTCTGCCCAATCTGCATGGGTAGTCTTGGACCCTTTATATATTTTCTTGTTAGCGTTTGCAAAGAAGAACTTAACGTTAAAGTCAGGGTTTTGTTTTTGTACTAGCAGATGTTTAACTCTATCGCCTTGTGTTAACCTGCCCTTAACCTCAATATACATATCATTTCTAGGTATATAAAAGTCAGGTATGTAGACCCTTGGCGGCGGTTGAAAGGGTATCTTATTAGGCTCAAACTCAAAGGATACACCAAGCCTATCTAATGACATTGCAACTTCAGCTTCAAATTTTGATCTAAATCGCATGTGTAAACCCTGAATTAACCATCTCTATATAGCATTTATCCATATAGTCTTGAACCCATTCAGGGGCGGTTGATTTAGCAAGTGAAAAAGGCACCATAGGAAAGACTACAAGTTTGTTAACCTGTCTTTGCCTACGTATTTTAACAAAGCTCTCAGATATTGCAGACTTTCCAGTGCTATTAAACTCTTCTTTCGACCAAAACCCATCCGGTGACATATCTTTTGCAAAAACTATGCAAATGAGGTTAGCATTAGTGGCGGCTGACTTAACATGTAGGTTGTCTTGAACAAAGCAATCTCCTTTTACTGTATCAAAGTAAACAAAGGTCGCATAGGGGTTTTGTTGTATTTCTAAGTCGCTAATTCTTTCTGGCATATATAAGGGCATTACACTTCATCCTTTACGTGCTTTGTATACCATACTCTAGGCTTAGTCTTAGCTGCTGAAGTAGCAGACATCTTATAAGCAGCATCAGGCCAGCAATACTTTTTAAAGCCACAGTAACCACAGGTTCTATCCATAAGACGATTGCCTGTCTTCTTAACAGTACCCGTTGCTTTATCTTTGTAAGTTTCTATAGAGTCTGTAAAACACTTATCAATAGTAGGATTGTTAAGCACTTCTTTTATATTATTATCGGCTAAGGTTAGAGCCTCTTCTCTATCCTCATCCTGCACCAGCGGTGCTTCACATACAGCCCACTCTCCAGTAGCCTTATTGATTGCTATCCAACCACCGAAGGAAGTACCTGCAGCTTCAGAGTATAAGTAGCCCTGTGGCACGTAACCAAAAACATCATCCTTCTTGATGTTGTTGTAGCCACGATTAGCTGCAAACTTCATAGAGAAGGAACCGGGAGCAGCACTCTTAATATCATATATTTTGTTATCTATCTTTACATCGTAGGTTCCTCTTAAGGTTGTACCACCAATGTCAAGACTAACAGCTTCCTGTTCTCCTTGTATTTCTACGCCAGAGGCTTTCAATACTGTAACAGCAACAGCCTCTATCAAATCACCAAACAGGAACTTCATTACGAGAGTGTAGTCTACCTCTTCTTCTCTGTCCTCTCTGATAGACATCTTTTGTTGGCAGAGGGGCTTACCTACACCGGACATGCGTACCCGATACTCAGGTTTCCTAGCAAACTGCCTTTCGATAGCGGAGCCACACATCTCCTTAAACTCTTCGATAAGGTGAGGGGGAAGACCTTCGCCTTCACCCCTCGACGCTTTCTCAAGGAAATGCTGTACTTTATGTAACAGCATTGATGACATCAGATGCTATCCGCCACCTCTAAAGAATTAGCAACATCTAGATCATCTCTAGCTATTACAGAATCTTTACGATCCTTAAACTCTTTAATAACTCTAGTATTCCATTTGTCGATATCTTCCATAAAGGTATTGAGAAGTTCAATATCACTCTCTTGTACCTTAGCAGGTTTTGGTTTATCAAATACTGGAGTATAATAAATAACACTACCATTTACATTACGCTTAGTAGATACTTTCGCTTTCTGCCCAAACATGATCTTGTTGGATGGGACTTCGCGGATGTAGTTAGCGACAGGCATAAAGGCTGATCCCCTTGCTGCCCAGATAAACGGAGTACCCTTTAGTTCTATCTCTTCTCCATCAATAGTTTTAGCATCCTGTGCAGAGGTAATCATACCATATACAACCTGTGTACATTTAATGCTCTTCTGCTTTGCATGTTCAATGGAGTTAGCGGGTAGTCCAGATACCTCATCCTTAGATAGCTTACCGCACTTGTTGCCACCACTAGTATCAGGGAAGTCATCACTGAGTGAGGGCGCAAGCACTGTGCGAACGGAAAGTTCTGGCTGCTCATTGTTCCAAAGATCGTAAGAGTAGTAGCGAACAAATAAACGCACTTCCAGTTCTTTACTGTATACAGACTTATCACCAATACGCAAACGGAAAGAACCCTTTGGCAGGGTATCGCCTTCCTTGGTTTCATTCTGCTGTTCAATTGCTAGACGGGGTAGACCGGCAGTAGCACTTACACTCTCGTCTACCTGTCCGATCATAGCCGCAATCTTGGCTACGTTTTCATCATTAAAATCTTCAATCTTCATTACTGCGCTCATGCTAATTCAATCTCCTGTGAGTTTAGCCAATCGTGGCCTATTTTTAATTCTATATCAATAGGCATATCAAAGTCAACACCAAAGTTTTCTTTGCATTCTTTAGGTATGCATAACATACTCCTTCTTAGTAATTCAATCATAGTATTCTTCTCGTCTGGGTGTACATCCATGACAATAGAATCGTGTACAGTATTTATAATCTTACTCTTTGGCTTGGGATCAACCATAGACTTAAGGCTCTTGTGTAGATGGATCAAGGCCAGCGGTAGGAGGTCTGCGGTAGCAAAGCCCTGTACCGGATAGTTCTTAATTGAAGTAGCCCCTACTGCAGTTCCTCTTCTAGTGTATTTAGCATAGGGGAATGCATACTCTCTTCCAGAGGGCAGTACAACTTTCTTCGTAGTTACAGCCTCTTCTTGAAGTTCTTCATGCCACCTTGCTACAGACTGGTACTTCTCTCTAAAAGCAGAGTAGTAAGCCATCTCTCTGTTAGTGCCAAGCATACCGCCGTACAGAGGTTTAAATGTATGCGCTTTAGCATCCTGACGGGAAACACCCATAATGCTAGCCGTATAAGAATGCACATCATATCCATCTGTTACTTCTTTGTAGATTACAGGGTCTTTAGATAGAAATCCGGCGACCCTAAATTCTAGTTGTGAGTAGTCACCTTCTAAAATGTAGCCACCTTCATACCTAGAAACAATTGCTTCTCTTGCAGGGAATGTGCTTCCTCTCGGCATATTTTGAAAGTTTGGTCTACTTGATGACAGTCTTCCAGTAGCAGTGACGCACTGATTAAACTGAGGATGAATAAAGCTGTTATCATCTTGATACTTCTCCAAACTATCTACAAATGTGTTGAGGTACGTTCTAATCATAGAGTACCTCATGTACTTGTCAACGAACTCTCTAGCATCTCCTTCTAGATCAAGACGTATCTGAACAAGTGTTTCTTTGTCTGTCTTAAAGCCACCAGAAGCAGTGTCCTCTGGCCCTCTAGGAATTATCCTAAGACCAGCGGCCTCGTTTAACCTCTTGTATATTATACCTACACCGTTACATTTTGTGCATTTCTTTTTATTCTTGCTTCTATCACCCGACTTTAGTGTGTAATAGAAAGAGCCTTTACCGTTACAGTGGGAACAAGCACTGCCAATAGTCTTGTAAACTACTGGTGCTAGCTCCTTAACTAATCGGTTAAACGACTGCCTATCCATTTTAGTTTTATTCTTCTGTTTCTTTGTATTGCCACGAAGCTCAGTACCTATGTTAAAAGACTCTTTCCAAGCGGACTTATCAGAAACCTTTCTTGAGTATAGCAGTATACTACGATCATCTGGGCTATCAAGGTTGATAGGAGTATCTCCCATAGCCCGTTCAGCAATAGCCATCAAGTCATTGTATAGCGCGTTATACTCATTTTGATACTCCAGCTTAATTTTAGCTAGTTTATCATTAGATATCTTTATACCGGCGCTCTCCATGTCAATGAGAACGTCCAGCATATCCATAGAAAGACTAAGCACATTTTTCATGTGGCACCTTCAAAAATAAACCGGGGGAGTAATCTTCCCAAGACATGCCTAGCTCCTTAATCTGTGCATCTGCTAGTTGTTTTGTAATACTAACATCAGCCATACAATACTGATTAACAATATCAGGTGGCATACTTTCGTAGGAAACTTTGTTTTTGATATGCTCTTTTGTAAGGTCAGTTCTCTTCTCACCCAACCCCCGCCTTTCACAACAAGCAGCAAGGCTCAAGCCAACCTTGTTCCCTCTAGCCAGCAAGTACTCAGCAATCATAGTATCGAACAGTTTACCATCATACTTAAAACCACAGGCACGTAGCCATTGTAGATCGAACTTAAGATTGTGTCCTACAAGACAGGTAGCCTTGTCTAGTGCTGACTGTACCTTATGCACACCATTTTCTGTTGCACGTATGACATCGTGATAAAACCATACCTCAATATTCTCCGCATACATATTAGGCACTTCTCGTTTTATACCTACAAATACTATTTGATTACCGAAGAACGGTGAAGAAACTGTATTTGAATCAAACGTCATTGTAGTTTCTATATCTAATGTAGTAATCAAGAGAATATATCCCTATCACCGTCTCTACGAAGAACTACGGAACCATGAAAGCCATTTATCTTGTTCTTAGAGAACTTAATAGTTCTAAACTCTTCATGTTCCGATATACCAATGCCAATGATTATATCAGCCTCACCAGCCTTGCCCGTCTTAGAGCCATCAAGCATTGAATAGTCAATAGTCTCTCTACCATGAGCCTCATACGAGGCCTGTGATACTGCCCATAGTGCTACATTATTCCTCTTAGCAAGCTCACGCGAACGGCAGTACAACTCTTTTAGCCTCTCATCTCCGCGAGAGAACTCTCCATCTACTCTAATCTTATCTAGCTGATCTATAATTACTATGTCAACTTCATTTCGTATGCAGTAGTCCTCAATCTCCTGTACGGAAGTGCCTACACAATCCATGAAGCTTATGTAGGGTACTGCAAGCTCCTTGTACTGATCTATAAAGCTGTCTTTGTTTGTAAGGACTTCTAGCTTCGACATTTCTGTTATGGACTTAGCAACCCGCATCCTTGTCTTTTTTACAGGCTCTTCATTGCCCCAATAAGCAACTTTGAACTTGTTCTTAACATACCAACCGGCTAACCAAGCAGAGAAGGAAGTCTTTCCTATCTCTGGTCTTGCAAAGATAACTCCTAGATTCTGTCTGTCTATTCCCGGTACATAGTCCCTTAGTGAAGTAGGAAAAGGAAACTCTGGGTCACGTTCAAACTCATCTAAAGATGTTTCAATGTCGTCAATAAGAACTGAGTAAGTCTGTGATTGTTTGATGTCATTGTTTTTAAGCTCTTCTACACAGTTAAAGAGAGTGTTAGTATTGTTTGATTTACCAACAAATATGTCTAGGGCTTGTTCGCCTATCTCTTTTGCTTTAGTTCTTTTCCAAAAGGCATGTAGTACATCTGCGACTAGCTCTTCGTTAACTTTTGTAGAGCGTAATTTTTCAATCTCTTTAACAGCCTTACTGGCTGTAGCCTCTGGTAGAGCAGGGTATTTAGCCTGATGCCCAAGAAGAATGTCATCTGCAGTAAGATCGCCCTCATAGGTACTGTGTAGGTAAGAAAGTGTTTCAACTATGGTCGCTACTTCTTTTGGGAAGTATTCCTTTTTTATTAGACTAGATACTCTGTTGTAATTTTCTTTGGTTAGACAAGCAACAAGTACTGATCTATCAATCATCTATTTTCAAAACCTTTTTTGACTCTTTAACATCCAACTTCTTTAAATCTCTTTCAAGTACAACCATGTTTACATTATCAAGCTCCCAGTTTAATCTCATAACCATGTCAATAGACTTAGTTGTAGCGTCTTTATCCAACGCAACAGTCACGGTATCGAAATCTGAGAGAATGTCAAGGACTTTCTCAGATAGGCTGGTTCCCAACAGAGCGACCCCGGTTGAAAAAGATGATACAGAACAGGCTGAAGCACAGTCTTCTACAACTATAGCGTGACTAGAGGTGCCGCAAATGAAGGGAGTACCACTATCACCATATCTGTACCACTTTGGTACAAAGCCAGCATTTTTCCCTATGTACCTACCGGCAGCATCCACCACTTTATTGTTTTCTTTGATTACGAACACTACTCTATCCTGCTTGTAGTCGTGTCGTATGTCAGCAAGCTTGTTAGACATTGCATAGTCGCATCTATTATCTAGTATGTAATTACAAAACTCTGTGGTATACATACCCCTACGCCAATGCTGTTTGTCCTCCTGTAACTTATTAGGAGTATCTCCATTGTCTTGTATTGTCGGTGTATTAAAGGATGTTATGTTTAACCCCTCTTTGATAACACCACCTTTAGTGCAGTTAGCATGAAAGCAGTAATACTTAGTACAATCAGTAAACTTTGTTACTGATAGTGTTTTAGTACCACTACATATAGGACAGTCTAACCGTACAGAAGTATCTATAGGTATATCTATAGAATATATATAATCTTTAATAATATTATTCATATTAATATATTACTTAGAGTTTCGGGAGACGATAACCATATCTGATATCATGGATTTAAATCTCTGTCAAGAAAATAATTTCGATTGACAAAATCCTTGTTATGGTCTAAGGTGAGGGTCTTTCCAACAGCATACGAGTGAATGCCGTGAATGAAGTAGTTACTATCTATTCCCCCAGATTGTCAAATGCCGATATCATGCGCCGCGTGGTTGAGGCTACCGTCCAAGACAAAATCTTTACAGCGGAGTTTGTAAAAGCGGATGGAACTGTCCGTAGAATGAATGCCCGACTAAATGTTAAGAAACACATTAAAGGCGGTAGAGATTGTAATACATCAAAGAATATGTTAGCCGTGTATGATCTCAAAGCAAAAGGGTATAGGAATATAAATCTTGATACTCTGCAATCTGTTTTAGTCGATCACGTAAATCACGTTTTCACTGACAAAATATAGTATGATGCATTCAAAAGACTTTTGTAGGCGAGTAGTTAATCTCAGAGTTAAAGACAATTTGTCTGCGGCTGAAGTTGCTGCTAAAATGAACCATGAGTACTACCGCGAAACAGGTAGGACTATGACAAAGAATGTTGTTATAGGTATATGGAACAGGAACAAGAACCTTGTTTCACAAGAAGACCTTGAGAAGCAAAAAGACAAGACTACTAAATCTGCTATAGATTTTAATAAGCTCATGTCTGATCGTCAGAAGATAAAGCCCTCACAGTTCAGGGTAAGGAAATGTTTGTCGTGCAGGAAAGAGGTGCTTCTTGAAAAGAACTTGTATATATGCAATCCCTGTAAGGGAAATGAAAACTACACATACGATATGGTCACACACAGTTATAGCTCAGGTACAAAAGCATGATGAATAGAAAACAAAAAAAGGCTATACAGTCTAAGCTTGCTGTTATGCGCTACTACGTAGATAAAGGTTACTTTGTTTATAACGAAACAAATAATACTGGACCTGTCGATCTTGTAGCCATACACCCAGAAACCTTAGAAAAGAAATTAGTCGAGGTAAAGAGTATGTCGTTCCGTTCTAAGAATACTAAGTGGAGGCCGGGAAGTATGATAAACAGATCGTTAACACCCCTACAAAAAAGTCTTGGTGTAGAGCTTGTATACTACAACATAGAAACGGGGGACATACTCCATGCGTAAAAGGATTGCTCGTAGACCTAAGCCTGAAACATCTAAGAGACAGGACGGTAAACTTTTAAAGTGGGAGTGGTTCTATGAAACTGAACTTGGCAACTACCCTAGAAGCTGGATTAAAAGGTTTCCTCATGTAGCTGACAGGGGTCGTTGGGTTGTCACAGAGATTGTAGATAATGAAAAAGATTTCTCTTGAAACATCTTTAAAAGACATAGAGTTGTTACACTCTTTAATTGAAAAAGATGGTAGAAAAAAGAATATAACAGTGCCTAAAGCTGCGCTTAGTAGGCTCTTGGTAGACCATACAAGAATGTGTAGCAGCCTTGGTAGCCTTGTAGAGTGAGCGAGGTGAAAAGCCCTTGCAAAAATATATGTCACTTGGTTAATAGGGTAACACATATGCTTTGCATTGGTTGCTTTAGAACTCAAGACGAGATTGTTCAATGGTCAGAATACAGCGACAAAGAAAAGAATCAGGTTTTAATTAGAATAAGGAAAGAACATGGCATTAGTTAATGTAAGAGATTACGCGGGTGCTGTTACTTACAAAGACCCTATAAGACCAGAGTTGTCCCATGAGTTTAGAATAACAGGGGATAGAGATTTCTATTGTCTTATGGATAACAATGTCGGCGTGGCTAGGGGATTTATCTGTGTAGCTTTTACGGAAGATGTTTGCTCTAGTCTGTACCAACTTTCCGAACAGTCTAGCATTGCGAATGGAAGCACAGAAAAAAATGTCGCTATTTTCTACAGTGTTTGGTCATTGTTTAAAGGATGTGGTAGGTCCGTATTATTGTCGGCTTTAGAAAGAGTAAAGTCTGAAAGAGGTGAAATAACTAGATTTGTAACTCTTAGCCCTAAGACAACAATGGCTGCTAACTTCCATGTAGGAAATGGAGCAAAGCTGTTAAAGAGTAATATCTTCACTGACAACTATGAATATTGTATAGATTAAAAAACCACTTGACAGGCTCCCTTAGAATATGCTAAGGGTCAATTATTCTTATTTACATGGAGAACCAAAATGAGTTTGCCTGAACCTGACGGAAGTAACGAATATGGATTCCAAAGCTGGGCAGATGAGGAAGAAGGTTACGAGCAACAAGAAGAAAATCCAGATCGGGTACGTATTATATCTAAGGAAGGCCGCCGCTGGAAGGTTGTACATTCTGACGGTGCTGTAACATATCACAAAACTAAAAAGGCTGCACAAGAATATAAGCATACGCTTATCGTAAGCTGGGAGGTATTCGCGGATGAGTGTGCCTGAGTGGAAATTTGAAATGAGTGCCACAAGCTTTCCTATTCCTGAAGCTGATGGAAGTAACGAAGATAGGATAGCTGAAATGTATGATGAAGCGTTATCAGATTTAGGCAATGCTATTATATCTAATGGAGAAAAAGAAATATTAGCTAATGAGCTTGTAAAGTTACGTTGGGAGGAGCAGCAGTGAATATATTCTTTCTACACCAAAACCCCAAGATTGCAGCGCAAATGCACTGTGACAAGCACGTTGTTAAAATGGTGCTAGAGTATGCACAGATACTATCCACCGCACATAGAGTAATTGACGGTGATGAAGTTGCTGACCGTGAGGGCTTGTATAAAATTGCACACAAGAACCACCCCTCTACTGCATGGGCAAGGGCTAGCCATTCTAACTATTTGTGGTTGTCGGACCTATGGGCGTATCTTGGTGATGAGTACACGCACCGCTATGGCAAGGTACATAAATCATCAACACTACACTGGCTGTACTACGCCCCTAAATATATTCCACATAGCTTAACAGTTTTTTCAAAGCTTACACCTCCACCTCAGTGTATGCCTGATGAGTTCAAGTGCAACCCAAATTCTGCATCCTTTGAAGATACCCTACTTGCTTACAAAGCATTTTACATGGGTGAGAAATCTAGGTTTGCTAAGTGGACTAATCGTCCTGTACCAACTTGGTTTACCGAAACATTAGAGGAAGTAGCATAATGCTTGCACTTGAAGACTTAGCAACTTTAGATTACTACAAAGATTAAACTTGTCGGGCCTTAAATTTGTCGGCCCATTACAATTCTTGAGGGGGTTTTTCTCCCTGTTTACCCCCTCTCCCTAGCCCGGTGGGTGCTGGCGGCTTCCCCGCCTCGCTCGCCGGGTTTTTTATTTGTGCAGATAAAGCGTGAAAATAATAGTTGACATAAGGTTGCTTCTTCTATATGGATTCCCCTGCTTTCAACAAACAGGAAAAACCATGAACCAGATAGAGATAATCGAACCCGACAACACGCGGCATCAACTCGTGCAGGAAATTGCACAGATTAAACCCGCCGCCGTTCGCGAACATAACGACGTTTTTGACCTCAGCTTTTTTGAGCCGCTGGAGGTCTACAAAGACTCGGTGTTTGATACTGACGGTCACGAAATCATGGGCAGCAAAGCCTTGCGCTATTTCCACGATGGAAAGCTTGCCGATACCAGCGCGGTATCATCTAGCTACACACTGGAAAATCACGTAAACTTGTTTGGCAAACATGCTGACATTTTGCGGGCAAGTGAACTTCCCACAGACAACGTGCTAGTCCGTGACGAATATTCCGACTTCGGCATGAAGGCTAAACGCTCTATACAGTATTTGGATGAGGCCGTGGATATGTCCGGCAATGGCGATATGGTCTATTGCCGTTCTGATCAAATCAACTCGGTGAATTCTAAATGGGCTTTTCAGCAATTCGCCGGGGCTTATCGTTCCTACTGCGAGAACTCAATGGTGTTTGGTGGCGACAAGGCGGTTTATAACAAGGTGAAACATTCTAAGCACTTTGACGCTGCTAGCCTCTTGCGTACAGCAAACACGGTGTTCGGTACATTCCGCGATAACATCGACCGCTTCAAGGAATGGAAGGCAACGCCAGTTGGCGACGATACGGCGGGGGCTTTTATCAAGCATATTTGCCCCAAGGATGTTACAGGACAGAAACGCATAGCCCGTGAAGAACAGCACGGGATTGAGAAGGCAGAAGACTTGAATATCAAGAAATTCCACGCCTTGTATGACTTGTGGGAAGAATACTCTCGCGACTACTCACAAGGCGGGGGCTTGGGCAAAAACAAATGGGCTTTGTATAATGTCCTGACCCACTACGCCACGCACACCCATGACAGCAGAACGTTTGATTTAAACGGGGAAGAGAAAACCCACGTATTAGGTCGAAAGTCTGAGAACATGGTTAACACGGATCGCGGGGGCTATACGCTCAACGAGCAGATGGACCGCGCAAAGGGTATCTGGGCGGTGCTGTCCGCGCCAGCTTGGGCTTCGATTAACTAGAACAGGAGATGTGCAATTGAGATTATAGAGGCCGCGTATCGGCTTTGTTTGATAGTAGTAGTTTGCTTAGTTGTTTATCACTTCATTTTGTAAGGAAATTAGATCATGGCTACCAAGAAAACAGCGACCCCGACCAATGGCGGGAAACAGGTTTTTGTGTCTCAGGAAGCACTCGACGCTATTGAGGGTTTACAGTTTGAAATGCAGAACATTGATATTGAACATGCCCGTCTCTATGGCATAGGTGCTAAGGGGGCTTTCTCTCGCGTGATTGAGAAGCTTGCGAAACAGGGGCTTTTTACTCCTCAAGTTAAAGAGGCGGAATAATTAGTTGACGCTCGGTAAATTCTGCCGGTAAACTCTGGCCGTCCCCTTAACGGGGGGCGGCTTTTTTAACTCTAATTAGGAGATCGGACTAATGGCACGCTTCACACAAAAGCACTATTATAAAGTTGCCCACGTACTGAAAACCAATTTGATGCGGTATGAATATGAGTCTGCGGAGCATAACACCGGTAACGTTGATGGCGACGTGGACGAGATTTACGCCGCCAGTGCTGCGCGGGTTGCGCTTAAGGATACGGCGCTGGATTTCCACAACTTGTTCAGAGTGGATAACCCCCGCTACGACGCCGATAAGTTCATGGGCGCTTGCGGGATTGATGATTGGAAAGACATCACAGAACCAACGGAGCATGACATCCAGCCGTACGAAACACCGGATTTTTACGGGGAGCAGGTCTGATGCGCTTCATTGATGTTGTGATTGTGTTCTGTTTATTCTTCGCTGGATACGCTTGCGGCGCTGCGATGGCCGTTCATTTTGGACATTTAACATGCGTATGAACAAGGACCAGCTAACCGCGCTTCATCGCAAATGGTTGCAGAACGATCAGGGAATGAGCTTCTTAGCATTCCGGCGCACCGTATGCAGCTTGCCCCTTGAACAATGCGCCATCGTTTACTGGTGTGGGATGTACTTGGGAATTGAACCGGATGGATACACTCACAGCTAACAGCGATTAATATCTAGCAGGAATTAGGGGGGCTTTATGCTCCCCTTTTTTATGCCCGGTGAATATCTCCTATCCTGCAGATATTCCACGCACTTATTGCACTGGGGCTTTCCTGCGAGGGTTTGTATTGCACGCCCCTGCCCCCTCAAAACAGTTCAAAAAGTAGGATGCGGAAATTTGTCGGTAGTATTGAAACAGCGCGGGTGCAAGCCTAAGCCTATTAGCCGCCCTTTTTGTGGAGTGCGGACATAAAAAAACCCCGGAGGCCGGGGAGTGTGAATGTATATTATGGATATTGATTAACATCAATAAAAACAAATACTTAGCTTAAAGGGGGCGCGCATGGGCCACTGGGGGTGGGTATATATCTGTATGCA
>Ga0209193_1000987_pt1 | contig 15867 bp, 18 predicted proteins | sample COGITO_mtgs_1003_FD_185515 | JGI IMG/M metagenome (GOLD analysis project Ga0209193, IMG submission 185515) | Pelagic marine microbial communities from North Sea - COGITO_mtgs_100330 (SPAdes) (version 2) | ecosystem: Environmental > Aquatic > Marine > Epipelagic ... | reverse complement strand
CGAACTTAAGGGGCAGTGCCCCATGCGTAGGTATTTGACCGCCTAAAAATAGGGGTTACTGCGCCTGATCCATGCAATCGAGCCACAGGACCATGGACCGGCCCCCCCCTATCGTAGGGCGCCGCGCCTCGGACCACGGGCCCTTAGTATTAGCGTTGTAAATTCATTCGGGGGCGGTTTTGTTTGGTAACGCCATCTCTATTCACGCCTCAATTTCAAGCTGAACCGTGCCGCTGCTCTCGCCGAGTGGCGCCAATTATTGAGCGCATAGATTTAGGCTGTGCCAGAAATCTGGTGCTGGTTCTCATTTGTCTGACAGCACCCTCGCATGTCTAACGTCAGAGTCTTTGGGACAGATTGGACGATTTAGGTGCTATTGATCCGGATCATATTTTGGGGGTTCACCAATCCAAACGCGTTGCAAAAGCTTAGTCAGTGCACCGCGGTTCATTTTTCGAGGATTCCAGTAAGGAGTATTCATGATCTGATCAACAATTACTTCAATACCACTCTCAGGCATCCCTAAATCCTTGAGACTAGTGTAGACTCCAATCTCTAAATTAAAGTTGTATAAACCTAAAGCTGCATTTTGATTTCCTATAGAGTTGGCAATTGTTTCTACTGCAGCAACTGCTGCCTTTGAATTGTAAGCAATTGCATGTGGCAGTACGTTCGCATGAATATCTGCATGCGGCAAATTAAAAGAACCACCGAGGGCATGGCAAATCTTGTGATGCAATGCCATTGAAACCTGCCCCTGAACGATCGAACAGAGCCATGCACCATAAAGAGCATTAAACCTTCCTTCTCGATCTTCTGGATTCGCCACAATCTTTGGAAGCGCTTCGCGTAGTACGGATATTCCTTCTGCAGCCATTAGATTAACTACAGGATTTGTATTTTTTGCATAAAGGGCTTCGGCAGAATGGGCGATTGCGTTTACACCGGAAGCCGCAGCAAAGCGAGATGGGAGAGTATGTGTCAATGCAACGTCGTAGATAACTGTTTCAGGTAGAACCTTTCTTGACGAGATTGTGGTCTTCACACCATGCTCAGTTTGACCCAGGTACGGAGACATCTCGGATCCGGCATAGGTCGTCGGTATGACCAATTGTGGACAGTCTGTCCTCAGGGCTATCGCCTTTCCTAAGCCAATTGTTGACCCGCCACCGATGGCAACAGTGCCGTCTGCTTTCCGTGCTTGAAAAAAAGCTATTGCATCTTCCGTGACAGCAACAGGGGTGTGCATTTTAGCACATGGATAGACACCAGCGCTCAATGACCCCAAAAGGTCAGCTATCTGTTTTCCCTTGTCCTCAAATTCTGGCGTTGTCAGAACAATAGCCCGTTTTACACCAAGCTTTTCAACCTCAGCGCGAACAGAATCTATTGTGCTATAGCCAAAAACCACATGGGCGGGAAGGCCGTTATATTCAAATGTACGTTTCATCGGTGTCTGCCATTTCAGTGAACTATCTTGTTATGCGTCCCTCAGTATCACGAATTTTATTTCTTAATTTAGCTGGGCTGTAATCTTCGCGATAAGCTGATTCATATCTTGAACTTTCTTAATATATAATGGTAATACGGTATTATCAATAGTGAATTAAGATTCTATAAAAGGAGAAAAATTGTGAATGACATTTCAATTCCTGTCTCTGGAGCCTCAATGCGGTCGTCACTCTTTACGCCAAAAATGACGCCAGCTCCCGGTGTTGTAATCCTTCAGGAAATTTTCGGTGTTAACGAGTTTGTAAAATGGATTGCAGCCAGATTGGCTGAAGACGGATTCACTGTGATCGCTCCGGATCTGTATCATCGCATCGAACCTGATATCAGTCTGGGATATGATGAGGCCAGTTTGAAAAAAGCGTTGCAGTATTATAATTTATTAGATCAGCAAGCAGCTCAAGCTGATGCAGAAGCTGCTGTTGATGCGTTGCGGTCTCACGAGCTTTGCACAGGTAAAGTCAGCGCGGTTGGTTTTTGCCTTGGCGGAAAGATAGTTCTGAAGGCAGCTGCGAAAGGTTTGTTGGATGCCGGTGGAGCTTTCTATCCTGTAGAGGTGCCGACATACAAGGAAAAACTAGGCGAGATTGATTGCCCAGTTCAGGTTCATTTGGGAAGCGAAGACCCTCACTCGTCTGAAAAAACACGTGATATTCTGAGTGCCGCGATGGATGTACTCGACGGCGGTGAATATTATCTTCATGCAGGTGGACAGCACGGATTTTTTAACCCGATCAGGGAAACCGCCTACCATCCAGAGGCGACCGAGCGGGCTTATTTGGATTTGCTGAGGTTCTTGCGGGAAAATCTGTAACTGAATACTGGGTTATCAATAATAGGAAAAAAAATGACTGAAAAAAATAGGAAAAAAATGACTGAAAAAGCTTTTGAAAATGGGCTCAAGATTCGAAGGGAGGTCATGGGCGATTTCTATGTTGATCGAGCTCTGGACAATCTTTCCGACTTCAATCGAGATATCCAAGACTTTGTGACCCGCCACTGCTGGAATGATGTTTGGGGACGCCCCGGTCTTGAGAGAAAAACAAGAAGCCTTTTAAACATTGTAATGTTGACTGCTTTGAACAGGTCCCACGAGCTTGAAGCTCATGTTATTGGCGCAGTCAACAATGGATGCACCACCGAAGAGATTTCCGAAGCCTTACTGCAGGCAACGGTTTATTGCGGCTTCCCAGCTGGTATTGACGCATTTCGAACTGCGAAGGCAGTTTTGGAAAAGAATGGGCTGCTCGCAGGCACTAATGAGGCTACTTAATTCATGATGAGAATTGGTTTTGTAGGGCTTGGAATCATGGGCAAGCCGATGGCTTCCTGTCTTGTATCATCAGGGAAATACAGGGTTATTGGATATGACATATCAATTGAGAATATGGAGGCGGCGGCAGAATTGGGTGTGGATAAGCATGCGGGGTCTCTGCGTGAATTAGCTGAGATTACGGACCTTATAATACTGATGCTTCCAAATGGAGATATTGTTAAAAATGTTGTTCTAGGCGATGACCAGGAAGGTCTTATCAACGGCTTGAAAAAGGGTAGCACAATTCTCGATATGTCCTCGGTCTCTCCGTTCCAAACTCAGGAGCTCTCCAAAATACTTGCAGCTGATGGGATCATGCTTGTCGATGCACCAGTTTCGGGTAACGTAACAAGGGCTTGCACTGGACAACTTGCCGTTATGGCAGGGGGTGATGCTGAAGCGATTGAATATGTACGGGGACCACTCAGCGCAATGTCGCGTCAAATAACTCATGTTGGGCCTGTTGGATCAGGGCACGCGATTAAGTCTCTCAATAACCTTTTGTCAGCATCAGGATTGATTGCTGCAGGCGAGGTGTTGCTAATCGGCAAAAAGTTTGGGTTGGATAGTCAAGTTATGTTGGATGTTCTGAACGCCTCGACCGGACGAAACAATTCAACTGAAAACAAGATTGGGCAATTTGTTCTTTCGCGCAAATTCGACAGTGGTTTTGCATTAAACCTTATGGCTAAGGATTTGGCGATAGCGCTCGATGTGGCTAACAGGTGCGGTGCTCCTAGTAGGCATAGTGTCCTAACTCGAGAAATGGTGGATGCTGCCAACTCTGAAGAGGGAGCAGGCTCCGACCACACAGCGCTGATACGATGGCTGGAGCGCCTCTCAGGCCTAGAATTGGATTGATAGCCGATCAGGTTGACTTGGCTTTCCGCTTCATTGGCTTTACCATTGGCTGCTCTAAGTGCTGCCGCTTGAGTTCTTCCCGCGCAACTAACGCTACCGACTCAATATGTGCAATAAATGCGCGCTCCGCAGCAGTTGCATCCTGTTTCTTGATGGCCTCAAAAACTTTGGAAAGCTCACTTACAGCGTTTGGCAGTCGCCCCGGCGCAGATAGAGTTGTCAGCCGCATAATTGCCACCCTTGTGTGAATGCGGTCCAACATCCCACGTAAAGGTTCATTATTAATTGTATCAAGGACTGTATTATGAAAATCAGAAACCCCTGATAATACCGCTCTGATATCCTCCTCAATTGCTGAGGCCTTTATACGATCAAAAATCCTGAGCACTCTTGAAATATCTCGCTGTGACGCAATCTCTACAAATTTTCTTGTTGCTAGGCCTGCTAAAATGCCTCTAATTTCGTAAATTTGAACAGCTTCCTCAGGGGATAAAACCGCTACAACGGGCCCGATTTGCGGGATATTCACAACCAGCCCTTCCGACTCAAATTCCCGAAGAACCTCCCGAATGATGGTGCGGCTCACCTCGTATCTCTCACAAAGTTCACGTTCAATCAGTCGGCTACCCGGCGAGAAAGCCAGATTTGCCAAATCGGCTTTCAATTCCTGTGCGATCTCCTGACGGAGGGGAGCCGCAACGTTGGGTCTTCTCATATTTGTTCTTTCTTTTAACCAAGTAGTCTCAGGATGGCATAATCAATATTATCATAATGTCGAATTCAGAAAACATTTGTCAAATATTTACTCTAAATTTCCACTGGAATAGCAAATTAAGTGCATAAATAAAGCATTTTGTTACCCAAGCAACCTATATATTTATAAAATATTGCGTAATACCGTAATATCATTATATAACTGATTCGAACGTGGCTTTATTTGAAGGAGGAAACTTTCATGTTCAAATCTACTTTCTGGGTCTGTGCCTTAACATTTACCGGTGCCTTTCTTGCGCCGGTTGCATCGATAGCAGAAGTTGAAGGACCAAAAGTAAATTGGGACCTCAATGCACATGGTGGCTCACGCGCACTGACCCGCGGGATCGAAGCCATGTCCGAATACATTTCAGAACAAACTGGCGGTAATTTTTCTATCAATATACATTACGGTGGCGCTCTTGCGAAACCCCAGGATAATATCGATAGTATCAAACTGGGCGCATTTGAGATGGGTCTTTGGAGTTCTGCTTGGTCACCTGCAAAAGCCCCGGCTCTTTCGGCCCTGACGCTTCCCTTCTTGCCTCTTGAAAGTATTGATGAGGTGGCACGAGTCCACCAATCCTACCTGAATCATCCAGTTTTAGTTGAAGAGGCCGCTAAATGGGGAGCTATTTATTTAACAACACAACTCATTCCCGAAAGTAGTGTCATGGCTAAAGGCGATACGCCTAAGAGCCTGGATGATCTAAAAGGATTGCGGGTTCGTATTATTGGAAATGGCGCACGAGTCGCTGAACTGCTTGGTGCGACGCCGGTGTCAATCCCAGGGTTTGAGACTTATCCAAGCATGCAGCGTGGAACAATGGACGGGGTATCTTTTCCGAGTTATGGCTATTCAGCATTTAAGGTTGATGAACTGTCTGATTGGTATTCCGATGATATCAAGTTTGGTCGCCTTGTCACAGTTTCGCTAGTGAGCAAGCAGGCTTTTGAAGAGCTTCCTGCGCAATATCAGCAACTTCTCATAAATTCTATTCCCGTTGCACAGGGTGCATTAAAGGATGCATATGGAGGTATCGAAGAAGTGAATTTCCCCAAGTGGAAAGAGATGGGTATAGACAGGGTTAGCTTTGATCCCGCTGCAATCGAAACAATGGAGATAGAAAATTCAGCGTCAATCTACGCTGACTGGATCGCATCTGCAAGTGAGCGGGGCGTTCCAGCTCAGGAACTGCTTGATTTCCTTCTGAGCGAGGCATCTGAAAACTAGTCGATTTCCACCCAACCAAATGTGGGGGCGATGTCTCAAATGATTTCGCCCCTGCTTCCCAGTGTCGTCGGGTGTAAATAACAAAGGTGGTGGAAATGCCAAACGATCAAAATAAGCTGACAAATGGGCTCACAGTTGTTGATCGCAGCCTTCAAAAAGTTGAGTTTTGCACAGCATCTATAGGAGCAATTGTCGTTTTTTTCATGATGCTAGCAGGAGCAGCTGAAATTTTTCTTCGCTCGCTTCTTGATTCGCCCATCCCAGGCTATCTTGAAGCTGTGGAAATAAGCATCGTTGCCTTTGCCGTTTTGCCAATTTCCTATTGTTATCAGAGAGATGGCCACCTGAAAATGGATTTGATGGTACGTCGCTCTTCGGGCCGCCGTATGTGGTTTTACAAAACGTTTGCCACCGCTACTGCCCTAGCCTTTATCCTTATTATTCTACCCTCTTTATTCGACTTCTACCGCAATTCGCTTGTGCTAGGGGACTCAACAATGAACATGGAATGGCCAATCTGGCCGTCCAAACTTGCCGCGGTGGTGGGTCTCAGCGTCTTTGCTATGCGTCTGGCGATTGAACTCGTCGCCAGCCTGCGCATGCTCGCCGATCCGAACGCCACAGAAATAGCACTACCAAAACAGGCAGACCCTCTCAAAGAAGCAATCGACTGAGGCAGCATTATCATGGATAATATCACCGTTGGCTATTTAGGCTTTGTTGTTCTCATCGTGCTGATTTTTCTGGGTGTGCGTATTTTCATTGCGGCCGGTCTAGTTGGCTTTCTCGGCCTGCTTTACATGAAAAATTGGAAGGTTGCTGCTGGGGTTGCCGGTATGGCACCCCATTCAGAGGTTTCAAATTTCACGCTGTCGGTACTGCCAATGTTTATCCTGATTGGCTTCTTTGCTCACCATGGTGGGATGGTGAAGGGTGCCTACCGCTTTGCAAAGGCCTGGCTTGGCTGGCTGCCCGGCGGTCTGGCTATTGGTACTGTATTTGCCACCGCTTCCTTTGGAGCGGTCTCCGGTGCTAGCAGCGCTACAGCAGCAGTCTTTTCTCACATCGCTATCCCTGAGATGCTTAAGAGTAAGTATCAACCGGCTATCTCTGCTGCTGTAGTCGCTGCGGGTGGCACGCTTGCTTCGCTAATCCCACCCTCAGCGATACTTGTAATCTATGGTATAATCGTCGAAGAATCAGTCGGAGATCTGCTGCTGGCAGGCTTTATCCCCGGTATAATTACAGCTCTCATCTACATTTTGCTGTTGGTCGGGATGTTCAAGGTTAAACCTGAGCTTGGTCCATCAGTCACAGGCATTTCTTGGGGCGAACGTTTTGCCTCCATCGGAGGCGTGTTGCCTATCGTCGTTGTGATTTCCGTGATCATGGGCGGTATGTATACCGGTTGGGCTACCCCGACCGAGGTTGGGGCTCTCGGGGCTTTTATTGTCTTCGTACTTGCATTGTTACGCGGCAGACTGAATTTCTCCAACCTCTCTCAGTCGCTTATAGAAACAGTCAAGCTGTCAGCAATGATATTCTCAGTCATCTGGGGCATCGTTACTTTCGTGCGATTTCTTGGCTTTGCGGGCCTACCCTCTGCAGCAGCAGAATGGGTTTCAAGCCTGCCAATCTCGCCCTTTGCCACACTTCTCGTAATACTGCTGATGTATCTGTTTCTAGGTATGTTTATGAATGCAATCGGCATGTTGCTTTTGACTCTTCCAGTTATCCACCCAGTTATTATTAGCCTAGGCTTTGACCCTATTTGGTTCGGTATCATTCTTGTAAAGATGGTTGAAATTGGTCTTGTGACCCCACCAATTGGCCTTAACTGCTATGTAGTTTCTGGAGTCAGACCCGATATACCTATTGAAAAAATCTTCCGTGCTGTTTTGCCGTTCGTTTTGGCGGATATTGCTGCCGTCGCCCTGTTTGTTATGTTCCCTGAAATCGTAACCTTCCTACCAGACTTGGTCAAAGGGCGCTGAGAAATGCGAATCGCTGAGCTTTCAACACTGGTGGTTAGACAACCCGTAAAAAGAGGGGCCATAACCTTTAAGTTTGGGGCTGTAACAGTTGTGGAAAGCCTTATAATAAAGCTCACGACCGAAGAAGGAGAAGATGGTTTTGGTGTGATTGAGGCTACGCCACCACTCGGCCTGCCTGTCACATCCGTTCTCCCCATTCTTGGTATTTTCAGGGAAGTTGTCGTTGGCAGGGAGGTCGTGGATCATCTCCAAATCCTAACGGAAATCCGGCATAAACTCTTTAGCCTGAACTATTCATTCAATCCGATCCTCGCGGCGATTGACTCAGCCTTGCATGACCTGGCAGCGCGCTTAGCGGGTGTTTCCTTATGCAAATATTTGGGCTGTGCTTCAAACGGGGGAAGTGTTGAAACTCTTGATGTAATCCCCTTGAGTTCCAGAGAGCAGACGCAAGTTGACATAGAAGAATGTATTTCAAAAGGAACAAATGCCGTAAAGTTAAAACTCACTGGAAATGGAGAAGGCGATATTTCAAAGGTTCGCCATGTTCGGGAAGTTTTTGGCAATGGCCTTCAAATCTATTGTGACGCAAACGGGTCATACGAATATGACAGTGCACAAGATGCTGCTGCTCTGCTTGCTGCGTTAGGTGTTGTAAGTTTCGAACAACCTGTGACCGGCGATGATCTGGTTGCAATGGCTGCACTTACCGCATCCCGCAACGTTGCGATTGAGGCTGACGAGTCCGTTTGTTCAAAGAGAGATGCAAATGCTATAATCAACCAGTGCGCAGCAGACATAGTGAGTTTGCGAATTTCACGCTTTGGCAGCCTCCAACAAACGGTTCATATTGCACGAAGTTGCATTGAGAACGACATGGGGTTTCGGTTTGGTGCGATGTTTACGCCTAGCCTGCAAAATGCAATTAGCGCCCATATTGCTCTGGCTTTGCCGAAACAGCGCTATGCCCATGATTTATCCATGCATGAGATGTTTCTTAATGATCCATTCGAGGGGCTTGTGCGTCGCGGCGGAAAAATAGTCATTGATCCAACAAAATTGGGGATAGGACTGAAAATCAGGTCTGACTGCGGTAAATTTTCTCCCGTTCCCTTACAAAGCCGATAACAGAAGATAGAGGCTCGAGCCATGAAAAACAACGAAACGATACGCACCGACATCGCCTGGAGCAATGAAGACCGAATTCTGGTTCATGGGCTAGATTTGCCACTGGAAATTATTGGCAAATTTAGTCTTGGTGATTTTGCTTTTCTCGAGTTGACAGGCCGGAAGCCAAACGAAGATGAATCAATTGTATTTAACGCGCTTGCAGTAACCTTAGTTGAGCATGGTTTGACGCCCAGCGTTTTATCGACACGCTTGACCTATCTCGGCGCACCAGAATCGCTTCAAGGTGCTGTTGCGGCGGGCCTCCTAGGCCTTGGCAATACCTTCGCAGGAACCATGGAAGGAGCGGCCCGGATTCTACAGGTCCACCTAAATAAAGCTCCCGACAACATTGATTTGGACGCTGTGGCGCTATCCATTGTCCAGGATCATCGAGCTAGCAAAAGTATAATCCCTGGGATTGGACATAACCTTCACAAAAAAGGTGATCCAAGAACTCCAGTCCTTTTTGATCTCGCTGCGCAGCATAATTTGTCAGGTCGCTATGTTGATCTCATGAAGCGTATTGAAATGGCTGCTGAAAGAGAATTTGGCAAGCGGCTTCCAATCAATGCAACTGGGGCTATCGGAGCTATCGGTAGTGAGCTTGGGTTGCCTTGGAATATAATGCGGGGGATTGCGGTGATGGCTAGATCAATAGGTCTTGTCGCTCATCTTTTGGAGGAGGCTAAAAACCCAATGGCCAAGCCCATCTGGGATCAGATAGAAGAACAAGCCACGAAACACATGCGGGAGTATTAAGCCAACTATGGAAAGCAAAAAATACTCCCGCGCTGCGTTTGTTTCGCACAGGTATAACTGCAGTAATTTGCTGGAAAGCCGACGGGCCAGACTGGGTGATAAAACAGCACTTGTATTTGAGGACAGGGCCTGGACCTGGAACAGATTTTCTGAAGCCGTGGAAAGGTTTGCCCTTTATTTCCAAAGCAAAGGAATTTCCCGCGGTGATCGCGTAGCACTGATTGCGACTAATTCTGATACTTATGCCATTTCTTTCCTCGCGATTGCACGGCTTAGCGCAGCGGCTGTCACAATAAACTGTGAGCTATCTTCTAGAGAAATCTTAGAAATTCTGGACAAAGTTAGGCCCAAACTCATACTTTGCTCTCAGGATCGACTAGATAAACTTAACCAGCCCGAAGCTATTTTAATGGACAGTAGCGACAGCAAAATTCCGGATTTGTGGAAACTTTCAGAGCAAGTAACTGGGAACTTGCCCGCCGAGCCCGATCCAGAATCCACCTGCTTGATAATGTTTACCTCCGGAACAACCGGATTTCCGAAAGGCGTCATGCATTCGCAACGAAATTTTGTGCTCTCAGGTGAAGGCTTTATTCAGCGCATGGACTTGTCCCACAAGGAGAGGATGCTTTGCGTGTTACCACTGTTTCATATAAATGCGCTCTTCTATTCGTTCGCAGGCGCACTCGTGTCTGGTGCTACAATAATTTTTGAGCGGCGCTTTAGTGCATCGCGCTTCTGGGAGACCGTTGCAAAAACACGTGCTTCGCAGGTGAATTTGATTGCGGCTGCAGGCAATATTTTGCTCCGTCGAAACCGATCTGAGTTCGTCGCTTCGCACGCGCTTTCGAAAATATACCTCTCTCCTCTTACCCCTGCACTCTATGCTGGTTTTCAAGCTGAGTTCAAAGTGCCTTGCCTGCGCGAAGGCTATGGCTTGACAGAAGCTCCGGGAGTCACCAATCAGCCAATTGATGAGCCCCCTAAAATTGGAAGTATTGGGCGCATTTCGCTACATCCTGATGATATGCACCCCCTTGCTGAACTGAAAATTGTAGACAGTGTAGGTGAACCGGTTGCCGATGGTGATGCCGGAGAATTACTGGTGCGTTCTCCAATTCTGATGCAGGGCTATTTTGAGGATCAAGATGCAACCCAAGCCGTAATGCAGAATGGATGGTTTCGTACCGAAGATCTTGTACGAAGGAATGACAAGGGTGATTTCTTTTTCATAGAAAGGATCAAAGATATTATCCGTAGGAGGGGTGAGAACATATCCGGCGCAGAACTAGATGTTGTGATTTCCGGACATCCCAATATCTCGCAGGTCGCCGTCGTTGCGACACCTTCCACACTTGGCGAGGATGAAATTTTGGCTGCAATCGTCCTTAGTGGCGAGCTTTCTGCACTTGACTTTAAAGAGTGGTGCATCTCAGCCCTGCCTGCAAACAAGCGTCCCCGATTTGTCGCCTTCTGCCAAGATCTTCCACGCACGCCAACCGAAAAGATAGAAAAATATAAGATTCGACGTAACCCTGATTTTCATAAAAAAGCCATCGATCTTTTGAAAATATAAAATTATCTGGCTGGGTTTTGTCAGAATAACCCTCCTTGCGGTACTGTCAGACAAAACTAACTTGAGACGGGTCGGGTGGACTCGTAGCCTCTCCGTATGACAAAACACTCTCCATCCCGCTGCATGAAACCTGCCCTGGGGTTTCTGCACCATCTTGCCTAAGCCCGTTGACCGGGAACCAAGTACCAGTGCACTATCGGACCATAGAGCACGCACCTACGTCCTGCCTGCGGTGGGCTGTGAAGTTGCTGAGCGTAACTTAGAAGTTATGATTTGGAGTACGTTGTATATCAGTGTTGCTAAATGGCCAGTACGACAGGCTAGCGATCAACTTGATGGAAATGATAAACAGGCTCAGCATTACGTCTATTACGGATACTAAATGCCCGTTGCATTTGTCCATTTGGCACTGTCAGAGCAAACTAGCTTGAATAGGGCAGGGCTAATTTGTAATCATGCCGAATGAAAAAACATTCTCCATTCCGCTACTTCAAAACCAGCCCTGAAGTCATTCGACTTCCAGTAATGATGTACGTTCGATTTTCGCTTTCGCTCCGTAATGTAGAGTGAGGCGTTGATGTCAGCCATGAAACGTTCTGTGCAGGCAACAGCTCACTTTTTGTAGGGGGTGTACGGTGGATAGGGAGGGCCCGCCATTAGGTCCGATAGTTCGGCATCTTGTTCTTCGCTGTATCCAAATTCATAAACAGGGCGGAGTTGGGAAATTAGTCCGGATAAGTGGTTCGAAGCCCATAACATTGCTACATAGTTTCTCTCGTTTAGATCAGTGCAGCCGGTTATGTAGGCATAGTATCCTTCAACGGCGTCAGCGGCGCCTTTAAATGCGGCCTCCAAGGGTTTTATATCTTCATCAAAGTCGCTGTGTACGCGAATTTCTATTTTAGCCATTGTTGCTTCTCCTTGTGTAAAGGACTGGTGTGTCCCAATTAAAAAATACGCAATGGGGCACGGTTTCCTCATGTAAACATGGGGTTTTAGTGGACGTGTCCCATTTGCCCCAAGTTTTTGTGAACTTGGTTATAGTGCAGGGTGAGATGTATAGGTCCTGATCGTCATTTATTTTCAATTTTGCTAATAAAATAGGACAAATAGGACAGTATGCGTTTTGGCTATAAAAATAAGATGTTTTATGTGCCCTATTTCCTATCAAAAAGATGGGACACTGATGGGCCCACCAGGCCAAAAATGTGTACCGAAGCTGTTTTGCAGCAGACCGAAGCTGTTTTGCAGCAGATTGTATGCAGCTCACTCGTGGCGAGAAGGAGTTTAGCCTAATCCTAAACATCCCAATCAATCCTCACATTGAGTGTTTTAGCAAACTGTGCTCGGGCTTCGTTTAATTCTGGAAGTAAAAGTTCCCAGTTTCGACTGTGGGTCGTACTGGCGCGCCTGCGCTCCACGACCAGCCATTTGCGTAGTCCTTTACCAACAGCTGTGGCAGAAGTGCCCTCATACTTATACTGCCCGCCTTTCTGTTCACAGTAAGAACGAAAGTCGTTAGCAGCGCCCTGAGCTGACCACTTTGGCTTCCACCTGTCTGAGTCTTGCAGTAACTCGTACAGCCAAGCATCTATTCCCTTAAGTGACTCTATCTTCTGTTGACCAAGCGCCGCTGTTTCTGGGACCTTGCGAATATTGAATTCACTTAGAGCGATGCGTTTTAGTAAAGTAAAAAAGGCTCTGTCTCCACCGTCCTGCCACCATTCATTTAGTTCTGCGAAATATTTATGGTTCTGTTTCACTCTGTCAGAAACGTGAGTGATAAAATAACGACGTTCGTCTGTGCCTGCAGGTATCGCGTGTGCCTCATTGGTCGCCATAATGATTTTTAGACGATTTTTTGCGGGGTAGGCATTTACGTTTTTGGGTTCAACCATAATTCGATTTTCGGTTATTAGACCCTTTAATACATTGTGCGCAGCCCTATCACCCACGAAGAAAGCTTCGTCGACAAATAGTGCTACAGTCGATTTTAGATGGCTGTTAAATCGTCCAGTTAAGTGCTCAGAGTTTTGAATGTGTGTTCCATGGCTCCCAAAGAGGCCTATAAACCAACCTCCTAAAGTGCCTTTTCCGGCCCCTCGTCCGCCGAGCATAACGAATGCCACTTCGGCCTGTTTTCCTGGGTTTTGAATTGCATGCGCTAACCATCCCAAGCAGTACCTATAACTGGCCTGTTCTCCACCACAGATCACATATTTTATATGCCAAAGCGCTGGACGTGCCTGAAGCACGGTAGCTTCAACAGCCTGCTCAATACCATGCCCCGTCCACAGATTATATACACCTTGTGGCGGTTTTTCACCTGGAAGCATCGCGAAACCTTGTGAGTATGTAGGACGATTTTTGGCTGTTAGCCATATGGGGGCAACTTGCTGTTTTCCTTTTGACGTAGTTACTGTCTCGTGCGCGTACAGTTCTTTAAATGCCATTATCGATTGCTGCTTGATGATATTTATTCCCAGCTCGGCATCTCTAGCGTGACAACAAACTAAGGTTTTACCATTGTCTGATACTACGAAATAATCTTTAAAACGCTCCATCGCAGCTTCCTCACCGCTAAGGTTAAGTTTTGTTTGTTGGAGCTCGATGATTTTCGCGGGCACAGTTTGCTTGTTGACGCCTCGGGCTTCCATTTTTTCTTTCAGGTCATCTATTGTGCTCATCGTTCGCCCTCGTAGTTTTCACGGAAAAAAGAGCTGTGGTGAGCCATTAGGTAACCAATTGCATCCTGAGCGCGCTCTTGCCAATTATGCGACTTTATAGCCCTCTGCACGGCTCTATCCGCTTCCTGTCTTGCTGTTAGGAATAAAGTTCCAGCTGCCACGTCTGGGGGTAAAAAAGGATCTAAACTGTCCCAGAGAGCATCGGGTGCGTAGTCTCCAGTGTTCCCAACCTTTATATCTTCGGAGACAGAATTGCCCCAATGAAGCCAAACCTCATATGATTCATCACCATATGCAGCTTTTAAGAATATTGCTGTATCAACCCAAGACTTATGAGGATTTGGGTCTATCCACGCCAAAGCTAGGCGGACCCGTGCGGCGTCAAACACGTCAGGATAAAGGGCTGTCGTGAAGGGGTTCTGCATTTTTTTTGGTTGAGCAAGGTGCTTGACTGGGCTTGCGGCTATAAGTTGTTCACTTGCCGCCACGCGTCCCAATGACAACTGCTTAAATGCGTTTTCTTTCCATTTAGGGTGTGTTGCCCAGACTCCCTGCTGTTGGCAAAGAGTGGCTCCTGATTTATCTGCCTGCCCTCCTAAGTATAGAGAGGAAAAACCGCCAGCGGCTTCTTTGTAATTATTGGCATCAAGGGGCTTATCGACGGGGATTATTAATCTGCATCTAACGCCATTGTTTCCCGGCTTTCCATGCGAATAGCTAGAGAAAATCAGAAAGGTCATTTCCTCACTTTTCAATTTTTCTATACAGGTTTTGACATCCTCTTTAGGTAATCCATCCACATCTAAAACAAGCATACTTGCAGTTGTGACGTGGCTAGCAGAACGCTGTTTACCTATAAGGGAAAGGCCGTTTCGTTCTGCATGTTTCCGTGTCTTTCCAATGAGAGGCGCTTTTTTCAGTTTGGTCCCCAGAAAATATTTAACGCTCAGCTTGTCAGATGAGACCGTTGGTCCGGCGCGCGGTGCCAACTTCTCGCTTATATCTTGAAAGTCCCCCTCAATTTCTTCGATCGGTTTCGTATTTCTATTGCCGTTGAAGATCGCCAGGTGCCCTTGCCAATCGATAAGTTCCACTACCAACCCTCCAATGTCAGTGAGCCAGTGAAAAGTGAGCCATTCAAAACGTTCCAAACAGCCTCAAAATCCTCTAGCTCAACGCACCGCATTGCACGAAATAGTGGTAAGACGCTTTCAGGGTGAGTTATTATTAAATTAACGCCGTCTGGGTGTTCAGGGCTTGTTACCGTCGCTATCTTGTTGAAAATATCAAAACTTCGACTTCTTTTCGCTGACACAGTTTTACCACTTTTGGTCAACGCAGTATCGATTTTGATTGCCAAGTCTGCTACGTCTCGTGCGTGATGAATGCCAACATCTGTCACTTCTAGCCGACTACCTATCACTTTAAGTGCAGCATCCAAGGTCCTAGAAACTAGCTTTTGCTGTCCCTGGATTTGAAGGTCAGGTCGTTCGCCGATGTGCTCCACCAAGGCCGCAACCTCTGGATTGGTTAATACTTTTTCAATTTCACGATTGGGCCACATTATCTCTAGGGAACTGAGGGTTCTAAGACCATGCGAAACCTCCACAAGCCCCCATGCTAATCGAAAATCCTGGCTCTCCACTCTGATATTGTCAAAGTGTGGTTCCAAAATTTGTAAGTCCCCATTAATGCCAGCAAGTAAACGTACCGCAAAATCCGTTTTGGGTTCAGCCATCGACATTTTCCATAAACTGATTGCGCCACTGAGTGATGTCCTCGTCACTCCATACAGATCGCTTTCCTAGTCTGCGTGGCTTCGGGAACGTTCCTGCGGCAACCATTCGGTATAAGGTCGGTTTGCTTACTGGAACAATCCGCGCGCCATCCGGGGCTTGACGCAACAGGTCGTTGAGGTTGTAAAACTTTAGCGCTGTCATAAAAGAGGCTCCTTACCCCACCATGGGGCTACATAAGACTCAATTTAACGTAATGGCTTTTATCTTTGA
>Ga0209193_1000982_pt1 | contig 15949 bp, 14 predicted proteins | sample COGITO_mtgs_1003_FD_185515 | JGI IMG/M metagenome (GOLD analysis project Ga0209193, IMG submission 185515) | Pelagic marine microbial communities from North Sea - COGITO_mtgs_100330 (SPAdes) (version 2) | ecosystem: Environmental > Aquatic > Marine > Epipelagic ... | reverse complement strand
TCTATGCTGTACCTGCTGGCGCAAGTTCAGCTGCATTAGAGTCAATCGTTATTGGTATAACAATGGCAAACAAAACTTCTAGTGGTATTACTGCTAGTATTTTTCTTGACAATGAAGATGGTTCAAATGATGTCTATATTGTTAAAGATGCCTCTATTCCGGCAGGTTCTGCTTTAGAAGTCATGTCTGGAAATAAGTTAGTACTAATGAATGATGGTTCAAATGGCGATAACTTAGAAGCACTTGCAAGTGCGGCTAACTCGCTTGATGTAACTGTTTCTGTATTGGAAGATGTATAAAAAATAGAGGGTAATTAAATGGCATATTTAGGACAAGGTCCGTTTCAAGAATTTACTAATCCACCAACAAAGGATAGTTTTACTGGTGACGGTTCAACAACAACATTTGACATGGCCGCTACGGTCCCCAGTAGTGCTCAAAATGCACTAGAGGTCTATGTAGATAATGTAAGACAAGAACCAGGTACAGGCAAGGCCTTTACTTTAGGTCCTGATGGAAGTAACGATATGAAAAGAATTACCTTTTCAGCTGCTCCAGCAAACGGCGCTTCGATATATGTTATTAACGATAAAACAAATACATCTGTTCTTGCCCCTCTACAAAACGACTTAAACGGTACTGAATTAATCTTAGACGGCGATGGCGACACATCTATTACTGCTGATTCTGACGATAGAATAGACTTTAAAATTGGTGGTACAGACCACTTTCATATTACATCATCATCTAGTGATACTGTAATTCAAAATAAAGTTGATGCAAAAGATTTTCTATTCAATCAGTATGACGGCAGAACGATTTTAGAAATCAATGATGCTGGTTATGTTGCGTTGGCAAACGGCGCTACTGGTTCTGGTGAATTAAGAATTTACGAAGATACTGATAACGGCACAAACTATACAGGTTTCAAAGTAGGCGCACAGTCTGCTGATATAGATTATGTATTACCGACTGCTGACGGTTCTTCTGGTCAAGCACTTGTTACTAATGGTTCAGGTGTTTTATCATTTGCAACGGCTGGTGCTATTACATCTTATACAAACTCCACAAATAATAGAATTGTAACATCTGTAGATAGTTCAACTGTTAATAGTGAGGCAAATCTAACATTTGATGGTTCTGCACTACAAGTAACAGGAACACTTACAGTTGGCGCTGATGACACAGGACATGATGTAATATTCTATGGTGCTACTGCAAGTGCTAACATGACTTGGGATGAGTCAGTAGACGACTTAATTTTAAATGGTGCTGCTAGAATAGTTATTCCAGATGGACAATTAGTTCTTGGTTCAACTGCTGTTAGTTCAACTGCCGCTGAATTGAATTTACTAGATGGAGTTTCTGGACTCGTTCAGGCAGACTTTACTAAACTTGCTGCTGTTGATTCAACGGCTGCCGAATTAAACATTGTTGATGGCGGTACAAGTGCTACTTCTACTACTGTTGCAGACGCTGACAGAGTAGTAATGAATGACAACGGAACGATGGTGCAAGTTGCGGTTACAGATTTGGCTGCATACTTTGATGACGAAATTACTGCAATGCCTAATCTTGTTTCTACTGGTGCATTAGATTCTGGTTCAATTACTTCAGGATTTGGTAACATTGATAACGGCGCTTCTAATATTACATCTGGCGGTTTAGTTAAATTAGATGTTGATGCTGATGCAGATGATGTTTCTGGCGATAGTGCAACAGGTCGTTTAACAATTGGTGCAGGCGAAGATTTAAATTTCTATCACGGCGGAACAAACTCATATATCGTCAACGACACAGGCGACTTGATTATTAAGACAGGTGCTTCTGACGAAGATTTTATAATTAAAGGTAACGATGGCGGTTCAGAAATAACTGCACTTACACTAGACATGAGTGCGGCTGGTAAGGCAACATTTAATGACGGCATTGTTGCAACAACAGGAACATTTAGTGGCGCACTTGCTGGCACTTTAAGCACTGCTGCTCAGACAAATGTAACTTCACTTGGTACTCTAACTGGATTGACTGTAGATGATGTTGCTATAGACGGTAAAGTAGTTACTATGACAGGTTCAAGTAGTGATACTGCTGTGTTTACTGCTGGCACTAACGGAACTCTATCAATTGTTACTACAGACGCCGCAGCTGCAGCTGCAAACATCACGATTACTGCTGATGGTACTGCTGAGTTAGCAGGTACTACAGTTACACTAAATTCATCTGGTGGTGTTACATTAGATGCAGATAACGGAACAATCACATTTGCTGATGCTGGTTCTTCACTTGGTACTATTACTTCAAGTGGTTACTCTGGAACGGCCGCAGTCGCAACAACAGTTACTATCACAGACAATGAGAGTACAAACGAAAATAATGCAATTGTATTTACTGCTGGTGCAGATTTAGATGGTGGTAATTTGGGCCTAGAGTCTGACGGCGATTTGTTTTATAATCCAAGTACAGGTACAATATCAGCTACTGCTTTAGACATATCTGGTAATATTGATATTGATGGCACAACAAACTTAGACGCTGTAGATGTTGATGGCAATATGCAAATAGATGGTCATGTAACAGTCGGTGCAAATGACCAAGGTTATGATGTTATTTTTTATGGCGATACTGCAAGTGCTAATATTATGTGGGACACTTCCGCTGACGACTGGATTGCTTCTGGTGCCGCTAGAATAGTAGTTCCAGATGGTAACTTAGTTCTTGGTTCAACTGCTATTACTTCAACGGCTGCGGAATTAAATATTTTAGATGGTGTTACGGCAACTGCTGCTGAAATTAACTTAATAGATGGTGGTACTGCAAGAGGTACTACGGCTGTTGCAGACGCTGACGGACTTCTTCATAATGATGGCGGCACAATGAGAATGACAAGTGCTGCTACATTTAAGACATATTTCCAAGAAGGTTCTGGATTTGCAAGTGGTACTGATATGATATTCTTTCAGACATCTGCACCTACTGGATGGACTAAGTCAACCGCAAATAACGACAAGGCATTAAGAGTCGTGTCTGGAAATGGTGGAGGCTCAGGCGGTTCTCAGGGATTCTCATCATTTGCACATAACTTATCGGCCGGCGCACACACACTAGCTACAAATGAAATACCAAGCCACAGCCACAGCCTAAATGCTAACGACGCTGGTGGTAACTCTAGACCTGCTGCTTGGGACCAAACAGGTCAGAATACAAACCAGAATACAGCAAATACTGGTGGCGGCGCTTCTCACTCGCACAGTTTATCTGGTTCGATTACAACACCACACTACATAGATGTTATTGTGGCTGCTAAAGATTAATGATTAATAGGAGATAATATGGCAACATTAACAATAGTAAAAGATGACAAGTTTGTAAGTATAGATGGCGAAGGATTACATCTTGATGAAGTTGTCTTACCTTCAAATGTTCACGCTATTCAATGGGATGGTACAAATGGATGGATAGAGTATAACGATGGAACTCATAATAAAAGTATTAGTAGTATATCAGACTATTCAACAATAACTGATGACCATGCGACTAAGAAGGCCGCAGAGGCAGCCGCTGCAACAGAACTAGCAAACGCTGAAGCAGCACTAGAAGCCACATATGGTTGGAAAAGACAAAATGATTCAACAACATCTTATTCTAGTGTAGAAGACCAATTAGACCAATTATATAAAGACATGTTAGCTGGTAAATTAGATGCAACTGGAGAGTGGGCAAAAGGCATAAAGGCAGTTAAAGATGCACATCCAAAATCATAATAAATAATTAAAAAGGAAACTAAACTATGGCACAGTATATAGGACAAGGACCAGTAAATGGCTTTCATGCGAAGCAATCGTTGACAGGCGATGGTAGTACAACCGCATTTACGCTAGACCAAACAGTCGCTGCAGAAACTTCAATTATAGTTTCTGTTGGTGGTGTTCTTCAAGAGCCTGGTGTTGCATATAATCTAACAATTGGCGGCACAAAAATTGATTTTACAGAGGCACCTTCTTCAACAGACACAGTTTACATTCAGTTCTTAGGCAAAGCGGTTGTTCAAAACCTACAAGATGTCAATGGTTCTGAGTTTGTTTTAGATGTTGACGGCGATACATCTTTTACTGCTGATACTGATGACGAGATTGATATTCGAGTTGGTGGTTCAGATATAAGTACAATTAAGTCAACAGGCTATCATAACTTAGATAGTATAAAATATGTTGCTGGTACAGGTGATGACTTACAACTATATCACGATGGCACAAACTCTTTCTTAACAAATTCCACAGGCGCATTAAAGATTGCAACAGAAACATCTGGTATTGCAATAACGATTGGTCATTCAACTTCTGAAGTAACGATTGCAGATAATGCTACTGTTGCTGGTAACTTAACTGTTACTGGAACACTCACACAGACAGGCACTCAGACATTTGATGGCGGTTTAGATGTAGACAACTTTAGTCTAAACGGAACTACACTTGCATTAACATCTGGTGATATGTTGATAGATGTTGCTGGCGATATCACACTAGACGCCGATGGCGCTGATATTAATTTTGCAGACGGCGGTACAACTTTTGGTACAATAACAAATTCATCAAGTGATTTTGTTATTGATGCGGCCGTTCAAGACAAAGACATTATATTCAAAGGAGATGACGGCGGTTCTGCTGTCACGGCATTAACATTAGATATGTCTGCTGCTGGTGCGGCTACATTTAACTCTACTGTAACTGCTTCAGGATTTGTTGGTAATGTTACAGGTAATGCTTCTGGTACTGCTGCTACGGTTACTGGTGCTGCTCAGACAAACATCACAAGTCTAGGTACTCTAACTGCATTAACTGTTGATGATGTTGCTATAGATGGTAAAGTCATCACTATGACAGGCTCAGCGTCTGATACTGCGGTCTTTACTGCTGGCACGAACGGCACACTAGATATTGTTACTACAGATGCTGGTGGTGCAGCTGCAAATATACAAATTACTGCTGATGGTACTGCTGAGTTGGCAGGTACTACAGTTACTTTAGATTCGTCTGGCGGAATCACACTTGATGCAGATGGTGGTACAATCACATTTGCAGATGCCGGTTCTTCATTAGGTACAATTACTTCAAGTGGATATTCGGGTACGGCTGCGGCCGCTACAACAGTTACAGTTACAGACAATGAATCTACAAACGAAAATAATGTTCTAGTATTTGTTGCTGGTGCAGACTCAGATGGTGGCACTGGACTGGGTCTAGAATCAGATGGCAACTTAACATATAATCCAAGTACAGGAACACTCTCTGCAACTAATCTTGTTGTTTCTGGAACGCAAACAATTACAAACTCTGTAACAATGAACGCCAATAACGCTGTTGTGTTTGAGGGCTCTACGGCAGACGACCACGAAACAACTCTATCAAGTATAGATGCTACTGCTGATAGAACAATCAATTTACCGAATCAATCAGGAACATTACCTGTTCTTGCGGCTGTTTCTGCTACTGCAATTACTACTACACCTGAAGAAATTAATTTAATAGATGGTGGAACTTCAAGAGGCACAACTGCTGTTGCTTCTGGTGATGGACTTCTTGTCAATGATGGCGGAACAATGCGAATGACTAATGTTGATACTGTATCGACATACTTTGCTTCTCATTCAGTTGGTGGTGGTAACATTGTTACGACTGGTGCATTAGACTCAGGTTCAATTACTTCGGGATTCGGTGCAATCGATAACGGAACATCTAATATACGAAGCGCAACAATCACGGCAGAAACTGCCTTTGTTCCAGATGCGGCTGATGGTGCTACATTGGGAACTTCTTCACTAGAATTTTCAGATTTATATCTTGCAGATGGTGCCACGATTCAGTTTGGCAACGACCAAGATGTTACATTAACCCATGTTGCCGATACAGGAATATTATTGAATGGCAACAATGTAATTCAGTTCAATGATGCTTCACAGAACATTGGTGCGGCTAGTGCTACTGTATTAGATATAAATGCAACCGATGAAATCGAATTAAATGCTACGGCTATAGATATAAACGGAACACTAGATGTTAGTCAAGCGGCTAACTTCCAAACTAAAATTACTGCTGATGCTGGTATTGATATTGATAATATTACAATTGATGGCACAGAAATAAATTTAAGTTCAGGTGATTTCACACTAGATGTTGCTGGTAGAATAACTTTAAGTGCTGATGATAATGGCGAAGTAAAATTAGCAGATGGTTCTTCAGTTTATGGTCAATTTAAAGATGATGATGACAGATTAAGAATTGAATCTTTACTTCAAGATAAAGATATAATGTTCGTTGGAAATGATGGCGGCGCTGAAGTAACTGCTTTAACTTTAGATATGTCAGCTGCTGGTGAGGCAACATTTAACGCTGCTGTTTACTCTAGTGGTAAGTTTGGTCTTAATAGTGGTGACTACACTAATCATGTCGATAACACTAGAAAAGAATTCGTTGTTAACGGTAATGAAGAAATGCGACTTGAAGCTGATGGCGATTTACATGTTGACGCCGATGTTATCGCTTACTCAACCACAATTTCAGATGAAAGACTCAAAGAAAACATACAACCTATTGAAGATGCACTATCTAAAGTCGGACAACTGCGTGGTATGACATTCACATATAAAGCAGATGGTAAAGAATCTGCTGGACTTATTGCACAAGATGTCGAAAAAGTATTACCTTCTGCGATAACAGAAAAACAATTGCCACTTAAACAAGATGACGGTCAAGAATACAAAGTTCTACAATACGACCAAACAATCGGCCTATTAGTAGAGGCAATCAAGGAGTTGACTGCAAAAGTAGAAGAATTGGAGAGTAAATAATGGCGTTACAGAGCAGTGGCAACCCATTAAGTTTGGCTGAGATAGCAGAAGAATATGGCGGTGATGCGCCTCACGCTCTTAGTGAATATTATAGTAAGGGTAACGCACCCGGTTCGGGTGAAATTCAAATAGGAGCTGATTTTTATGGTACATCTAATTATGTACCAATCAGTCAATCAGGTGGCTCAACCTCAACCTCAGGCAATTATAAATTTGTAACTTTCACAAGTTCAGATACTTGGGCAGTAACCGCAGCTTCAGGAGCAGCTAGTAACACAGTAGATTATCTAATTGTGTCTGGTGGAGGTTCTGGTGGCGGAGGCGGTGCCGGCGCTGGTGGTATGAGAACCGGCACAATAACAGCATCCACACAAAATTACACTATAACTGTAGGTGGCGGCGGCGGTAATTCATCAGGAGTTGGCGTTTCAACAACCAGAGGTGGTAGTGGTGGTAGTGGTGTTTGGTCTGGTGGTGGACAATCTGGAGGCTCAGGCGGCGGCGGAGCTTATGGGACAGGAACACCAGGCGGCGGCGGCGGCGGTGGTATCTCAGGTGAAGGAAACGGCGGTGGCTCAGGTGGCGATAATGGTCAAGCAGGCGGCGGCGGTGGAAAAGGCGGCGGTGGTTCAAACGCCGCTAGTTATTCAGGTGGACCAGGGGGCTCAGGCCAGTCATGGATAAACGGAAGTACATATGCTGGGGGCGGCGGCGGACGAGGTCATCAGGCGCCTTATGGTATCCCTGCAAACGGTGGCTCAGGTGGGGGCGGTAACGGAGATAGTGGACAACAGTCAAAGAGTGCTGGTGGCGCAAATACTGGTGGTGGAGGCGGAGGCGGTAACGGCTTCAGCGGTTCATCAGGTGGTTCGGGTATCGTAATAGTAAGATACAAATATCAGAACTAGAGGTAATTATGGCTCATTTTACAGAACTAGATGAAAATAATATAGTAATTAGAACCATTGTAGTTAATGATGCATATATACTAGACTCTGATGGTAGAGAATCAGATTCAGTTGGTGCTGCTTGGTGTAAAAACTTCTTTGGTCAAGTTGATAGTGCAGTTTGGATTCAAACATCATTTAATGGTAACATAAGAAAACAATATGCAGAACCAGGTTTTAAATATGATGCTGTTGCTGATGAGTTTGTTAGACCTCAACCTTACCCTTCATGGACATTAGATTCAAACAATGATTGGCAACCACCACATCCAGACCCAAGCACAAGCACTAGATTATTTCATTGGAGTGAACAGAATTATGATGAAGATAATTCAACAGGATGGAGAGAAATTATACACGAAGAAGGAAAAGAATGGTGGGTAGGAGATAAACCCGAGTAACACTTGAAATACGCACTTTTTGTGGGCGTATAAATATAATTATATAATGAGGAGATACAATTGAAACATTTGTGGTACTTATATCCGAAAATTGTTAGCGACCAGAAAGTCGAAGAAATTGTAAAATTTGGATTAAGTGAAAACTTTTGGGACGGTACCCTAAAAGTAAATAATGATGATAAAGATTACAAAGAATACGAAGATAAGACATTTCGTAGGTCAAAGGTCTCTTTCTTAGACCGATATCAACATTCAGAAATATACGATTTAGTTTACAACTTTGTTTGTGAGGCGAATAATAAAGCATTTGGTTTTGATATAAATCGACTAGAAACTTTACAATTCACACTATATAATGAAAAGGACAAAGGTCACTATGACTGGCACCCAGACACTAACTGGGTAGAAGATGAGCCTTCTCAAAGGAAACTTTCTATAATTATGCAGTTATCAAACCCATCAGAATATGAAGGAGGGGTGTTTGAGTTGACAGACGCTGATTTTACCAAACAGGATAAGTTTAATCTCAAACAAAAAGGTTCAGTTCTTATTTTTCCCTCATTTATAAAACACAGAGTAACCCCAGTAACTAAAGGTGAACGCAAATCTTTAGTTGGTTGGATAGAGGGACCATCATTTAGATGAATACTGGTAAACTATACGAAATATTTGCTGTTCCTGTTTATGAAACAGAACTAGGGTTTGATGTAAATAAAATGACAGACCTTTGTAGAAAGTTTGTAAAGGATGATAAAGGAAGAAATATAAGTAACAGAGGCGGATATCAATCGAATGATATAGATTTGTCAAACAAGTTATTTGCCGACTTTTTTGCTAATATTGAATTTCATGCAACAGGATTTGCATCCTCTGTTTTAAAAGTAGAAACTCAATTTATGCATAATGCTTGGATAAACATTAATAACTTTGGCGACTACAATGTAATTCACAATCATCCATATTCGCATATCTCAGGTGTTTATTACTTAAAAACACCAAAAGATTGTGGTAGACTAGTACTACAAAATTCAGCAAAAGATGTTTTACAATATTATGAAGTTGATGCCGGCATTAAACAAAGAAATCAATATAATAGTCAAGAATTTGTACTTGAACCAGAACCTGGTAAATTATATTTGTTTCCGTCTTGGATAAATCATTATGTTCAACCAAATAGAAACAGAAACGAAGAAAGAATATCTATAGCATTTAACACAGGAACAAAACAATGAAAATAAAAAATGTATGTATTGTGGGTGGCGGAACAACAGGTTGGATGATGGCTGTTGCCTTAAATGTAAATATGCCTAATCTAAAAGTTACATTGGTAGAATCAGAAGAAATACCTTCAATAGGTGTTGGGGAAGCAACAATACCACTAACAGCCAAATTTATAAGTAGTGTACTAAAGTTTGATGAAAAGGAATGGATGGCAGCTTCTGATGCTACATATAAGACAGCAATAAGATTTAATAACTTTAGTAAGATTGATGAAAGTTTTTGGCACCCATTCTGGTCAGATGATGAAATTCATTATAACACCTATGATTGGTTAATAAAAAGACAGATAGAAGATTTACCAACTGAAGATTTTTATAAGAGTAATTTTATTGCATGGTATATGAGCATGGATAAAAGATTTCAAGAAATAAAAGGATTTCAACATGCACATCACATGGATGCAAATAAATTTGCACGATATTGTCAAACGCAATTTGAAGGCACTCACATAAATGCTACAGTATCTAGTGTTGAAGAAAAAGATGGCTATATTAAAAGTATAACAGTAGATGGTAAAGAAATAAAATCTGATTTATTTATTGATTGCACAGGATTTAATGCTCTGTTAATTGGCGAAACCTTGAACGAACCGTATACTAGTTATGAAGATACACTATTAAATGATTCTGCCTTAGTTTGTAGAATACCTTATGGAAATGACCCTTTTACAAACAGACAACAAGAGTGTCATCCATTTACAGATTGTACTGCTTTGAGCTCAGGTTGGGTATTTAATACACCTGTGTGGTCAAGAACAGGTACAGGATATGTTTATAGTAGTAAATTTCAAAGCAGAGAGGATGCAGAACAAGAGTTTAGAATATATTTGGTAGACAGATTTGGTGGTGATAGGGGAGATATCGCAGAGTTTAGACACATATCTTTTAAGACAGGAAAGTATGAACGCAGTTGGGTAAACAATTGTTTGGCACTAACTTTGGCTTCAGGATTTATTGAACCTTTAGAATCTACAGGCCTGGCATTAGCGTGTTGGCAGATTGAAAACTTTATTGATGTCTTAAAAGATGGTGATATGTCCTCATTTATAAGAGCGACATATAATGATAAAGTTAATATGGCATATGATGAGATACATACATTTATTGCCATGCACTATGCTAACACAAAAAGAGAAGATACTGAATATTGGAAACACATAAAGAACAATTTACACATCACACAAAAAATGGTAGATTATGCAAAGAATGATAATGTGCCAGATATATGGTTTCCTAAAAAATCGAGAGAGTGTGTATTAATAGGTTTAGATATACCTAGTGAGTATTCAAAACAACACATAACATGGCACGGTGAAAATTTTGAAAGTATAATGAAGTCAGATGATAATGAAAAAGAATTTATGACGGCTGGAGTTCAATATTTAAATGGTAGAAAAAATATGTATCAATCAATATCCAATGATATGCCATGGCATGAAGATTATTTAAAAGAGCACATACATGTCGAAAGTGAAGATAGTTGATAATTTTTTATCAGAAAAACAATTAGGCGATTTTATTACATTTATAAAAGACCCATACTTTCCTTGGTTCAGAGGATATAAAGTTGCTGATGTAAAAAATTCACAAATACAAATGAGGCATTTATTTTTAAAAGATAATAATCAAAGCATGCACTTTGAGGGCGTAAAGCCAATTTTAGATTTCTTTGATAAAAAAATAGAAAAAGTTAAAATTAATTTAACTTTTAATTCGGGAGAGCAGACTATTGGTGGTTGGCACTACGACTATCTTAATGACGATAAGATAAAAATAGCAATTCTTTATTTAAATACTAATAATGGATATACTATGTTAAAAGATGGAACAAAAATTAAGAGTGTAGAAAATAGATTAGCACTATTCGATAATGTTTGGCACACAGATGTTACTCAAACAGATACCGAAGAGCGAGTCGTACTAAATATAGGATATTATGAGTAAAGAAATTATATATTGGACATATTGTGATAAGAATATACAGATAAGGGCAGATGAGCCTGTTAGTGTTTATAATAATCACTTTAAAAAGGATATGTTAAGTGATGTTACAAAAGCAAATAATCCAAACAATTATGCAAGATGTCCATCAATGAAAGACCTATTAAAAAATACTTTTGGATTGAAATCGCCCTTTAAATATGATTTAGATATAAAAAACAAAATGTCATATGATTTTGACCAAGATTTTTATGATTACTTTGTTTACTTTAGAGATGATAAATCAAGATTGGCTTCGTATACTCTTTCTTGGTTATTCATACCCGAAAGTAATGATTTGATGATGGAAAGTCTACCTGCATTTATGGAAGACAATTCTTTTACAAGAACTGCAAACTTTTTACCTGGTCAAGTAAATATAGGCAAGTATGTTAGAGCATCTGATTGCGCCTTTCATGCAACAAATGACATTGTAAAGTTAGATGAGGGCGACATATATTCTTATATGAAATTTAATACGGATAAACAAGTTGTTTTCAAGCGTTTTAACTATTGTGATGAAATAGAAGATGTTATGGGATATGCTGTAAACGGTATTAAAAAATATAGAAAAAATAAATTTATGCCTTTGTCGTGGTATTATAAACGACAACAAATGATGAAAGTTAAAAAAAGAACACTTGATTTAGTGTATAAAAATTTGTTAGAATGAGTAACAAAATCAATCCGTAAACTATTTAACACTTATAAATAGTATTATAATCTAAATTTATAGGAAATTTGAATGGCAACGATACAGAATTTAACTGTCGACCAAGACGCTGATTTCACACAGACGCTGACTATCAAAGACTCTACGGGAACTGTTGTTGATATTTCAGGACAAACAGTTACAAGTAAGATGAGAAAGACTCATCTATCATCAAGCGCAACATCATTCACTACTGCGATTGTAAGCGGTACTGATGGTACATGCTCAATCACATTAACAGACACAGTAACGGCTGCTTTGACAGAAGGTAGGTATGTGTGGGACTTAACAACAACTGATGGTAGTGGTTTAGTTACAAGAAGATTAGAAGGTCGAGTTACAGTAACACCAAGCGTAACTAGATAAATATATGAGTATGAAGAACAAAGGCTGGGCTCCACATCTAGTATCTAGGGTTGAGGAAATAGATATTGACCCAGATATAGAGAAAGAGATTGCTCAACTACAAGAGGCAAAGTTCTCTGAAAAAATTAAAGAAATAAAACTTGTTGAAGAAAAACAAGAACAAAAAACTGAACTTGCAGACGAACTTGGAAGTTTTTTCGGTGCTATTACAAAGGCAAAGGTAGATTTAAACGAAAAGATTAAGAAAGAGGAAGTCAAAATTGAAGGGTTAGAAGAACTGTTCAATGAAATGGCAGCTGCAAAGAAGAAAAAAGTTGAAAAGAAAAAGAAAGTATTATTAGTAGAACCAGAGAAAACTTCTACTAGACCAGAAGAAGATGATTCGGGTTGGGTAGAAGAATATAAGGCAGAACAACTCGTTTCTGAATTAGAAGAACTGGCAGTAGTAGAAGAAACAATCGAAGAAGCAGTCGAAGATAAGGCTGTAGATAAGATGATTGAGAAAGTGAAGAAGCAAATTTCTAGTATGAAAAATGCTAACGAACTTGATAAAGAAAGAGTTAGACAATTGTCAGACCTTGACTCATGGGAGAAACTTAAAGAGGAATTTTTAAATTTCAAACACACAGTCAATGTTCAATTAGGAACAGTAGGTGGCGGCGGTTTAGACCCTCACAATATCAATTCAGATTTCTTACCTTCGCAAACTACTACATATAATTTAGGTAGTGCAGAAAGAAGATGGAAAGATATATTTCTTTCTTCTAATTCAATTGATTTGGCGGGTGCAACAATTTCGTCAGATGGTTCGGGCGCAATTTCGATTGCGGCTTCTGGTGCTACATTACCAAAAGGGTCTAAGACTGAAGATGGTAACGAGTTGGCGGTTATGGGTTCGACTACTGGTGGAACAATATCACAACCAGTTCGTAGAGTTGACTTCTTTAGTGCGGCTGGTGGGTTAAGTACTGCTAATGCTACATTTGAGTTTAACGCTGAAGTAGCAGATAGATATTCTTTTTTAGATAGCAGTACATTTACATTGGCAAACGGAAGCGCATTAACAGAAGCAGGAATAACACTATTCCAATTATAGGAAAATTATGTCAGCAAAAACACCAATAAGAACAGTATTTAATGATAGTAATGTTGCAACAGGATTAGCAGAATATCAATCGGGTGAGTTTATACCACTAGCAAATGGTGGTCTTGGCGCTGCCCTTTCGATAGGTAGTGCAGGGCAGATACTCAAAGTAAACTCTGGCGCAAGTGCATTAGAATTCGGTGATGTTACTGCAATCGTTAATATTGATGCGGCTACTGACGGCTCTAGTGTTACCTTGGCGGCATCTGATAAGTTTCTTTTCTCAGATGGCGGTACAGAGAAATACTTACTAGCATCACAGATAGACACTTATGTTTCTGGAACATCTTCAACACTCACAAACAAAACATTAACTGCACCATCAATCAATGGTGTTGTTGGCGGAACTACTACTTCGCAAACTATTACGGCACTAACATCATCTACGATTGCTAATGGTGGTACTACTGCTATAACATTGAGTGGTGGAAATGTTACTATCGCTGGTAACTTGACTGTTTCTGGTACGACAACTACAGTTGATTCAACTACTATTAATATTCAAAATGCCTTTGTGTTTGAAGGCGCAACAGATGATGCTTATGAAACAACACTAACAACTGTTGACCCTACGGCTGATAGAACAGTATCGTTACCAAATGCGACAACAACTTTAGTGGGGCAAGACACAACTGATACACTTACAAATAAAACTTTAACTGCACCAACAATTAATGCAAGTACATTGACAGGCATTGTAACAGCAACAGGGGCTGTTTTTGCAGGTGCTAGTCCACTTGTATTTGAAGGCGCAACTGCAAACTCTTTTGAAACAACTTTTACAATTACAGACCCAACGGCAGATAGAACAGTTACAATTCAAGATGCTTCTGGTACAGTTGCATATTTAACAGACATTACAGGCGGTGGTGCTTCTGAGTTCTCAACTGTTACAGTTAATACAAGTGTTATATTTGAAGGTTCTACTGATGACTCAAATGAAACAACATTAGTAGTAACAGACCCAACGGCAGATAGAACAATTACTTTACCAAACGCAACGGGCACACTAGTTCTAAAAGACACGACTGATACTTTAACAAATAAAAGTATTGATTCTGATAATAACACAATTACAAATATTGTCAATGCTGACATCAAATCAGCAGCTGGAATCAACTTTAGCAAGATGGAAGATTTAACTGCTTCAAGAGCATTAGTTTCTGATAGTAATGGTGATGTATCTGTAAGTGCTGTAACATCAACTGAAATAGGATATCTTGATGGTGTATCTAGTGCAATACAAACACAGTTAGACGCTAAATCGACAAAGGCATTCGCAATCGCACAGGCTGTTGCATTAGGGTAAGACTAAATAGTAAGATAAAGGAAAACAATTATGGCAACTCCAAGTACAAGAGAAACATTAAAACAATACTGTCTAAGAAACTTAGGTAAGCCTGTTATCGATATTAATGTTGATGACGACCAAGTAGAAGATAGAATTGACGAAGCACTACAGTATTTCGCACAGTACCATGTTGATGGTGTTGAGAGAATGTATCTAAAGTATCTAGTAACGGCAGACGATATTACTCGTATGACGACTGACGCCTCTGAATCAGTAACAAAGAATTCTGTTACAACTACATATAAAAGAGCTGATAACTTTCTTGTTGTTCCTTCTACAGTCGTTTCTGTTGTCAATGTATTTCCATTATCAGACAGAGCAAATCTAAACATGTTTGATGTAAGATATCAACTAAGACTAAACGACTTATACGATTTCTCATCAACAAGTATTGTTCATTATGAAATGACAATGCGACACTTAGATTTCCTTGACCACATACTAGTGGGCGAAAAACCTATGAGATTTAATCAACTCTCAAACAGATTATACATTGATATGGATTGGGGAACTGATATTACTGCTGGCGAATACTTAATCTTTGAAGTCTATCGTAAAGTTGACCCAGACACATATACAGACCTCTATGATGACCTCTATCTAAAAAGATATACGACCGCACTAATTAAAAGACAATGGGGTCAAAACTTATCTAAATTCTCAGGCACAGCGATGCTCGGTGGCGTAACGCTTAACGGACCTGAATTGTTTTCTTCTGCGATTGATGAACAACAAAGACTCGAAGAAGAAATCAGACTTAATTATGAAGAACCACCACACATGCAACAGGGATAACTAAATGCCAACTAATGTCTATTTCGACACCGGCACCACTTCAGAACAAAGATTATACGAAGATTTAATAATCGAACAACTGAAGATATATGGTCAGGATGTCTATTATCTACCAAGAAAAGTAGC
>Ga0209193_1000975_pt1 | contig 16083 bp, 9 predicted proteins | sample COGITO_mtgs_1003_FD_185515 | JGI IMG/M metagenome (GOLD analysis project Ga0209193, IMG submission 185515) | Pelagic marine microbial communities from North Sea - COGITO_mtgs_100330 (SPAdes) (version 2) | ecosystem: Environmental > Aquatic > Marine > Epipelagic ... | reverse complement strand
TTATCTGTTCCAGAAGCCACGATGAAAGTCAACCGAAAAGACTTCTTCCACCAAATTATGGCTCAAGGTCAGTGGGTTGTTAAGAAACTGGATTTCAAGATGGCGGACTCAGTAACTTTGAGATGCAGAGTAACTGGAGCAGGTATGGGATATTTGTATGCTTCATTCGATAACGGAGAAGGCGGTTCTCTACTAGTAATCAAAAAGGTAACACCCGGAATCCACGATATTAAGTTCAAGGTTCCATACCCTACTTTACACAACTTCAAGATAGGAATCTCTACTACAGTACCTAAGGGATATTCTATAGATAGACTATCTAATGAAGATAGATACAAACTAAGAACTAACTCTATGATGGTGAGTCAAAGTACTCCTATGTATGAAACTCCCGGAATAGGATTCGCAGGGTTGGGAGCAACGCTCAATGAAAACATTGAACCCAGTACTGCAAGAGGAGGACAAGATTCATCCAACAATCCCTACTGGAATGGAGACTGGAACAACTTCTCATGGGATAATGGTTATTCAGGAAGCGCAGAAACTATCAACGTGGCTAGCGGCGTTAAGTCCCCTAAAGTCTTGGGTTCATACAACGGATACTATGCTAGCAGAATGTCATACGCAGTGGCAAAATTTGATTCACAAGACCGGTTCCTTGGTTGGGACGTAAACGAAAGTAGTGATTTCACTCTTCCAGCAGGAGTACCAATATGCGTCATAATGCAATTCTTTGTCTTGCCAGAAGAGACAGATGACGGAGGAAATATCTCGGGTCCAGCAGACAGAGAGATGGTCAGACCATATTGGAGGTATGCACACGACTATCAAATACCTGCAAGCAAGTTTCACTTTATGGACCGAGAGTTGAGTGCCTCCAAGCAAATTAAAAGACCGAGCAGTATAAATCATAGATGGGATAAAGACCACAAAGGTCCAATCCACGAAGTAGGACGAACATATGTATGTGATACTCGACACGAAGGTAGCGGATTTAAAATAAATAACGAACTAAAAGACGCAAGAGAATTAGCCTGTAAACTAGAGTGGTATAACGAACAATACAAGACATGGTCGGCTCCCTCAGTCGCACCACAGTTTATTCCTAAAACTAATCAAGACGGATTCACCAAGGCTATTTTCAGAATACCTAGACAACTAGACCCTGTAACAGACAAAGACAGACTAGAAGAATTAAAGGAATACGGCGTTGACTATACATATGAGACAACTAAGAATTGCTTTCCCGCCGCAATCCCAAGCAGAGAACGCTTTCACCCATCAGGAATCGGATACAATATTCTAGGAAGACCAGTAGACGAAGGTGGTAGTATTAACACGAGGTTAGAATACAAAGACGACGGAATCACCTATTATGCTTGTAACAAAATGCGCCTTGACCTTTGGTTCGAATACGGCAATCACCCATACGCAGGAGCGGCAGGGTACCTCAAAGGCGACCCATTCCCGGGACCCGTGCAGGCTCTCACACCGGACCTATACTTCGGTGACCCAGAGAAAATGGCAAGGATGAACAATCCAGAACTAATGAATGCCTTCTATCCTGTAGGCGGATTCAAAACCGGAGGAATAATTGTAGCAATAGGAAGAGGAATGCACACAAGAGCCTCCTTCACACTAAGTAAATCCAGTACCTACAAAAGTGCCTTCTCAAGTCAAGACCCCCACCCAGATGGTAGTGGAATAGGAACAAAGCCTGAAGCAGTCTTTCCACCGAAAGGAATTATTCTGACTACCGACTTAGAAGACGACAGAGTAACCGTTCAAGAAGAAGGACTATTAGCCACATGGAAAGCAAAGTTCGGTGAACCACTAACTGCTGGATTCTTTTCACAATACTCACTTAAAGACCAGATTCCAGAAAAGCCCACTCACTATAGAATCAAAGACAAAGACTCGGGAATAACTATTGAAGCACCGTATCAAATTGTATACTTTGAAGTCGGACCAGAATACGATGGTCCATATGCTGACTACGAAATAGTTGAGACAATAGAAAAAGACGCAGAAGGTAACGAGGTCAAGGTTACAAAGTTAAAACTCAATCAGCCCGAAGGCAAACCTTACGCACTGAAAGCAAGCGACTCCCTATGGCTACACTGTAGAACCCCTTACGCCAAGTACGTAAAGCAAGCAATCGATATCCTCGATGAGGTAGAAGAGCAGCGACAATTTACTGACGCAGGTCTCACCGACGCCGAGGCACTTATTTACAATGAACTAAACAACGCACCAGACGAATCAACCGCAGCGATTGCAGAGATTAACCAAGAAGAACAACGTCTGAAGATGCAGGCAATTCACGATGGAACTTACGAAGAACAGTTCGGAGACCCCGAAGAGCCCGGAGAGCCTGATGAACCTAAACTCCCCAGTGGAGCAAAATACATTCGCTCGGGAGACAAGTGGCGAATGAACCCGAAGCACTACGCAAGAGAAAGTCAATTGAAAGACGCAGGATTCTTGGGAGGCATTAAGAATGCTCTAAGTGGCTTTACTAATTCAAGAGACTTCTATGTTGAAGACGTAACCGATAAATGGGGAGCATCGGGGCAGTCGGGGCTTAACGGCTTAGGTAAAGCCTTCTCAGATTACGTGACACCAGACTCAGCAGACGAAGATTTAGACCAAGTTATTAGTGATTCAGGATATCTCATGTCGGCACTAGTTAATTCTGCAGGTGCAGGAGCAGGAGCAGTGTATAATGTTCTTAATGGAGACTTAGATAAAGCGACAGACAAGTTCGATTATATCGTTGACGAATTAACAGACCAAAGACCAGATTACGGCGACGATGACGACATTTTAGAGATAGCAGCAGACCTAGCATGGAATATAACTCAAGTCACTGGAAATACAATAGTCGGTGCAGTAGGAGACGGCGCAGACTTAGTAGGAGATATCACAGGACTCGGAGGATATTCATCAAATGGCCTAGGTGACTTCTATGATAAAGCAGCAGATGTTGGAGAAGGTGTCGGTAAGTTTGTCAGAGGAACAGCCAGAGGTCTAACACCAGATGCACTCACTGAGGGACTAGATAATGGTATCGGCGCTCTCACTGATAAGTTTATGGAAAGACCAGTACTTTACACAGGTCTAGCAATAGCGGCTGCCCCATTACTCATTCCCGGAATCGGCGGAGCATACGCAAGAAACGTAACTGCGTTAGCAAAGGGAACCATAGGTCTAGTACCGGCCGGATTCAAAGCACTAACAGGTACCGTAGGCAATGTGGCATCAGGGGCAATAGTCGAGACAAAGCGAATAGGAGATTCCATTGTTGGAAATCCTAAATCAAGAGGCACAGCAGCCAGTCGTCGCCGTAGCAAGCGCCGATGATGTCATAAAGAGCAATAGTATGGGGTGAACTGATGGCCGTAAATCCTGACCGCATTAACGAAATCATGTCTGACTTCCAAGACAAGGTTGCAGGCATTGTTAGAACTAGTGGTTTAGAACATCACACTAACACGAGCAGCCTATCAAACATCGACTCACTAAAGAATCAATACCTTCAAACTGTGATGAACGCATTCACACTTCCCACCACCACCGAAGGAGAACTTCTTTCAGAAATGGACGCAGTAGTTAGAGAAATCGAAAGAGTCGCCAAGGGTCAATCAAAAGCAGAAGCAACCCAAATCGCAGCAATTGGAGCAGCAGTTAACAAAGGAACGGCAGCAGACTCTGGCGCATGGAACGGACTGATTGGCGATACTGCTCATCGAATCGACAAAATCACAAAGATGTATGCAGACCAAATCAACAATATGCCTAAGGCACTTAGAATAAGAATCGATGACGATTTCGCGAGAGTCCTCGATTCAATCAACAACGCATTCAATGCAAACCCCTCACCAAGCAACGCATCCATGCTCAGACTTCAAGTCAAGAACTCTCTAGACTCTGTTGAAAAGAATCTAGAGCAAGCATCGACAGCAGTACTCAAGGCATCTATTGAACATATTGCCCACCAAAAGATGACCGAACTTCAAGAAAAAGAAATGGTCTTGATGTCGGTTGAAAGAGGAATGACCAAAGGACAGATAGACGCTTCTAGAACACTCATTAGTGATATTCGTAACCTCATAACAGACTTCGGTAAGTCCAACTTCTTGATTTACGATAAAATCATCCGTAATCAGAAAATCCAAGTTATCGACCATAAGATGGGCGTCTTGGAAACTCTACGAGTTAACGCAAGCGGTGTAAGTCAATCACTGTCAGGGTACTATGGAAATACTTCCCGAAGAACAGTTTCTGGAAGTGGCTCCATTGGAGGAATCGGTACTACTCTCGGCCATAACACAAGTTCAGTCGGCGGACACCGACAGAACTTCAGAAACGGCATTCCTCCCGGTTTTGCTGGCTTCGCAGGAAAAATGTCAGAAGCAGATATTGCTAACAAGCATCCAGCAGGTACATCAAAGGCCCACATCAAAGCAATGAAGCGCCACATGGATTCAGGACTAACCTTTGAGGCTGCACATAACAAAGCCAACGCAGAAGGATTCACCCCTAATCTCGGAGGTGGTGGGCAACCTTTTCGGTGAGCGGCTTCGGAGCGATTAAAGACGGTACGGAGTTGGCAGACTACGATACCAAGTACAGTTTCTTCAGAGCACTTGGATACACCTCACTTGGAATCACCACGGGAACTTTGTTACTTGGTGGAGTCGTCTACGCTGGATATCTCAAAATGAAAAATCGCCCAAAACCCACAAAGAAACCTAAGAAGGAGAAATAAACATGACAATCGTATTCAATAACCCATATGGCTCCCCAGTAAGAGTTAACATAGAAGATACCGTAGTTGTCGATAAGACAGCAGAAGGGACAACCTATGCTACCGAAACAGACACGGGAACATTGATGACAACTGTTATGGCTGATACACATCAGCATAGTCCTGTGGACATCGTGGCGGATAGGGAACAAATGGTAGTCGACAGTCAAAGCAACGACATGGAAGATGCCGACTTTGATAACCCTCCTAAGAAACTCTTTACTTGGAAAAACCTAAGACTCCAAACTGCTATTTCTGGACAGAGAACATTCGAGACTACTGGACTAACAGGTAAAGCACTTACCGCAGCCAGAAGCGGATTAGGAGTCATGACATTGGCCATGAAAGGATTCAATTTTCTCAGAAGAGCACTACCGAAAAATCAATCTATCCGAGATTCACCATTCTTGCTACAAATGGCTAGCGCCGACCAGTGGTACGACTATCTTCGCTCACTAAGCGACTCGCCTATCGACGTAGGAGCAGAACTTTCTATGACTGTTTCACCTTCACAAAGAATAGCAGTTGCTATGTTTGTTAAAGAATGGGAACAAGACCCGGGACAAAGAACTCTCCTTCGCAGAGTATCACCCGGAGCAGACCCTAACGAAGCAAGAGCAATCGGAAACATGATTTATGATATCATGACGGGTCGAGGGCCAAATCCACTAAACGCAGCAGGATATGGCAACTTTGCTTACGATAAGATGTTCCGCTTAGCATATGATATGCTACAGTCCCTACCTATCAATTTCTATAATACATATACTCTATTCCAACTAGAGGCAGATGAAGGAGGAAAAATCTACAGCGAAGTAGTAAGTAACTATACTCCTCTAGAAGTAGGAGAAGTAGGACTAGTAATCGAACTACGCCAGAAACTCGCTGAGTTCGGACCAGCATACGCTAACACCGTTGTCTCAGATTCTTCACTCGCAGCAGAGGCAGGAGCGCTAATGCAAAAGGCAGTCACTGCATACAGTAGCGGAGACACGGTCACAGTTCGTTCAATCCTAAACTACCTACAGGACTCTCCATTCTATTACAGAACTCCTGCAGCCGATGCAAAGAGTATCTTCGAAGCAAAAGACGGAAGCGCATCTGCAACAGGAGTAAACCTATCAGACAAAGTCAGGAACATGGACGGAATAACTCCATACAACGGATTAGTCTATCTCAAAGGACTAAACTCGGGAGCAGTTAACAACACTACAGGCAAACTCAACACTGAGGGAAAGGCCAAGGAATTCTGGGAGAAAAAATCCTTCGAAGTAGTTGCATCCCCATTCGATAACACCGTAGTAGGCGTATTGAAGATAGATGGAAAAGATAAGTTCTCTTTCGTTAAAGGGGCAACTAAGTCAAAGAACGAAAATCGAGAACAGAAGAGAAGTGCTGCGGCAGTACTCTCTGAGGCACTAGAATTAGATAACCCAAGAGGTAAACCACAAGGCCGAGGGAAGTTCCTTGCACTTCAAATCCACCCAAAAACCCAACTCGATATGAAACTAAAGCCAACAAATAAGAGTGGCACAGGAGATAAGCGTCACGGTTCTCCTCCAAAGGGTAAAGATGGAAATCAAAACAAGTGGACAATGGGACTCTACAAACTCCTTGAAAGTCGCATTGACAAGATGAACTACAAGATGAGAAAGGACAAATCCAAGAAACAGAAGTATCCAAATATGACCGTTATGGTTAGCGGAGGCAAACACAAGAAGACAGGAAACTGGGCTCCTTACCGCATCAAACTACCAAAGTCTCACTTCGTTAAACAAAGACTCCCTGATGGAACTGAAGTTATCGGAATGAAGAAATCACTAGCAGATAAAGAACTTCTTGCTGCTTGGAGAAAGTTCACCGATGAGTACGGCATGTTCAAAGTTCAAAGAAAAGACAACGAGATGTACTTCATCCCTCACAAGCGAGGGGCTTATTACGATAAGGTCCGTCGCCAAATCGGGAAGGCTAAGGGCTCCCGGTGATTCTCGTGATGGTAAAAGTACCAAATGACTTGTCAGGCGCATCTCTTCTCGGGGTGCACAACTGGGTCAAAAGCAACATGGCTCTCAACAATCCGGGTGCTTCACCAGACTACACCATCACCGACTCTAGTGGAAACCGCATGAGTCTAAGCGACGTTTCCCGAAATGCAGGAAGAAACGTCACCATCGAAGTGACCACACTTGACAACATACGAAGTAATCCCGCAGCGAATCTAACAATGATTCCGGCAATGGACTCCGAGTATCCAAATATGGTTAGAACAGGGAACGACCTAACAGACTTATTACCCGGAGAAATTGATTCCACCATGGCTACAAGAATCGTAGCGGAGCAAGGACTTCACCGAGGTCTCCACACACTTAACAGAATGACGCTGTCAACTTACAATAAGAGCATTTCTTCTCCTACCACAGCAGCATTATTACAGATGGGAGAGATTATCAAAAAGAATCCGTCCGACCGTACTCCATTTTCTCAGAGAACACCTATCCATTACGGAAGTGAGAAGGCTCTAGAATCCTATATGCTCGAATTGAGCGGAGCAGACAAGATAGACGTTGACTCAGAACAATCCGCGCTAAGCAGAGTAGGCGATGCAAAGATTGCGTCAAAGTACGGCATGAACGTAAAAGACATAAGCCACTTCTCTCAAAATGTACTATCTGACTACCTCTTTGCTGCATCGGCTAACCGAGGACTCCTTAGAACTCTCGCTAGAAGTATGCCACAGTTGAGAGACAAAAAGAATGCGAGCAATGCAAGAGAACTAATGAGCAAACTAGCATACATGTTCCCCGCACAACCTCAGTCTTTCTACGACGGAAGCCAACGAGTATTCGTCGCACATCCAGCATTCATCTACCCTGCTTATGCCCACTCCCTTCTTTCAAAGAAAGAAATGCAAGCAATAGTGAACTTCGCAAGTGGCTATCCAGCAAATATGAGCAACAGAGATGTGGTCCCCAAGTCTATGCGTAAACTAGTAGGAGTAGCAAGAAATCAAGGATTCTATGCCACGCTCAGAAGATGGTTAACTCTGGCACCCTCTCTAGTACCCGGCGTAAATCTGGCAGGGCTACAAGACTCGGCTGAAATAATAGACGAACGAAATGCGTCACAGACTCACATGGAAACTGTTGTGAATCATTTGTCTACAGACCCAAGAGTAGACCTACATCGCAGAGGATACAAGCCATTAAATTATTTCGCAGACTTAGGAGGTTTCTATCCTTCACCGCCACCAAAGTGGCCAAGAAAACTAATATATGCTATTATGGATGGATTCTTAGTGAACTTGCCTCACATGATAGATACTACACACCCAAGCAACGCGAGTAATCTCTCCCCCGTGCAAATGGCCTACTTCACTGAGCCAATGGACACAAAAGGAAAAGTCAGTGTTCCGACAGTCAATAGAGGCGCTATGTCAAAGAAGGTACACTCAATCTCACTAGATGACTTATTATTAGACATAGAAGAAGTAGAGGCGGCGATTGCTGGTGCAGACTTAGGTGTAAAGCAGGCCCTTGCGCTCAACTGGAAGGGGAGATACCAAGGGCAGCATGACCCCAGCAAGGCACAAAACGAACTGAAGAACATGCGAGACAGCATGGTTGAGGCAAAAGTCAAGGCCATGAAGGGCGCTAACGATAACCTCACTAAAACGGAAGTCCTAACCTTCGACGCAGCAGGACCAAAGTCTATCTTAGAGATAGTCTATGATATCTCAGAGATTGCATCCACTAAATACGACTACAATATGAGAGGAGACGACTTCAAGTTTACAATGGCGATGGTGCATTACTCATTCGAAGCACTAATGGAAGAAACTCACGGCTCCGCATTCAGTTTGATATCAGACCGAGTAAATACTGGCTTAGATAATATACTTGGCGCAAACAAAAGTAAGAGACTCGATGACTTAATAGCAAGCATCCCAGAAGCAGGCATGGAAAAAGGAGCACAAAACGCATTCATGCAGAAGGCATTCGTCGCCAAACTTATGCTTATCCGAGACCAAATAGAGGACGACATTCAATCAAGAAGCAGTCTAGACGGTAGACAACAAGCAAGAAGTGCAGGCAAAGCACAGTACCTCAGATTAGTAGAAGGGCTAAGCCCTGACATGCTATCATCTGGAATGAACTACGCAGTGCAATCAGTCTTGGCAGACATTAGAAGTATAGTAGAAGTGGTGGAACGATAATGGTATCAGACCTAGTTAACAGTCTCTTGAAAGACGCTAAGAAAAATAAAGACTATCTAAAGGGAGAGTCATCTCTATCTCCTTCACAACTAAATGAAGCAGCAACAATGAACAAGGAGTTTATGGATAACTTAACAGTTCGTGAGAAAGACATACCTGACGCACTTAAGACGCGCTTTGGTCGTAAGTCTCCAAAGTACGATGCAGAGAAGGCATTCAAGAGCGCATACGATGCAATGGGAGCAAACCTAACTGCTAGCACCCTAATGGTCCTAAAGGCTTTACAGAGCCAAGCATCAAACATAGAAGGCTATAGACCCACAACTCCAGCGATTTGGAGAAAAAACCGAGTCAATAGCGTAAACGCGTTTCAAGAAATCATAGTGGCGTGCGAGACTGCCAACGTCGAAACATCCAGCGCCTTTATGGGTATCAAGCAACAAATGAGAGTTATCGGCCAAGAGATTGAAGGACTTCGTGGACTACCTGTAGACACAACACCCCAACTCAAAGCAATGCACAAGGCAATAGTTGAATTCGAAAGGGTCTCCAGCGCCCAAGAGTTCGAGAAACTATTTACACTACGACCAAGAGATAACGCTCTTGCTCCGATAGCAAGAGAGCCCGGATTAGCAGGAGTAGGAGGAACTACTTCACCAGTAGTGAAACTTAGAAACTTACGCACGGCAACTGGACCAAGCAGAAACATAAGAAAAGAATACTGGAGACAATGGATTGGCTGCTTTGACATCTTACTACTAGCAACCCAGAGCCTACAGCAGTATCTGGCCCTCGGCTTTAACTTAAAGCCAACGAAAGGAGGCTGGATGCGCCTCATGTCTCCCGCAGAGCGCCCAGTGGTTGTTTCCTTTATGGGAGCAAGAGACACAATGGTCAGGCAACTAACCACTATCTTAAACGCAGCAGGCACGGACTATCAGGGTAGAGCCGCGACAGACATATCAAAGTTACCACTTCCGAGCAGACCAAAGACAGAAGAATCGCTAGAAGCCCACGTCGTTTACATTAATGATATCATATCAATTCTATCAATCATGTACAATGACCCCAGTATGGTGTGAACAGCATAGTTTGATGCTTCGCTAACTTGATTAGTAACTCCTGCGTGGGTTAGATAATGAGAGCGCACAATTACTGTAAAGTCTGCGGAGAAAGAAACGCAGCAAATGTGACTCGCTGCTCAGTGTGCCAACAGGAAATACACTCAACTACCAGAAACAATCCCGTCAATTCTTCATCATTCAGAAGCCCAACAATGGTTATCTTTGATATAGATAGCACGATTCTAAACGTATCACAGAGATACAAAGATGCTCGCAGAGCAAACTACATTGACAAGGATGGCGCTCCAAAGAAAAAGTCAACCTTTGAAACATTGGGCAAAGCAAGAAAGAGAGCACACGAGTTTTTGTTTTCGCCAGATAACCTTCGTAAAGACACCGCTATTCCCGGCGCAATAGGATTAGTTAACGACCTAGTGGCACAAGGTCATATTATCGCTTACGTTACAGCAAGAAACTTCAACTTCCGAGACGTAACTAGAAACCAGTTAGAAGATAAAGGATTCCCATTATTCAAAGACGACTCGGATATGGAGTTATTGTTTTTGAAAGATAAACTAGGAGAGTCAACGTCGCAGTACAAAGAGGGAGTTTACGCTAAGTTACTCGCATCTTACGATGTTAGAATGGTCTTTGATGACATGAAAGAAAATCTACAAGCAGCAGTCTCTCAAGGTATTACAGGAGTATATCCATCTATACAGGATTATACTAGATATCAAGTTAAGAGTAATCCTAGTCACTTAGTAGATTACCATAAGGGACAGCAATTCGTTATACACGAACACCCTGACGTTGCGGGTAGAATGATGATTGACCCAGATGACGAAGATGGTAAAACCGTTGCAGAAACATCATCAGTAGATGTTTACACGGGTAAGGCAAAGAATCCTCCCCTCAATTGTGGATGCGGTAAGACCCCCTGTATGACCTTTGGAGGACTAAAAAACCCCGGAGACATCCAGTCAAGAGTCGAATCTATTTTGATTAAAGAAGGTGGAGCAGCAGGACTTAAACCACTCAAGGCAGCGTTTCCCGAAGGAACCACAAAAAAGCAAGCAACAGCAGCAATCGCCAAGATGGATACTATACGCCTTCACAAACACGGAGATTACATATTGAAGAATCCGCTTAACATTAGAGATGACGCAAACCCAGACTACTATCTTTGCCAGAGTTGTGGACACGAAGCAGACCCAGTAGAGTATGCAGAAATACGCAGCGACCCCTCACTAAACATCGGCGGAACTTCACCCATATGTCCTTACTGTGGAAATCAAAACGCATACGAACCCCGCTACCACTGGCAAGACGAAGGACACACTATGGCACCCCTTTCTTTCAAAAACCCAGAAGAATACTCTGAGGACTACATGGTTCCCAGAGACATACACCGCTTGGGAAAAGCGGCTGACTCACTAGACGACACATACGACGAAGGTCAGGAAGTGCCCGAATGGTGGAAGAGTAAACTTAGCGTGACAGCAAAGGACGCCGATACGCTAGCAGATTCATTAGACTACGTTGCGAATAATCCAGCAGCACTACCAATTATGAGCGGAGAACCATCAGGCAAACACACAAAACTCGGTGCAGTCTTTTCAGAAGTATTCATAGGAAGAAACGTAATAAAAGATGTAGGAGAAGGAATCCAATCTATCTACCGTGGTCTTATCGGAGGTAGAACATCAATGGCGGAACGCAGAATGGCTATGGCAGTTGCCACCATGCAAAAGGAACTCTCTGACCGCGCGAAAGCACTCGGAGGTAACGCAATTGCTAATCTAAAAGTAGATTACGAACTGCCCGGCGCTGCCAGCATAACAATCATAGCATCAGCAGACGCCATTAAGATGCCCCGACCACCAAAAAAAAATCCTAATTACTCAATCGACGAAGACTTCGAGCGAATGAAGAAAATGGCTTACGATGTGAGAACACGAGAGGTCGCAGGAGAACCAATCAATGGACGAGAATGGTGGAATCAACAGTCCTCATGGATTGAAGAGCGATACGGTACAGAACCCCTTGATGTTACTTGGGCTATGCCACTCAACACAGAGGGCTTCGACCCACAGGATAAGTCTCAAGAGTTTGACGATAACGGAGTCAAGCCTCTTCACTTCTTGAATCAACTAAAGCGTATCCCGATGACTAAGCAACCAACCCCCGAGCGCATCATGCAAATCGCTCTCAACATCGGACAAGGACAAGCAAGCGGTTCCGTTGAAACAGACTTTACACTCGACGACTTTATCATCAGACAGAACCCTCTTCCTCTCATGGGGTTGTCAGTTCAAGTGTCAGACCACCGTAATGCAGCAGGCGCTTTCGTAATGAAGGGAAAGAAGTTTCTAATTCTTCAACGCTCAAAGAAAGAGACCTCTAAACACGGTCTTTGGGAACTACCCGGCGGTAAGGTCGAAAAGGGCGAAACACCCAGACAGACAGCAGTCATTGAAACCAAAGAAGAAGCAGGCTTAGATATCAAACTCAAAGCAAACCTTGGACCACACCACGATAATAAGAAAAAGAAAACATACCACGCTTACACTGGTGTCGCTAAGAAAGGCCAAAGAGTCAAACTCTCTGAGGAACACTCTGCTCACAAGTGGGTGACGGCAGCAGAGGTTTTTACGATGCCCGACGCCAAGGTCAGTCATCACTTACTTTACTTCTTGAAGGAAAACCCAGAGATGTTCCCAATCAGTGCTCAAGGATATCATAAGATGGTAAGCAGTGCTATTACCAAAGCAAGAAACAACCCTCGCAGTAACCCACCAACAAAGAAAATCGAGAAGGGAAAAAAACTTTACAAGCACATGAATGGTAAAGAACCCGAGAAAATCGAAACAAAGAAAATCGACATGGGCGACGTTTGGTATCAAGTCGGTGAAGGTGGATGCTGGCAGATTGGCTACATGTCTGGTAAAGAAACAGGCAAGACTGAACAAAAGTACACTCACACCTTCAATGAAGAAACTAAAGACGGTAACTTCCCTAAACTATACGCAACCATGCCTGAAAACGGAAAGCCAATGCTTATCATCACAGGCGGTACGTGGAAGATAAGAACGGACGATAAGGGCGTTGCTTGGATTTACGACTGAGGTGATTAAATGAAGAACATTAGCGAATGGTCAGGCTCACAGAAACTCACCGGAGTCGTTGCCTTGCTTTACGCAGGCTCTGCTCTTTATCATTACAAGGGAGGCAGAAACGGCTTAGCCCTACTAACATCTTCATGGGTTGTAGGTAATGCTGCTCTTGTTTACATGGAGGGTCTATGATGACAGAAGAAACCACACTAGGAATCAGTAACAAAAAGTGGGCAGTTATGGAACTGGGTTCAGCAGTTTTACTTGCAGGAATCACTCTCCGAGGAACCTATGCAGAAGTCAAAGCAGTTGGAGGATTCAGAAAATATGTCAAACCTAAAAAGGACACTTGGAAGTCTGCTCAAGTCTATTCAAACCTTCTGATTACACTACTTCTTCTCAAGGGAGCAATGGATGCTTCTAAATCATATGGCATCATCAGTGGAACCAGAGCGGCCCCTCAACAGGGTCATCAAATGCTAAATGGCTACGGTCAACAAAACTATTTCTGAGGTGAAAAACATGGGAGATTTATGGAATCCATTCGACGCAAACAATCCAGTATATGCGAAACTCGCTAAAGAGATGAAGCAGTCAAGAAAAAGAACCAGAAACGGATTCCTTCTTGTAGTAGTTCTCGGAGCAGTCGTTCTCACTACATATTATTCGCAAAATCTATCATTCAACGGACGAGTAAACCAGTTTGGAGTAATCACCCGGAAGTGATGCCGGTGGCCAAAAAAGGAAGCGACTCAAGTTCTGCAGTGGAAGCACTCAAAGCAGTCTCTCTTAATGAACCCAAGAAAAACTTCACCCTTCTCCCTAAGAAAGAAAAGGGACAGAAGGGAGACAAAGGTAAATCTGGCGGCGAGATGGTAACCACTTACATCAAGTCAGTCCAAGACCATATGCTTAGACACTACGAGATGTTTGCGATAACTCAAATAGACGGCAACGTCGGAACCCCACTCAATATAATGGACTTAATTTATTACCATACATTTGGTGATTATAGAATGGTCTACACCCCACCAGTGAATCCCCGGGACAGCGGCAAGATTGAGTTCCAATACCAAACACTAAACCCTTCTACTATAGGAGATAAATCCGCATTTCAAGGATTACCTATAGAGAAGATATTAGATAGAGACCAACTAGATGGTATAAATTACGTATATGCCAGTGACCCACTAATAAAAAAAGAGTCTTATTCGGTCCAGCAAGTAGGATGGTTAGATGATGAACTTAACGAAGGCTCAGCAGGCATGAGATTGATGCTACCGAGTATAGGCACTCTAATGATGACAACCTATGGTTACGCTAACATAAACTCGGAGTTCAAAACACTAATGACCAAGTTGCTCGATAAACTGAACTATGTTCTCAGAAGCATAAAAGAGAACGATGATGTTCTATCATATTTGGTGGAGGCTATCAAAGAAGATAAGCGATTTGCAGCAGTCCAATCACTAGTAGAGAGAGAGCAGACATTGGAGCAAGTCCTCACCGAATCATTAGATAAGGAATCAGAAGATGGTTGGGAAGATGCAATAAAGTACTTCACTACCCAATTGATAGAATCAACTACCTCAAGATACGCAAAGTCAGAATCGGTTACCATCAATAAGAAATCTAGCCTATCAACTGATGTTCAACAAGCACTAGCCGATGCAGTAGGAATAACCAATAACTACGAAGACGAAACATTCGCTATAGCCGAGGCAAAGGGCGGCAAAGGTGCGAGTAAATACACATATTCACTTGAGTACGAAGGAACTCTCGTTCTACAATTAGACGGGTCTCCTTTATTCTTGGAGCAGAAAACAATTCTACCCTCAGGCGAGCCCGATGCCAAATCTAGATTCATAGAGAAAAAGAAGAAGGCATTTATTGCTATACCCGAACCGCCAATCATTGTATTCTATAGCATCATGGTTGACCAAATGTTTGCACTGCAAGCATACCTGATGACAATTAAAGGAGCAGATAAACTAAACTTTGGCTATCTATCGCCCACCATAATGACTACGAAAAAAAGTGAAGCATCAGCAAAGATGTTTCCAAGCATGTACAAGCCCACTTTAGACTCTCCTCCTGCCAAGGACAAGTATCTAAAGAAAGGAAAGAAGATTAGCGAAAAGCAATCGTTTTTATTCCAATTACTACAACATCGCAACTATTACACAACTATGATTCTTACCACGCAAAGAAATCTAGCAGCAGAGAAAAGAGGGTTTGATGAGTTCTACAGTAAAGACTTGATGCTTAAAGAAGTGGAGTGGCTAGCAGTCGCTTTATCTGATGAAGCGAAAGTTCTCGTCGCCAAAGCAGACAATAAAGACCCGCTATCTCAATTAGTTTACATGGCCCCGGGTGCTCAAGGAGATATTCAGTTAACAGGCGAAGCCGATAGAAGAACAGTATTTTACACAGTAGACATACCTATGCTGAAAGAAGTGATGTTAGAGTATGTTAAAGCATTTAACCAGTTCACAATCAAGGCAGCATTCTCTATAGAAAGCAGTGATGCAACTCCAAAAGAAGGGCAAGTAGCAAAGGCATTATGGACTAGCATCAAGAAGCGCTCGGCAACTCTATTGGAAAATAACGAAGCGATACCACACGTTTTCTTTAACAGTCTATTCAACGAAGTAAAGAAATCAGCAGGAGGCACAAATCTTGGCTTTGACTTATATCCGCCGAATTGGTCATCCACTAATGTTCTAACACAACTAACAGTAGACCCAGCACAACTCAATACATTACTTACTACAGTAGAATATCAATCATACCTTAATGAGTATATTGATTACATCTATACTAGATATGGTAATAGAGCGAGAGTTGCTTCTGCTATAGTTACTTCACTGGAATCCTACC
>Ga0209193_1000973_pt1 | contig 16091 bp, 13 predicted proteins | sample COGITO_mtgs_1003_FD_185515 | JGI IMG/M metagenome (GOLD analysis project Ga0209193, IMG submission 185515) | Pelagic marine microbial communities from North Sea - COGITO_mtgs_100330 (SPAdes) (version 2) | ecosystem: Environmental > Aquatic > Marine > Epipelagic ... | reverse complement strand
AGGGTTGCCTGATCCAAATGAAACAACGACCGATTCGCCGTTGCATCAAACACGCCGGCCTTACTGGCAGACAGATTCAGGCCCTGGTTTGCCCCCCTGCTCACGGCGCTTAGGCCAAGGTGTTCACTCAATCCAACAAGCCAATAGCTTGGGCGGTGTTCTCAATCGGCGCGTAATCCTGATTAGAGGCCGGTATAAAGGACTGGCGCGGGAAGCTGGCGAGCAAATCCGGGTCAGTCATATTCAACAGAGCCTGGGTAACCCGAGCCTTAAAATTATCACCATAACGCGCATCGACATCGCCGCGAATCGTCCATTGATAGTCCGGATAGGTGGGTGTGCGCCAGATCACGCTGACCTTGCTCGGATCAATCTTGCCGCTGGCCAGTTCAGTTTCCCAAACTTGGTAGTTGACCGCGCCGACTTGGTAAGCGCCCGCCTGCACCTGGGCAATGGTTTGGCTGTGATCGCCGGAGAAGCCGACGCGCGCAAAAGCTTGCTCCGGAGCCATATTGAACTGCTCACGGATATGAAACTCGGGCATCAATCGGCCCGACGTTGAACCCTTCGAGCCGAAGGTAAAGGTTTTACCTTGAATGTCCGCCGGAAAGGCGTCCGCCTCGGTCAGGCCAGTACTGTGGTGCGCAATAAAGTAGGTTTTGAACAGTTGGTCTTCATACCCTTGTGCAATGGCCTCTGAATTGACCACTAAACGCCGCGCCTGAACACCCGACAGGCCGCCAAACCAGGCCAATTGCACCTGGTTGTTCTTAAAGGCGGTGATTGCGGCGGCGTAAGATTTGACCGGAATGTATTTTACCTCCACGCCCAGTTCGGCACTCAAATAATCGGCGACCTTATCGAAGCGCTCCTGCAGACGCGACGCATCGGCATCGGGAATGGCGGTAAAGGTAAAGGTTTCGGCCTGGGCGGATACACTCGCAGCCAGACACAGCACAGTGGATAGGATAAGACGACTTAAGTTAAACATTACAGACTCGCAAAGTGGGCATCGCAGGGGTTTGCTCGCGTGGCAAGAACCGGCGTGGAACGCCGATCGAGACACGGTACTCGAAAATCGCGAGCAGTATAAACAAAGAAGCCTAACCAGACCAGCTGCCCCCAATGACCAGTTACCTGCTCATCATTGGGTATAGTCGCGGCCTGGCCCTAGCGAATGCCTTCGGCCTTAAGCCGTTTATAAAGGGTGTTACGGCTAATACTTAAAGCCTTGGCCAAACTGGAAATATTGCCCTTATGCTGCTGGAACAGCAGTAGCAGGTCGACTTCGGCGTCGGTTTCGATCGGCTCCGGCGCGGCCTCGGCCGGCAAAGACTCCCGTGCCGGTAGCGCATCCCTAATTGGGCTCGGCGCAGCATGCCTTACTAGGGCACCCATCTCAGCCATACGTTGCGCGCTCTCATCGCCGAACACCGTCTCACTATCACGATCAACAGAGGACTTATGGATATCGGACAAGAAGTCGTCCGGTAGATCCCAGAGTTGAATCACTTCATTTTCTGCCATCGCCAAGGCGATTTGTAAGACACTGGCCAGTTGGCGCAGGTTACCCGGCCATGGATGCTGCAAAAAGAGGTTAACGATCTCGGCTGACAGCTGGGACGGCTGCTCCGGGGTACTGAACAGTTGATAGACCTCTTGAAACAGGGCCTCCCGGTCTTGGCGTTTGCGTAGCGGCGGCAGTTCTAGGTTTAAGCCACTGACGCGATAGTAGAGATCCTGGCGAAACAGGCCCTGCTCGACGTCGTCCCGTAACGACCGGTTGGTCGCCGAAATCAGTTTAATATCGACGGGAAAGGCTTCGGTGGACCCAAGCGGCACCACCTTACGCTCCTGCAAGACGCGCAGTAAGCGGGCCTGCACCTTAAGCGGCATCTCGCCTATTTCATCGAGAAACAGGGTGCCGCGGTGGGCCTTGCGAATCAAACCGATGGAACCTTTGTTGCTGGCCCCGGTGAAGGCGCCCTTTTCATAGCCAAAGAGCTCGGATTCGACCAATTCCGCCGGAATTGCGGCACAGTTGACCGCAACCAGGGGATAGGATCGGCGCGAGCTGAATTCGTGTAGCGCGCTGACAAACACTTCCTTGCCCACACCGGTCTCACCGGCAATAAGGATGGGAATATCCTTCTCAATCACTTTTTTCGCCTGAGTCACCGCACGATCGACCAGCTGATCGCCGAAACTTAGGCGCTCCAGGGTAATCAGGTTGCTATCGACGGGTCGCTTTTTCAGATGCCGTTGTCTGAAGTCCAATGCTTGGACAATCTTCTTTTCCGGGCGTCGCAACGCGCCATGCATCTGAAAGCGCCCCAGAGCGGGCAATTTAATCGGCATCAGATCTGGGTGGTTCTTCAGATCGCGCAAAGGGCAATCAAAGATGTCAGATATATGGGCCAAGGCCAGGTTTTGCCCAAGCAACAGCTCGGCCCGGCAATTAGCCGAAATAATGGTGCCATCATCATTGAAGACGATCAACCCGGCCCACTGACTGTCGATGTTATCGACATTGGTATTAAAGCTGAGCAGGAAGTTTTCCGCGGCAAACCTCTTAACAATAAGCCGATTCTCAACCGCCTGCGACATCAGCTTGACCAGTCCTAGGGTATAGGCGTGCGGCAGATAGGTGTCACTGGACACGTCCAAGACACCGAGCAGATCGTGATTGACGTTAAAGATCGGTGCGGCCGAGCCCACCATAAAACGGTTTGACTTGAGAAAGTGTTCATCTTTCTGCACCTGAACAGCCTGACCCAGCTCCATCGCGGTGCCGATGGCATTGGTACCGTTCACCGCTTCACCCCAATAGGTACCTGGGTTTAAGAAGGCTTTCTGTTCTTTGTTCAAAAACCGTTGATCACCCCAACTGTTCAACATCTGGCCGCGACTGTCGGTCAACATGATCATACATTGGCTGTTGGACAGGATGTTTTCGTAATAAGGCAGCACCTCGTTGCCCGTGGTCTGCACCAAATAATGGTGTTCTTCCTTTAGGCTCTCGATCTCCCCCTGTGGCAGCGTTTCTATATCAGGCATTGCTAACGGATCAAGGCCGTACTCGCGGCACCGTTCCCACGAATCGGCTATTACGTTCTGGTGCTCGACGGGTGTTTTAGCAGCAAGGACGTCTGCCTTATAGGCGGCCGACGGCCCTGTTTGAGATTTGTTTGGTTTGGTCATAGGTGGCTACCGATCGTTGTTTTTATTATATCGGACCAACTCAGTTGCCCTTAAAAAAGCAGTGCATCGGGCGTGTCCTGAACAAAATCTGTTCGGAATTTGAACAGTCTTGGTGTTCACAGTTAATGTTTAAAAGTGCTCAGAGTCAATACTTTAATGAACACATTCTATTAAAAAGACCATCTTCAACACACTCAACCCCGACCTATAAAATTATTTTTTCTATATTAATCAATAGGTTACAATTTAAAACCCGGGTGTTCAGCGAAACTTGGCACAACTCTAGCTTTATTCCTTTCAGAATAAAAAAATTGCGCAGTGTTGAACACACCGCAAAAACAAAAATCGTCACAGGACGGCATTATGTCCCTCAAATTAGAAAATGTAGATCAGGTCGTTAACGGCCAAAACCACCTAACGAATGTCAACTTAACGTTAGAGCCGGGTTCGTTTAATGTGCTTTTGGGTCGCACCGGCGCTGGTAAAACCTCACTGATGCGTTTGATGGCGGGCTTGGATAAGCCAACCAATGGCAAGATCATTATGAACGGTGCCAATGTCACCGGCATCACGGTGCAGAAGCGTAATGTGTCGATGGTTTATCAGCAGTTCATCAACTACTCCAACCTAACGGTTCGGGAGAACATCGCGTCGCCACTGCGTTTGGCCAAAGCCTCTGAGGCCGAGATCAACAAGCGGGTGATGGAAACCGCCGATATGTTGCGGATCACCGAGTTTTTGCATCGTTACCCGCTGGAACTGTCCGGCGGTCAGCAGCAGCGCACGGCTATGGCGCGCGCCCTAGTCAAAGACGCCAGCCTGATTCTGTTCGATGAGCCCTTGGTCAACCTAGACTATAAGCTGCGGGAAGAGCTGCGCTTCGAATTACGCGAACTCTTTAAAGCCCGTAACGCTATTGCCGTCTACGCGACCACCGAACCAAATGAAGCTTTAGCGTTGGGCGGCACCACCACCCTGTTGCATGAAGGCCGAGTGATCCAGTCTGGCCCCTCAGCTGCGGTCTACCGCGAGCCGGTCGATGTCTACGCAGCCGATCTGTTCAGTGAACCACCGATTAATTTAATACCCGGTAACGTGACCGACAATGAGGTCACCTTCGATGAATCGGTACACTTTCCATTGCATCAGGACCTTAAAAGCCTGACGCCGGGTGGTTATAAGTTTGGTATCCGTCCCAGCCATATCGGCCTGGTGCCAGACAACGACGATGACCTCGAACTGTCGATGAAGGTCGAACTGGCTGAGATCAGCGGTTCGGAAACCTTTCTCCACGTGAAAAACGATCACTTTAATTTGGTCATGCAGTTGTCTGGCGTTCATGCCTACCGCAGCGATGCCACCATTAACATCTATCTGCCGGTACACAAACTGTTTGTGTTCACTCTCGACGGCAAAATGATCCAGTCGCCGACTCGACTGATAAGGGGCTAACTCAAGATGGCTGAAATACAACTGAAGTCCTTGGCACACAGCTACGAAAAATCACCCACAGGTGCTCATGACTATGCCTTGCGTGAAATGAACCACGTCTGGGATCAGGGTGGCGCCTATGCGTTACTTGGCCCATCGGGTTGTGGCAAGAGTACGCTGCTAAACATCATTTCCGGTCTACTCACACCGTCCGAAGGCGAAGTGCTGTTCGATGGCGTTGTGGTCAACCATTTACCACCACAGCAACGCAATATTGCTCAGGTGTTTCAGTTCCCGGTGATCTATGACTCGATGACTGTGTTCGACAACCTGGCCTTCCCGCTGCGCAATATGAAAATTGCTGAAGCCAAGGTCATGAGCAAGGTACATGAGATCGCTGAAATTCTCGAATTACATCCAGTGCTAAATAAGAAAGCAAAAAACTTAAGCGCCGATGAGAAACAAAAGGTTTCCATGGGCCGCGGTCTGGTTCGTGACGATGTGTCGGCGATTTTGTTCGATGAACCGCTCACCGTTATCGATCCCCAGTTAAAATGGAAACTGCGTCGTAAGCTCAAGCAGATTCACGAGCAATTCAATCTCACCATGATTTATGTGACCCACGATCAGCTGGAGGCGTCTACCTTCGCAGAAAAGATCGCGGTTATGTACGGCGGTCAGATTGTGCAGTTCGGCACCCCTCGGGAGCTGTTTGAAAACCCGAACCATACCTTCGTCGGCTATTTTATTGGCAGCCCTGGTATGAATCTACTTGAAGTTCAAACTACAGCTAACGGAGTGAGCTTCGATGGTATAGAAATTGAACTGTCCGATGCTCGAAAAGCGATGCTCGCCAAGGTACCTAGCAAAAACATCAAGGTTGGCATCCGACCTGAGTTTGTTCACGTTTGGGATAAGCCGTCAGAAAATGGCTATGAATGTGAAGTTCAGCACGTTGAAGATCTCGGCACCTACAAGATCCTGACCATGAAGCTCGGCCAGCAAATCATCAAAGCACGTTTAGATGAAGATCATGCGGTACCACAGCAAAAAGCTTATATCAGCTTTCCCGAGCAATGGTTGAAAATTTACGTCGATGAATATCTGATTGGGGAGGAGCTCGTATGAGTAAGGTAGAGAATAACAAAGCCTGGTGGCTGGTCTTACCGGTCTTCTTACTGGTTGCCTTCTCGGCCATTATTCCCTTAATGACGGTCGTAAACTACTCGGTTCAGGATATTTTTGACGCCGATCATGCTGTATTCGTAGGTGTGGAGTGGTATCGCGAAGTCTTATTAAATGAACGACTGCAGGAATCCTTGCTGCGCCAATTTATCTTTTCCTTTACCGTTTTGGCTATTGAAATCCCACTCGGTATCGCCATTGCTTTAATGATGCCGACTAAGGGCACCATGGCGTCTGTCAGCCTGATCGTGGTCGCCATTCCGCTACTCATCCCGGGCAATGTTGTCGGTACCATTTGGAAAATATTTGGTCGAACCGACGTTGGTCTGCTCGGCTGGGGCTTGAACCAACTGGGCATCGATTACAACTACGCGGCCAATCCCGTTGACGCTTGGGTGACCGTAGTGCTTATGGATGTTTGGCATTGGACACCGTTGGTCGCACTGCTGTGCTACTCCGGTTTACGCGCCATCCCCGATGCCTTCTATCAGGCGGCCGCTATCGATAGAGCCTCCAAATGGGCTGTGTTTCGCTACATCCAACTGCCTCGACTCCGCAGTGTATTAGTCATTGGTACCCTGCTGCGTTTTATGGACAGCTTCATGATCTACAGCGAGCCCTTTGTACTAACCGGCGGCGGCCCAGGTAGTTCAACGACCTTTCTCAGCCAGACCCTGACCAAGATGGCCATCGGTCAATTCGATCTCGGGCCGGCGGCTGCTTTCTCACTGATCTACTTTTTAATTGTTTTGCTGGTGTCTTGGTTGTTCTTTACCACCATCAGTGAAATGGATAAGGATAAATAAGGGGCTTATGATGAATTATTCTAAAAGCAAAGTTGCCGGCCTAAGCCTCTACGTCTTGTTCTTACTAGTGCCGATCTATTGGCTTTTGAACATGTCGTTTAAACACAAAGAAGAAGTATTGAGCGGTCTGACCCTATGGCCCAGTAACTTCACCTTTGACAACTACATCACCATCTTTACCGATCCAAGCTGGTACATGGGTTATGTCAACTCACTGATCTATGTGGCGTTGAATATGGCGATCACCTTGACGGTTGCGTTACCGGCCGCCTATGCCTTCAGTCGTTACAAGTTTGTCGGTGATAAGCACCTTTTCTTCTGGTTGCTGACCAATCGTATGGCACCACCTGCGGTGTTCTTACTGCCCTTTTTCCAGCTCTATTCGTCGGTGGGCCTGTTCGATACCCACCTGGCCGTTGCACTGTCGCATTGTCTGTTTAGCGTACCCTTGGCGGTGTGGATTTTAGAAGGCTTTATGTCTGGTGTGCCACGTGAGATCGACGAGACCGCCTTTATCGATGGCTACAGTTTCCAACGCTTCTTTATCCGTATCTTTCTGCCCATGATTCGCTCTGGCATCGGTGTTACCGCCTTCTTCAGCTTCCTGTTCTCTTGGGTCGAACTGTTGCTGGCACGCACCTTGACGGCGACCGAAGCTAAGCCCATTGGTGCAGTGATGACCCGAACCATTTCAGCAGAGGGCATCGACTGGGGCCTGTTGGCGGCCGCTGGGGTGTTAACCATCCTGCCGGGCATCTTGGTCATCTGGTTAGTTCGTAACCACGTTGCTAAAGGTTTCGCTCTGGGCCGGGTGTAGTTGGTTAAAACCAAGCACCAATGACTGTTAACTTGAATTTGATGGTAGGACAAAAATTATGAACTGGATGGCATGGACACCGGTGACAGCAGGCTTTTTTATCACAATCGCCTTGATCTTATTATGCATGACAATTTGGGAGCTCAAGAGCCCCTGCGTTGAACGCAAAGGGTTTCTACCTATATCCACCACGCGCGGCGACCGACTCTTTATCGGCCTGATCAGCAGTGCTTATATACACTTGCTATATGTTGGCCTGCTAGAAGCAACCCTGATTATACCGTTGCTCTTTTGCATCGCCTGGGTTGTCAGCCTTATACGCTGGGGTTAAAAAAAAGGCGTGATAACCACGCCCGATACGAACTCAACATTGCGTCGCCGAACTTGGGCAGCGCAATAGAAAGTCTTGACCCACCCCGGCTCCAGGGTCCCCAAACGACAAGCCAAGGTCGCGTAGGGATTCTGGGCCAGCCGGGTCGAGTGACCATCGTCAGCTCTGCTGACAGCTAAAGAACGGGTAAACCGAACAGCTCTATATTCGGGATGCCTAAACGCTTTAAACATACGAGGTTGACTATGTACAACAATAAGAAACTACCGATGCGAATCCTGCTTAGCGCAGCGATCTCAGCAGCGACCCTAGGCATGACTGCTCATGCAGACCAATACTCAGATGCGGCAGACCAATGGTTAACAAAAGAATTCGGCACCTCTACTCTGACTAAAGCTCAGCAAGAGAAAGAACTGGCCTGGTTCACCGAAACGGCCAAGCCGTTCCGCGGAATGACTATTAACGTCGCATCCGAGACCATTGCTACGCATGAATATGAGTCTAACGTTCTGGCTAAGGCTTTTGCTGAAATCACGGGTATTACCATCGTTCACGATTTGATCGGCGAAGGCGATGTTGTTGAAAAACTGCAAACGCAAATGCAATCAGATCGTAATATTTACGATGCCTACATCAACGACTCTGACCTGATCGGTACCCACTTCCGTTATGGTAAAGTAGTTGCTATTTCCGACATGATCGCTGGTGACGGTAAAGACTTCACTTTGCCAACATTGGATCTGCCTGACTTTATCGGTTTGTCTTTCACAACCGGTCCAGACGGTAAGCTTTACCAACTGCCCGACCAACAGTTCGCCAACCTTTACTGGTTCCGTGCTGACTGGTTTGCTCGTGATGACTTGAAAGCACAATTCAAATCTATCTACGGCTATGGCTTAGGTGTACCAACTAACTGGTCTGCCTATGAAGATATTGCTGAGTTCTTCTCAGTACATGTGAAAGAAATAGACGGCAAGCGTGTTTATGGTCACATGGATTATGGCAAGAAAGATCCTTCCCTGGGCTGGCGTTTCACTGACGCTTGGTTCTCCATGGCAGGCGCTGGTGACAAAGGTATTCCAAACGGTTTACCAGTTGACGAATGGGGCGTCCGTGTAGACGGTTGTAACCCAGTCGGTTCAAGTGTTACCCGTGGTGGTGCTACCAACGGCCCAGCCGCTGTGTATGCCACAACTAAGTATGTTGATTGGATGAAGAAGTATGCACCACCAGAAGCTCAAGGCATGACCTTTGGCGAAGCTGGACCGGTACCTGCTCAGGGCGCTATTGCGCAGCAAATCTTCTGGTATACAGCCTTCACCGCCAGCATGAACTCTGTTGGTCTGCCGGTTGTAAACGCAGATGGCACACCAAAATGGCGTATGGCTCCATCTCCTAAGGGCCCTTACTGGGAAGAAGGCATGAAGTTGGGTTACCAGGATACTGGTTCTTGGACTTTCCTGAACTCTACTCCGGATGACCGTCGTCTGGCCGCTTGGTTGTATGCACAGTTCACTGTGTCTAAGACCGTTTCTCTGAAGAAGACCTTGGTTGGCTTAACACCTATCCGTGAGTCAGATATTAACTCACAAGCTATGACCGACGCCGCTCCGAAATTGGGTGGATTGGTTGAGTTTTACCGTAGCCCAGCACGTGTCCAATGGACGCCTACTGGTACCAACATTCCGGATTACCCGAAAATGGCTCAGCTTTGGTGGCAGTATATTGCTGAAGCAGCCAGCGGCGATTCCACTCCACAGGAAGCGTTGGACGGTTTAGCTGAAGCTCAAGATAAAGTTATGTCACGTATCGAACGTTCTGGTGTACAGGGTGCTTGCGGACCTAAGATGAACGACGAAGTAGATGCTAGCTATTGGCTGAACCAGCCAGGTGCTCCTAAGGCCAAATTGGCCAACGAGAAGCCTCAAGGTAAGACAATCGACTATGACACTCTGCTAGAAAGCTGGAAGCAGTAAGTTAGATCTCACCCCAGGTTTTCTCCTGAGGTAATAAGAGTGGCGGGCGCCCTTGTGGCGCCCACCACTTTAACTCGACCAAGACCTAGTGTCCGCACCCTTAAAAGCTCACAATTATGAGCCAGTTCACCAGTACGATTTCAACATTACAGATTCACCCTTAGAACGACAGAATACGATTATCTGGAATTTTCGACCTAATTTATTACCTTCGGCAGTGAACAACATTAGCTCCATAACGCTTTGCTGTCGCAGGCTCACGATATAACCCTGGCAAATCCGATTGACGCCAGTTTGCACGACCTTAGCCAACACCCATGTTGGCCCGGAACATCAGCCGCCGCCCTACTCTATACCGGGCGTCATCGGACGATAGCCAACTCGGACTGTTCGTTGCGCTGCTTTACTCGGTTGGGATAAGATGACAGATCGGCCTAATTAAATTGCTCCACGCTTAGGTTAAGACCTAAGATGGCCACTGCACCTAATTTCAATAAAAATAACAACTTTGAATTAATTCAGGATCGGCAATGAAAAAATATATTTTATCCATCGATCAAGGCACCACCAGCACCCGCTCGATCTTATTCAGCACCGAGGGGACAATCTGCCACTCAGCGCAAGAAGAGTTCCCGCAGCATTTTCCGCAAGACGGCTGGGTTGAACACGAGCCGGAGGATCTCTGGCAGTCGGTGTTGAGCACCTGTGCCAAGGTTTTCGCTGAGGCCGCTATTCAACCCGAGCAGATCGGAACCATCGGCATCACCAACCAGCGTGAAACCACGCTTATTTGGGATCGTGCCACCGGCGTACCGATCTATCGCGCCATTGTTTGGCAAGATCGCCGTACCAGCGCCTATTGCGAAACTCTCAAGGCGGCCGGGCATGAAGGCCTAATTAATGCTAAAACCGGTCTGTTGATCGACCCCTATTTTTCGGCGACCAAAATTCGTTGGATACTCGATCAGGTGCCGGGCGCTCAAGAACGGGCCGAACGCGGCGAGCTCGCCTTCGGCACGGTCGACAGCTATCTAATCTGGCATTTAACCTGTGGCGCCGTCCATCGTACCGATGCCACCAATGCCTCCCGAACCCTGATATTCAATATCCACAAGCAAGAATGGGACAGCGAATTGCTCGAGCTGTTTAATATACCCGCAAGCCTACTGCCCGAAGTAATGGACTCATCGGCCGACTTCGGCATCACCGATCCGAGTATTTTTGGCGCCGGCATCCCGATCAATGGCGTGGCCGGCGATCAACAGGCCGCGTTATTCGGGCAAACCTGTTTCCGCCCTGGAATGGCCAAGAGCACCTATGGCACGGGCTGTTTTCTGATGCTCAACACCGGCACCAAGGCGTTGACGTCCGAGAGTCGCCTGTTGACTACGGTCGCCTATCGACTCAAGGGTGAGACCTGCTATGCCCTAGAAGGCAGCATCTTTGCCGCCGGCACCACCATTCAATGGTTGCGCGATGGCTTAAAGCTGATCGGCAATGCCGGCGAAACCGAAAGTTTGGCTGAACAGACGGCCGCCAACCATGGTGTCTATCTGGTACCGGCCTTTACCGGTCTGGGCGCGCCCTATTGGGATCCCACGGCGCGCGGTGCCATCTTCGGTCTGACGCGCGATACCGGCATCAAGGAAATTGTTACCGCCGGCCTGCAGTCGGTCTGTTACCAAACCAAGGATTTACAGAAGGCGATGGAATCCGATGGCGTACGCGCTACCGCCTTGCGCGTCGATGGCGGCATGGTCGTCAACAACTGGGTTCTGCAGTTTTTGGCCGACATGCTCGGTGCCACCGTAGACCGGCCCACCATTATCGAGACCACCGCGCTCGGTGCGGCCTACCTGGCCGGCTTGCAGGCAGGCTATTTCGAATCCTTAGAAACCTTGGAGAAGCTTTGGCAGTGCGAGCGAACCTTTAGCCCGCAAATCAGCAAAGCACAACGGGATGACTATTACAGTGGCTGGAAAACCTCGGTCAATCGGGTCCAGCTCGAGAGTAAATAGCTACTATCCAAACCTGCGCATCAGCGCAGGCTGATGACTTATAAGGGTAACGCCACAGATGGCTAAAGCATTAGACAACCGAGCTTGGCTGCTGGTGTTACCAGCATTGGTTATATTGGCCTTCGTCGCGATTATTCCCTTGCTAACAACGGTCAACTATTCGTTTCACGATATCTTCAGCCAGGATTACAAATTCTGGGTTGGAGCCGAGTGGTATCGAGAAATACTCGGTTCGGCTCGATTCTGGGGCAGCTTTGGCCGCAGTCTATTATTTTCGACCATTATTCTCTTGATTGAGATACCCCTGGGTATCTATATCGCCATTCAAATGCCTAAGCGCAGCCTCTGGGTTGCGGTTTGCCTGGTACTGATGTCATTGCCCTTGCTGGTGCCGTGGAATATCATCCCGATGATCTGGAAGACCTTTATTTCCCCGGCCTATCTGGGTGGCGCGTTCTCGGCCATCGGCATCGATTTCAACTGGAAGGCTGAGGTGATCGACACCTGGTTCGCCATTGTGCTGATGGATGTCTGGCATTGGACCAGCCTGGTCGTGCTGCTGTGTTATTCCGGTCTGACTACCATTCCTGCCGCCTATTACAACGCCGCGGCGATCGACCGCGCCTCGCGCTGGGCGGTGCTGCGCTATATCGAATTGCCCAAGCTCAGCAGCGTGTTAATGATGGCCATTCTACTGCGCTTTATGGACAGCTTTATGATCTATACCGAAGCCTTCCGGCTCAATGCCGGCGGGCCCGGTTACAGCACCACCTTTATGGCCATGGAATTAGGCGAAGATATTTTTGCCTTTAACTATGGCCCCGCCGCGGCGCGTTCGGTGATCTGTTTTATTATTATCCTGACCGTTTCCTGGCTCTTTAAGACGGCCTTGGCTATTCAACAAGCTGACTCGGTCAGTTCAACGTTGTCATCCACCGCAGAGGCTCGCCCATGATCGCCCCCTTAGGCCGCCACAACCCGATACATTTTCGCTGGTTGGCGCCCAGCCTCTATATCGCCTTTATGTTGCTGCCCCTGTTGCCGGTTATCTATATCAGCTTTCACTCGACTCTGCGCGGCTCGGACCTACCGGTTGGCACCTTCACCCTGAGCAACTACCTGCATATCGCCCAAAACGAGGATTTGGTCGCGGCGATTTTCAGCTCGGTCAGCTATGTGCTTTTTAACATCTTGATTACCATCCCGGTTGCCTTACCGGCGGCCTATGCTTTTTCACGCTATTCCTTTGTCGGCGATAAACATTTGTTTCTAGGGTTTTTGGCCCTGCGCATGACGCCACCGGTGGTGATGATCTTTCCCGTGTTTCAAGTCTTCTCAGCCGTCGGTCTGATCAATACCCCCCTGGCCATTGCCTTGGCACACTGCCTGTTTAATATCCCCATCGCGATCTGGGTGTTGGAAGGCTTTATTTCATCCATACCCCGGGAGATCGATGAGACCGCCTTTATCGATGGCTATTCTTTTCCGAGATTTTTTATGCGCAAGCTGATCCCGCTGATGGCACCGGGTATCGCGGTTGCGGCGTTCTTCTGCTTTTTGTTTTCCTGGGTTGAGGTGGTATTCGCGCGGATCTTGACGGTGACCAGTGGCAAGCCGATCAGCATGGCGATCTCAGCGCTGTTCAGTTTTAAAACCGATGTTGGCCTGGTCATGGCGATGACGGTGTTTTCGATCGTGCCCGGCGCGCTGTTGATCTACTTTGTGCGCAACCATATCGCCAAGGGCTTTATGATTGCCCAGGTAAAATAAAACTCTGCACCTAAGTGCTGTGGATTCACAGCACTTAGGCTAGACTGTCGGCCCCTCATCTTGAGTCGGTTATCTGTGGTCAAATCTGTTCTCAGCCTAATCACCCTGTCCGTCGGTATTGTGTTGCTTTGGCTGAATCCAAATTGGGTCCATCTGGTCACTCAATCCCTTGGCATATCACCCCTATTGGCGCTCATCATTGTCTGTTTACTCTACAGCCTGATCCTGATGCTACCCTTTATGCCGGGTATGGAAATTGGCGTGATGATTATGCTGCTCTTTGGTGCGCCCGGCATTATCGGCGCTTGGTTGGCCACGGTAGTCGGCCTGTCGCTGGCGTTTCTGCTCGGTGCCTATTTTAAGCGCAGCGCGCCCATCCAACGATTGCTCGGCAAACTCGCTCGGATATCGGCGCCCGAGGGTCCGCCCACATGGCGCCAGCACCTAGTTGCCTTTGGCTTATCGCGCATGGCCAATCACCCCTATCTGAGTGTTGCGCTGTTATTTAATATTCCCGGCAATATCCTGATCGGTGGTGGTGGCGGGATTGCCTTGAGTGCCGGCGCGTTGTCGACCATGCAGGTGCACCGCTTTGCCCTGACCGTTGCCCTGGCGAGCAGTCTGATCCCCTTTCTGATGCTCACCGGCCTGTTGACGCTCTAGCGGCTAAGCCAAAAGACCGTCGAGTTCGGCGGCTAATATCTGCTACAATCCGGCCAATTATTTCACACAGACAAACCTTATGGGATTTTCCGCCTTAGGCCTGACCAACGCACTGCTCAGCGCGGTAACCGATCAAGGTTACCGCGCCCCCACCCCAATCCAATTGGCGGCAATTCCCGCCATATTGGCCGGCCAGGATTTAATGGCCGGCGCGCAAACCGGCACCGGTAAGACCGCGGCCTTCGCCTTGCCGATATTGCAAAAGCTAGCCGAACCGATGGACCAAGGCGTGCGCGCCTTGATACTGGTACCGACCCGTGAACTGGCGCAGCAAGTCGGTGCGAGCTTTGTCGCCTATGGTCGCCATACCGGTTTGCGCACCGTCATCACCTATGGCGGGGTCAGCGTGAATACCCAAATGGCCGAGTTGCAGGCCGGCGCCGATATAGTGGTCGCCACGCCCGGTCGGCTGCTCGATCACCTCAAGCGCGGCACCGTGACCCTGAGCCAATTAGAATTCCTGGTACTCGATGAATCCGATCGGATGCTCGACATGGGCTTTATCGATGATATCAAGCGCATCGTGGTCACCGCGCCGAAAACGCGCCAAACCCTATTGTTCTCGGCCACCTTCGATGAGGCCATCTTCAAGCTGAGCAAAAATCTGTTAAACGATCCCCAGCTGATTGAGGTGGATACCCGCAACGCCGCCGCGCAGCAAGTTGAACAGATTGCCTACGAAGTCGATAAGGCGCGCAAACGCGAAATTACCTCCTTCCTCATTGGCTCGCGCAACTGGCACCAGGTGTTAATCTTTACCCGCACCAAGGCCGGCGCCGATGCCCTAGCCAAGGAGATGACCAAGGACGGCATCAAGACCCAGTCTATCCACGGCGATAAATCCCAGGGTGCGCGTGAGAAAGCACTGGAAGATTTTAAGCAGGGCCAGGTTCGCGCGCTGGTGGCCACCGATGTGGCCTCGCGCGGATTGGATATTGAGCAACTCAAATATGTCATCAACTACGAGCTGCCGCACAATGCCGAAGACTATATTCATCGCATCGGCCGCACCGGTCGGGCCGGTGAAAGCGGCGTAGCTATTACCTTGTTGAGCGCCGATGAGCGCTGGCTGCTAGAGGACATCCATAAGTTGCTGCCAACGCGACTGCTGCAACAGTGGTTGCCCGGGTACGAACCCGATTTATCGCAAGATTTTTCGGCCGGGAGTAAAAAACCCAGACCGACCCCGAATAGCAAAAGCAAGAGCACCGGCAGGGGCCGACGGCGCTAAAACGGCGCTAAAACGGCGCTAAAACGGCGCTAAAAGCCTTGCCTTAGCAGCGGTTGCCGGGCCTGACGATTGACCGTATGATGGAAAAATAAGACTGTCAATTTGAGGACTCGTAGCTATGCCATGGCATCAAGCCAACAACCGCATCAAACAGCTAGTCGACTCCGATATCGACATCGATCACTCCAGCCTATTGACCGATGTGCTGCGGACCATGGGTCTCAAACCCGAGGACCGGGTACGCTACTTTGCGTATGGCTCACAGATTTGGGCCCCCTGCTTTGAACACAGCCATCAGGCTGTTGCCACCGTTGATGACTTCAGGCGGGAATATTGCGTACTGTCTTACCTCTATCGGGGCACCGACCGCCATCCTGGCTTGGTCTTAGGCCTGCAGGGTCAGCCCGGCGCTCAGGTGCAGGGCATGGTATTTGAGATCAGCGTGCAAGATTTAGCGTCCATCTTTAAGCAAGAAATGCTCACCAATGTCTACTACCCGGCCTGGGTTGTCACCCGCAGTCAGTCAGAACCGACACCCGACTCTGCTGCCGCGCCCACCAAACAGCCGCCCGAGCGGGCTCTGACCTTTATCGCCCGAGGTT
>Ga0209193_1000969_pt1 | contig 16110 bp, 24 predicted proteins | sample COGITO_mtgs_1003_FD_185515 | JGI IMG/M metagenome (GOLD analysis project Ga0209193, IMG submission 185515) | Pelagic marine microbial communities from North Sea - COGITO_mtgs_100330 (SPAdes) (version 2) | ecosystem: Environmental > Aquatic > Marine > Epipelagic ... | reverse complement strand
AAGTACTTGAGCCATTGCTGATAGTATTGATTTTGTCATGCTTAAGAAAGCGTCTTTCATGTTTGAAGTACCCTCTATGATACTTTGAAAAGCTGTTGCCATACTTGATTCAAAAGAATCTCGGAAAGCTTGCTGTACTTGATGTAAAGCGCTTGCTTCCATTTTTGCTTTTTCTATTTTTTTCTTTACATTATCTAATTTTTCGTTTTCTAATTTTACCTGAGCATCATCTTTTGTAAGCTTTTTCCTTGCTAGCTCCTCAAGCATTATTTCTATATCTGCTTGTTGTCTTTGTAGTTCTAATACTGCTCCTTCTTTTTGTAATTGTTTTGCTCTCATTTTTGACTGACCCATTGTACGATCAAGAAGAGCAGTTTCTAATTGAAGTTTTCCTGTAATCATGCTCATTTCTATACCATGTAATCGTTTTGCCTCATCTTCAACCATTTTACCATACTTGGCTATAAATGCTCCTCCTTGTGCTGCAAATGCTTGTTCTCCTCCTGCAAATCCTCTGCCTGCATCCATTTCTTTTAATATGCCTATGTCAGCGTCCATTCCTTTTAATTGCTCTGGAGTTAAGAATGTATGAAGCATATCCATTGTTGCTTTATCAAATAAAGTTCCTGTTTCTTTATTGAATTTCATTTTAACATCTCCAGCTGCAAACGCTTCCCCAACTCCTGCAAGTGCATTTCCAACAGCTTTTATATTTGAAGTTAATCGAGTTAGTTGAGTTTGTGGAGCCTTAAATGAACTTAATGCTTTTGCAAAATCTTGAGCAGAACTTGTCATAATTTGTGTTGTCTGTGCTAAGTTATTCATAGCTTTGCTTGCTATTGTTCCCTCAGAAAGCTGGTCTACAAATCCCATTAAAGCCTCAAAATCTTTTTCAGGGTCTTTACTACCCTTGCGGAAAGATTCTAGTACTTTTTCTATGCCAGTAGCTATTCCGTCTAATTCTTTATGTGCGTCTCCTGTTTCACTAAGCAACTTCATTTGAGTATTAAGTGTAGAAAGCACTCCTTCCATTCCCTCAAATTGACCAGCACTTAAAGTTTTTTTCATTGTAGCATCGTCTGCAGATACTAGTCCTACACTTGCCCCTAATTTCATAAGATGAGTTGTAAAAGCGTTTCTTCCTGCAACACCTCCGCCCGTTTCCTGTAAACCACCAAATCCTCCTCTAAAAGCTTTTGCTATTTGACTGTAGTCTATATTCGATAGTGCTCTTGAGGTTTGCAAGGCATTTGTTAGTAGTGAGTCATAAGTTTTTAATCCATCGACCATTTCTTCTAAATCTTCTGCATTTTTAGAAAATAAATTCCCAAATTCTTTTGAAGCTGCTTTTGCTTTTTTCTCAGCCTTAGAGGACATATCAAAATACTGGGCTGCCATTGCTGTTAAACTTATAAACAATCCTAAATAACCTAAAAGAGCTACTCCTTTTAATAGAGTTCTTCCTGCCATTTTGATTCGTCCCATTGCTTTTCCATGCTCTGCAACCATTAGTTCCATTTCTATTTTCCAGTTAAGTCCCATTCTTTTGAACATACCCGCAGAGTCTAATTGTGATTGTAACCCTTGAACTTTTAAAATAGAAGCCATTCTTTGACCTTCATGTTTTACAAAAGTAGAATAGTTTAAAAAAGATGATTTTTTACGAGACATTGCTGTTTCAAACTGTGCAATAGACTCGGGACTGTCTAAAGATCCGAATTTTTTCATGCCTTTTTCAGATAACATGCCTTGCATTCCAGAACGTGCACCTGCTTGTAGTCCAACAGCATCAATTGGTGTAGGTGTAGGAGTTAAAGCACTAAGAATACTTCCTCCTGCTATTAACCCCATGCCTGCAGTTGCTACTGTATTCTGAGACAGAGCGACTGCCATAAATTCTGCCATTGGTCCAATTGCGCTTTTTATAGAGTTTACTAAGTCATCAAATGATTTTGCTAATTTTGTTAATGAGTTTGTTTGAGTTTCTACTCCTCCAAACTTTTCTAAACCTTGTTCTAAAACTTCATTTACAACTGCTTGTGATTTTTCAAATATATTTAATTGGTCTTTTGTTTTACCTAAAGTGAGCGCATACTTTTCTGATGCGGTTTCGAGTCGTAGAATAATACCTAATTCATCCAATAGTTCTGGTTCTGCTTTTACAGCACCTCTTACTAACCTATTAAATGAATCTGTAAGATCTCGACCTAACATAAGTGATGCGTTTTTTGCAACAACACCTAGTTGATTAATTTGTTTAATTGAAAGTCCTGCAGCTGTTCCTATTGCTACTGATTGGGCAGCATCTGCAAACGCTAATTGACCGTCTGTAGCTGCTTGTAGTTGACGAGTCATAATCGCTAAATTTTGTCCTGTTCTTTGAGCGTACTCTGCTTGTCCTTGTGTTAATATTCTAAAATCTGCGGCACTTTGTAAGAATCTAAAAGCTGCTCCAATAGCAAATATATTGGCAGCTAAAGTAGCATATGCAGGCACAAGACCACCAGTAATGCCCTGAGCCATTTTTGAAAAGTTTTTGGTTTGATTTGAGGACTGCTGAGATGCGCCCTTAAAGTTACGATTTAGAGTTGCTTCAGATTTACTTAAGTTATCAACGGCTTTACCCGCTTTTTTAGTTTTTTGTTCAAATCCTTTTATTGAACCATCATCATTTAATCGTATAATTAAATCTGCTAAATTAATTTTCTTTTTTGCCATCTATCTTGATATATTTGCAGAATTTATTCCGCCTTTGCCTGCTTTAGCTTTATTTTCCTGTGCTTTTCTTTTTCGTTCTTGGGATTTATTTATTTTTGCTGTATTTCGTGCTTCAATGTGTTTTATAAAATACAAACAACTTTTTTTATGTTCTATTTCCCATATATCAAGTAGTGTTCCTATAGAAGAAAAGTCTTTTCCCATATACGAACCACTCATACCTTCCCAGCGATCTGGTAAAAGGTCATGCAATAAAAAAGCCACCTGAACTTCATAAGGATAATCCTCTGTAGTTGGTGGCATTTCGTCAAAGTCGGGATCGTCGCCTCTCTGTTCACATATATCTAAATATGTGTCGAGTTCGAGTTGTCCGTCTTTATATTGTTTGTCTAAAAGACCAAGTATTTGCTTTACTTGGTCCGAGTAAAATTTTCGAGATCACCTGTTACTTCTGTAACCCAAGTATCGAAATCAGCTGCATTTTTCATCAGCGTTTCAGCATTTTCTTGAGAAAATAAAAGTTCATCTTCGGGATCAAGACTACTAATGTCCACCAATAGAAGCTCTTCGAGGTAAGAATATTTTAAGCCTTTCCATCCCTTAATTACAGCTTTTACATACTCTACTAAAAACTTATCTTCATCTAATTGCTCATCAAAAGCTCGTGTTTTACGATTAAACTTTTGAGATAGACAACGATTTCGTAATTTTAGTAATTCTTCCCTAGCTAAATAGCAAAGGTCGACTGAGAATCCTGGCATGCTAGGATAATCTACTGAAACTGTTTTGCTTGGAGTTAATAAACTCGCTAGTGATACTGATTTGTTTTCTTGTTCTGTCATTCTGTTTCCTGGTTAAATGAGGGGAGGGTTGCCCCTCCCATCTAAATTAATTATTATGTTACGGTTGGTCCTACAAACTCCATTGTTATTTCGTCTGTTGCATCAACTGAAGTTGGTAAAGCATGGAAAGTTGTTTCCAAGCTTATAATATCATCAATTGAATGGCTAGGTACTTCCAAGTGACATGTTGGTAATGTCATTGTAACTCTTGGAGTATTACCTGTTCCACCAATTACAAATACTAGATTGAAGTCATTGGTTATTGTCGTGGTTGATTCAATAATATCTTCAAATAAGTCCGCACTTGAGGCGCCACTTGCAGGAGTATTCAAGTAACAAGTAAAATTACCTGATACAGAACGAGTTCCTGTAACATGCCCTAAAGGCTGATTTACAATTCCTAGTGTTTCTGGTGTTAAGAAAGTCATATTATTTGAAACAGTAATATTTCCTCCTGTTAGTGTTAAAGTATAAGTACCAACTATATCTTCTGCTGTTGTAGCTGTTACTGTTAAATCAGTTAGTCGATTTCTAATAAAGTTATTAGTATCAGCTGCTGCTGTTCCTTCATAAATAGTTGCGGTTGTCATTGAAGATTCTTCAGTTATGATTTTACCCATTCCTGACCAGTTTGCTGTTGCAATACCATCAATATCAAAATCAATTGAAACTTCATTTACAACACATCCTTCTATTTTATAGATTGTTGGATTACTTTTACCGCTACCCAGTTCAAAAAATAAATCAAAAGTATCTAACGCTGGGCGATTAGAATTTGTAAATGCTAAATCTGCACCATTTGCATCAGGGGCTGTAAATCCAGGACCTCCAGTTGCATCTGCTGTAACTCCAATTGCTTTATTACCTGCTAATGCATTCCATAAAGCTTCTTCAACTACATGAGAGAAAGCGCTGCTATGCTCACCACTTGAGCCTCCGCCATCAGACGTAAAAGGTCTAATGTAAGTTTGAAACGACCACTCAGCAGGAGCGTAAGAATCCGTAAACATTTGTCTAGCCCTTCTACTTACTCCACTTGTTGCCATTTCGTTCAATGTAACTTCCGTTGCATTGGTTGCTTGAGAAAAACTAAATCCATCTAAGACTGGTATCTTATAGATTGCTCCTGCGCTATCAGTAAGATGAACTAACGTATCTCTCGAGTAATAAAATGTATCTGCCATTTTACATTCTCCTATTTTGCTTTGAAAAGGGGTTGGCTAGAGTATTCTCTGCCTATCCGTTTTCATTAATATTGGACTGTCGCTATTATTTCGCCAATTCCAAAAGGTTCTAAAACTCCTTCGTCTGTATCGATTGAGTTTATCGTTGTTTGTATCGTAGTAGTTGTTACACCTAATCCAGTAGTATAAGTTATTGGATTGTTGTCTTCAATTACTGTTTCCACATCTTCAAGTAACATTTCTAAAGCGTCGACTGCATCTTCTTCATTTACATAACATCTAAATGTTAATGTAAGATATCTGAATTTTTCGCCTGCTCCTAGATACTCTCTAGTTTCACTACCTGAATTTACATGAACTGCGGGAAACTCTGCTACTTCGTCCCAAAACAAAAGTCTTGGTGCGGTGCTTGCTACTACAGTTCTGAATTTTCCTGTTCCATTTATTTCGTCTAATTTATCTACAAAAGCATTTACAATGGCGCTTCTTCGTGTTGTATAGTCTCTATTTGCCATTATACGCTCCTAACTTTTACAAATCTGTTACCCATTATTTTTTGAGCAGCTTCTCTTATACTTGCTCCAATTAATCTACGAGGGTCTCTATGTGTGCTTCCCATTGCTCCTCCAGGTTCAAAAGTCTGATAGGGATTCTTCATATAAGTGTAGTCTATATTTGTGCCTCCTCTAGGTCCAGTTACTACATTTACTACTTCTGCTGAATTTCTAAATCTGCCCGTTCTATTATTTAAGGCAGGACTTCCCATATTTTTTAGCATAATATCTGGAAGAACAGCATTTAATAATTCTTTTAAAGCTAAAGCATTTCCTCCTTGGGCTTGATCCATTTTTGAAGGTCTACCTCTTTTCTTTGTATACTTTCCTGCCTGTGCTCCTGTTGCTATGGTTCTTCCAGCTTTATATTTATTATGTTTAGCTTTTGATTTTTCTTTTTTAGTCTTTAAACCATTTAATACTTTTTGTTTATTTGCTTTAAAGCGCATATCTAAATTACCCGCTTTTGTTAAAAATTCTTTACCTATATGTCCTGCTGCTTTTTCTATATATTGTTCTGTTATCTTCTCTGACCTTACATAATCAGTATTTTGAGAAAGTTTTCTTACAAGTGTATTTTCTATTTTGTTCAAAATTGCATTAACACTTGTTAGATCAGCATGTTCCATTAAATACTGATGCATATCTCCACCAGTAGATAAAGATATAATTATATCTTTATGTAATAAAACTGCACTACTTAATGTATCTCCGTCAATTTCAAATTCTAAATCAAGTGCAGCAAGTATATCTTGGTAAGCTTTATTATATGCTTGTAAACTTTTTATTTCAGCAGGTACTTTAATTGTGCCTGCATTAATTTGTTGTAAGGCTTCAACTATACTTACAACTGGCACACTTGTATCATTATGCCCAGAACCTGCTTGTGGCATACCTGGTGCATCTCCACGCTTATAAGCGTTTGGACCATGTTTAGTAGCGGTAGGACCATGTAGTCTTAAATTTTTACTCGTTCCACTTGGCGCACCTACTGTGGTTGCTCTATTTGCAGTAGGATCTCTATGTTTAGGATTTTTTGTAAGTTCTTTAAACTTTCTTAAACATATTCTAACACAGTTAATCCAAAGTTCTCTTATTACTGCATTATGTTCCCCACCGTAAGCAGTCTGTAAACTTCTTGCATAAGTAACCTGAGGTCCTCCTGCATTAGCAATATTCTGTTTAAATAATACTGCAAGTTTTACAGGTCCGCCTTTTGGTAATTTTTTACCTGTTCCGGTAGCTTTATATCCTGTATAAACTGCTAAATCTTGATCAGTATGTTGAGGCTCTCTAAAAAGTTCGTACCCATTCTTACTATGCGATACTATTAAGTTTGCTTTTGAATATCCTTGTTTAAAAGCATATCCCGCTGCTATTTCTAGTTCTCTAAAGTCGTTTGTTGTTAAATTATATCCTGCATTGTTTAAATCACTTGTTATAACATCTTTTAATAAATCTATTGTTGTATTTCTGTTAAATGTTAGTGTAAAAGCATAATTTTTATATTGTAAATCTCGTGCTTGTTTACTATTTGCAGCTAAGCGAATATCTTTTAAAATTGACTTAACAGACACTAGATTATTACTCTATATAAATCAAGTACTCTTTTTATATGATCTGGAAAGTCTGTGTTATCTCGTACTCCAGATGTTCCTTGATTCTGCAATGTTGCTCCTGCTATTGTTCTTCGTTCTTTATGTTCGTCTTTTAAGTAGTATGTTACTAAGTCAAAAAGTGCTAGTTTGAGATCACTTGGAGCGGCACTGTAGCCTGCTCTATATGCTATCTGCACACTTCCCATTCCTTGTGGAAATGCTTTCTTTGCTCCGCTCTTTGTTGTTCTTACTATTGCATCTGCGGCTGTATCTACATAGTATTCGTAGTCGCTAGTTGCAAGAGTCTCATACGAAGCATCATATGTGCCTCTTTCTTTTACGGAAGTCACACTTATAAGTGGACTTTCACTGACGATTATAGTACTGGTAAAGTTGTCGTGAATTGAAAAAGTCTCGGTTTTATCACTACTATAATAATCAACAAATGAAGTACCGCAATACTTCTTGGCAAGATTACTAACTTGTGGTACAATAATATCGAGGCGTGAATCTTCTTTTGCATTTGCGATTCCCTCTGCGTTTTTATACTCTTGTACTGTTATTAAATCTGCCATAATTATTAAAAGTGTGGGGCGATTAAGGCCGCCCCACGAATCCTGTCTAAGCCAATATTAGCTAGCTTTGTACATGTGTCCCCATTTAGAAGTAGCACCATCGATTAGATCGGTGAAGCCAATTCTTTGTGAAGCAACAAGTACTCTACGCTGGTTAATTACTTCGTAATCAGATTCCACGGTTACACCACGTAATCTTGGTAATACAAAGTTTCTAGGGTTAACAGCGATAGCTGCGAATTTAGATACTGCTGGAGTAGCGAACTCGTCACATAATAGTACTCTTGAACCGAATACTTGACCAATTTCACCACTTAGTTTAGTAGCCATATCGCCTACTAAATTAGCATCTTGGAATTCAGCATCTTCTAGTAGCTCGTAGTATGTTCGTTGTGAAACGATATAAACTACGTCTGCTGGGTTAACACCATATTTGCCCATATTTTTTCTCATTGAAAGAAGTTCTGCAGCTGTAACAGTGTCAGTTGCGAAAGCAGTAGCTGACTGTGTATAATCACTGTCATTTCTTGCTAAGTGTAGTAAACCTTCGAAAGAAGCTCCACTAGTACCGAATACACCATCAGCATCATCACCAGCTAAGATTGAGTTTTCAATTGATCTAGCGTGTGATCTTACCATAGATTCTCTAATTAAAGGAAGAATCGGTAAGATTGCATCTTCTTCTGTTTCATTTCCTAAGAATGATTGAGAAATAAGTTTCTTAGTTGAAAGAGTTCTTTCAGACATAGTAACCCCTGCATCGTCACCATAAGTAGCAGATCTCATATCTAAGTTATCATTTGCTACAGCAGACCCTGAAGCAAATTCAGCGTAACCACTATCTGGTAAGATTGGGATAATCATGTTCGCAGAAGTCATTGGGATTTCTCTAAATAGAGGAGCCAAGACTAATTCGTTTTCGATATCTCTTTCGATGTTTGTTGAAACAACTTGCTCAAAATCAGCTGATGAAACTTGAACACCTGAATGAGTGTTAACTTTTTCCATCAAAGATTTTGCCATTGGACTATTCCATCCTTGTCCGGTAGCTAGACCTGCAAATTTAGCATCTGTAATGTCTTGCTCGAAGGATTTTTTCCAATCGCCGTTGTTACCTTGCCTGTCAGAGAAATGTCTTTTAGATTCACGAATGTTCATGATTTCTTCGGACTTCTCTGCTAGTTGTGCTTCAAGTGACTTAACGACAGTTTCTAAATTAGAATAGTCTTCTTTCACTCTTGACTCAACGTCAGACATTAATTTTTCAGCACCTGTTAATCCAGCTTGGATAACAGTTTTTTGCTCTTCCTGTTTTGCTTCCTCGGAGGCTTTTTGAACTTCAGCTTCTTCAGATGCTTTTTGAGCAGCTTCTTCTGCAGCCTTCTGTTCAGCAGCTTTAAGTTCGGCTTGTTTCATTGCATACTGAGCAACTGCTTTTTCAGCAGCTTCTGCAGCAAATGATTCAAGATTGAACTCTGGGTTGCTTTCAGGAGATTTATTTTCTTTTGACATATTTGTCTCCATTTCCTTGGCTTTCGCCGTACTTGGCTGCTCAATTTCAACAGCGTCTGCTGAATCTTTTAAGTTAGCCTTATAAAAAGTTTGCTTATACTCATTGTATTCGTCCATAGAATCAAATGACTTGCTTAATCCAAAGGTTGCCCCTTGGTTGCATGGCACTGATACTACAGATACTTCAAAAAGCTCTGCGTCCTTTATCTTATATCCATCGGTTTCGGTCATATAATCAGCGTCCTTGACTTTGAAACCAACAGAAAAAGCCCCAAGGACACCGTCTTTAATAAGTTGTGTTACATTATCACCTGCACCTTTTGAAATCTTTGCAGAAATCTCTAGTCCATTGTCTGTAACTTTTAAATCTTTTGCACGACCTATTGGTTTGTCGTAATTATGATTGAACAAAATAATTGGATTACCTTTATAGTTTTCCAATCCGCCTTTTGTCCAAGCATCTGATTCGATTATGTCGCCTGCTCTATCAAGAGCGTTAGTGCTAGCAGAACCTTTAATATCAACGCCACCGTCTTCGGTTTCGCCTAATGTTTTAAAAGTGCTAGTCCAGTGATAAATTTTATTTGACATCTTTCTTCTCCGCTTTCTTGGCTTTGGGAGCCTTTGGGGCGGGAGTAGGTGCTGGAGCTTCAACTACAGCAACGGGATGTCTTTTCTTCATGGCAGATAAAACTCTGCTCCAAGATCCAAATGCTCTTCTGAGCAAGTAATCTTTAACAGGTACATCATTACCATGACTTTTATAAGTTCGTAAATCCATTGACTCGACTCCTTTTTCTACAAACCAGTCGGATAATGCTTTAGCCATCATATCTTTTGTCATATTATTCCTCTTCGCTTGGGGCAGCCTCTTGAGGTCTACCGCCTTCTTCGGGGTTTGTTGCTGAGCCTGCTATATTAGCTGGCACTCTAGGCTCATCAAATCCATCGACTGGATCTTTACCTAGTGCCTCTCTTGCTTCGTTCGGGGACATAATCCCTGTATTTACAAGAGTAGCATAATATGCTGCCTGGTCTCTTAGTTCTGGTTGTAAAGCAGGTATTCCTGTTACATCCTCAGATACTTCAAAACCAAAGTAACGCTCTAGCGCATACCCTAATTTTCTTACGATTGGTAAAATTGTTTCTAAATAGTAAAGCCTATGATTAGGTCTTATATTTGCATTATTACCGCCGTCTAGTAAAATGGGTGGTATTCCCATTGCTTCTAGTATTATTCTTTCATTTGACTTGATGCCTTCTTGGAAATCTAAGTCTTTGAAGTTTACTTCTGTTAAGTTCTCAACTGTTAGTCCACCATCTAAAAAGAGTGGGCGACGACCGCCAGATTGTGGGTTATATCTTGCAACCCATGCCTGTAACATTCTTTCTTTTATCTTCTCTGAAAGTGTGTTTGGTGATTTTAGTACTAAACCTGGAACTGCTCCGTTTTTGAAGAAGTTATCTTGAAAGGTTCTCATACTTGATAAAAGCTGCATAGTTCTAAATGCAGGCTTTAATCTTGGTACTCCTCTATAAATGGAGTTAAAACTGTTTTCTTTAATATGTATAATCTCAGTAGGACTATAATCTATGCTGTTTTCGTATGTATACTTTGAAATGAAAGTTGAGGCATCAGTTTCTATTCTTACTTTATCTGCTGGTAAATGATAGAGATGCGCTCCATCAAAATATATAAAGATGTTTCCATCTATCATCAAGTCAATAATTAAGTTTCTTTTAAATGAATTAATATCCTGAAAAGGGTTTGGTTCTCTATTAACTAAAATATCAACTTTTGATTTTCTAATATTTTTTACAATATTATTAGTTCCTGGAGTTTGATTTCCAAGAGTATAAGGTATATCTGCAACATCATCAACTATCATGTTGACTGCTCTATTCACTATTTCTAGTTGTTCATACGCATTTCTATAATTAGTAACGACTTCACGAGAGTCTACTGTTAGACCTTCGTTTCTAGAAATAACATATTGGGCAGGGTTGAGTTTTTCCTCAGTTTCGGGAGTTCTACCTAATAGTCTATCGTACCATGCCATGTTGTTTTTCTCTCTGAATCTCGACCCATTTGTTTTGTTTCTCTGCAGTAATCAATTTGGGTCGTTTACCATAAATCGAGTGTAGTCTAAGATGATGCTTGTGACAGAGAGTTACCGTATAATCATACACTTTGTCATAATTTTCATCAATAAAGGATTCTCGAAGTGCTAGTATGTCTTGTTCCTTCTCTATAATTATTTTTTTCTGTTTTAACCAAGTTTCTAGTAGTTCGGTCAATCCGTAATAATGATGAAAGTCTAAATGATCTGTGTCGCCACAGATATAACAATTATTTGATTTCTTATATTTTGATTTAGCTTTGTCTCTCACATATTTAACTAAATCTCTTTTTAATTTCATATTTCTACTCTTAATTAGAATTATACCAAAAACTTACATCAAATGTCAAGAACTGTTTTTAACAGGTCTTACTAAAATGTAGTGATATTGGTTTCAAATGAATAGAGTGCGTATCGTAAAGCATCAGCCATATGAGATGCCATGTCATGTTTTGGCTTTTCTCTCATTAAATTAGGATTTGGATCCCACTGATACTGGTCTAAACACATTTGAGCTTCTTTGCATTTCTGATCAACCATAAGTCCATCGTTATCGACTATGCCCGCTACATGCCCTATTCCGTCTAGTACTGACTTTTTTGCATTGATAGTGCTAATATCATAATTTTGTGCAAAGTCATATCTTGTTTGTTGAGCAGCTGAATCAATGTAAATATAATCTATATCCCATCTTTCTATTAGTTTTCTTATTTCGGCTGCATGTTGTTCTGTTGTTCTTTCTGAATTGTAGTATTCATCAACTAAGTAATAAGTCGAAGTATCCCAGTCGTATGCAACAACACATAGTGCTGTTGGATCTTTGTAACCAACGTCTAATCCTGCAAATACATCAAGCTCTCGAATATCTAGTTCTGAAAAGTCTCCAGTACATTTTTCATGATTAAATTTCCATATCTGTCCTTCAAATACATTGAAGTCTGCCATGTATTCTTGATTGAATTCAGCTTCTGACATTGTTTTTCTAGCTTCGAGAATATCGGCTTCTGAGACTCGAGGGTTTTCATGATAAGTAGCTTTTATACTACACCACTCAGGAAACTCTTCTGTCCACCCTCTATAGTAAAACTCAGCAAAGTAGTTATTTCTTCCCCGAGGAGTCGATATAAAAATTGCTTTTGAGTTTTCTTTATCTAGTGTAGGACGTAGTGCAACATTAAAGGCATCTCTGCCATCTGTTAGTGCTGCTTCATCAAATATAATTAAGTCATAACTTCTACCAACTACTGAGTCTACCTGATTGATAGAACCCATTCGTATTGTAGAACCGTTTGAAAGTTCAATAACTTTATCTTTTGCGTTGTCTCGTGTTACCTCTAAGTCAAAATGCTTGATGAGATTTCTCTGTAAGTCAAATGAGATTTGGGATAATGAGTAATTTGGTGACATAAGTAATACATGCGAACCTGGAACTAGACAAGTTAGTTGTCCAATTATGTTACTAATATATGTTTTTCCTTGTCGTCGTGATACTGCTGCAGTTATAAAACGATATTTAGGATTATTGATTGCATTGATAATTGCAGTCTGAGAGGAGTTGGGAGTGATGTTTAATAAGTCAAGATAGCCTTCAATAGGTAGCTTGATAAAACGAACTTCTGGAGTTAAATCCATGTGATAGTCAGATACAATATCTGAACGGCTGATTTCGATCAATGTAGGGTCTCTTTTTCAAATAAATTAAATGGGTCATCAGAATCAAACATTCCATACTCTTTACAGAGTCTTAATAAGTACAAATATCCTGTTGCTAGTTCACAAGCTTCTTCCTCTTTTTCAGATAAAGTAATACCGCTAATTCTGCGATTTTGTAATTTTGATAAAGTTTTGGTAGCATCTATTGATACTCCATCTAGCCATATTTCTCGTCTATCTATTACTTTTGGTACTGCGCTCATTTTTTCCTTCGTTTGATTCCAAGTTGTCTTTTTTGGGAGCGAGGTGGTCTTTTCTTTGAACCACCTTTACCTGCCCAAAATACTTTGTTTGCCCAATAGGCTGCGGAAGATTTGCCTTTTGCAATATTTCTTCCATGTCTCGCTTTGAAACTGCGTCGTGCTTCTGGACTATAATTATGTCCCATGCCTTGCGCTCCAAAACGAATGATTTTCACTTTGCCACCGACTCTTACAGCTACAACTGCTTTCTTTGTTCGGTGCTTAGGAGTTCTTTTCGGTTTATTTAGTCCGTTTAGTCCTGCCTTTTTTAGCCTTGCTTTTTCTGCTGTCGTTAGTGCCATTGTGTATCATATTTACGACTTTATTAAGTCGTCCTGCTTTCATAAAGTTATGAAAGTCTCTGTGAATAATATTTATCTTCTACGTAATATTCGGCTTGCACCTTTTTTACTAAATCTAGCCCTTTTAGGGTTGACTGTTTTGCCGAATCTTGGTCCGATTGCTTTCGGAGCAGCTCCGTAGAATCCACCTGGAGTGGACATAGGGGTCTTTGTATTAACAAAAGTTCCTGCAGCTGCATTGAGGTCTCTAGTAAGTCCTCTTTTTAGTTTATGTTTAGCTAACTTTGATGTACCATGTACACTAGGTCCGCTAAGAAATCCGCCTTGTCTTGCCATTTTCTTTTCCTAAACAGGCTAAGCCTGTTCCGTCCCATTTTTTAAATGAGTTTTTAATAATTCTTTATTATTTTTAGTGCGTGGTAAATTTAATAAGCTACGAAGTTCTTCACTCCACGCTAGTCTTTGTTCTATAGCTTTTTTGAATTTAAGCGACATCCTTACTATTTGTAAAATCTCGTTTGCAGTTTCTCGTCTGTCCATGCTAGTCCTTATATGACTTAGCTAATGAATTTTAGCTTTTAGCTTTTTGCTCGGCTTCTATCAGTTTATCTTTGATATCCACTTCGCCGTCCCAGTTTTTGTCTTGTCCTGAAACAATGTTCACAAATTGTGTCCATTTAATTTTTAACCATTCTACCATTTTCTTCCTCGTATTGTTTTAATAGTTTGTAATAATTTTTTCGAAACTCTCCTTGAGAAATTCTTTGTAGAGCCCAGTCAGCAAATTTAACCTCTGCTTCTCGTACGTCTTTTAGTTTTTCTTCTGGCGATTGTTCGAACATTTGTTGGTCTGCCTCCTACTCCTTGCTTTACGGCTCGTTTTCTACGAACAGCAGATTTCTTTTGAGCTTTGCTCATAGTTCTTGCTCTAGCTAAAGGAACGCATTTTGGGTAGCCTTTTCGAGAGGTTTTTGCTTTTCCTCTACCACAAGGTTGATACTTGCCTTTCTTTTTAGGACGACCTATATCTACCCACTTTTCTTTAAACCATTTTGTTAATCCACCTTTTGGTTTAGCCATCTTGATGGTGATCCATCTCTCCATCAGCAATATAGTTTGCTGCGGAGACTACTTCATACTCTGAAATTGCTATTTTATTTGTAAACCAAGTAGGCAAATCTGCTTCTGGGTTTGTCAAATGATCTAAAATCATTTGAGAGTGTGACATTATAGTTTTACAAGATTTAATTACAGACGCTGCATCTGTATGCCCGTTTTTTTGTTCGAGTGTAAACTTTCCATCGCCTGTTAAGTATGCTTTCATTTTCTTTTTCCCATGCGGTACTTGCCGCCTTTTGCTTTATAAGTTTTTACTAACCATCCATTTGCATATGCGCTTGGATAAACTTTAAATTTTCTTTTTGCTTGTGCTTTAATTCTTGCGTATAGAGTAGGATTTGTCGGAATTGGTTTCTTCTTTGTCGCTTTTCTTCTTTTTCTAACTGCCACTTTGTTTTTCTCTAAGTTCGGTTAAGAACGCTCTGTCTTGTTGAATGACTATAGGTTGGCTAGTCTGTCTATGACCGCCTTTAGTAAATTTTGGATGTGACCAAAGATACTCACATGAATTCTGTTCGTTATTTCTGTACTCTACGAACTTATCTAATTCATCAACTGACATGTTTGTTAAGTATACTACTGCATCGTAGTTATCCATGTTCCAGTTTTGTTCGGTTCCTATAACTTTTGTTTCTGTAAACTTTGTTATATAAATTCTGCCCTTCTTGTAACTCTCGTAACTCCAAGGGCAGACATTTTTAATGGAATGAAAATAAGTAAGCCAATTATCCTCTACTTCTTTTCTTTTTTCCACCTTTTTTCTTCTTTTTCTTACCCATGCCTTTTTGCTTCGCAAGAATAGCTCTCTGTAAAGCTTTTGGTAATTTCTTCTGTTTAGCAGTTAATGCCATTTCCATCTCCTTATGTCCACCGAGGGGGCTCCTCAGGACACTCTGCCCATCTTATTTTAGTTTTGAGGGGCATAAAACAATTACAAACTTTGCATACCTTCCACCTTTTATCTAGGTTGGGGCATTTTTTACAGATTTGATAGCGTTCCTCGTGGGAAAGCTTTTTCTTCATCTTAGTTTTCTTGGTAGTTTTTGTCTGCGGGCTCGTCTTAGATTAGTCTTTCTAGCCATAAGTTTTTTAACTCTTGCTGATAATTCTTGTGAAGGTTCTGACCCCTCTCCATCGACTGTTTTTGTTGAGTCTGTTTTCTCAACTGCTTTTTTCAAAGCTTCTTCTATACTGTTGCTCATATTAATTTAGTGCTTTATACATTTCTTTCGCCTCAGATTCAGAGTCTAGCTTATGTAGTACTCCGTTGTGTCTGAAACACCAATGATTTCTCTTTTTATAAATAGGAAGGACTTCTTCTTTCTTTTTAGTAGATGATGGTTTTATATCTTTTGTCTTATATTCTTTTTGCATAATTTCTCCTTTAGGGGTGCATGGATAGTATAGTTCCGATTGTAGTTATGCCGCCCACTATTAATGTTCCAGCGACTCCAATCATTATTGTCTCAATTCTATTGATTTGAGTTTCAACATCTTCAAATTTGTTAAATGCAGTTTTCCATCTTTCTGCACACACAGCTTCATGTTTGTCCAAATTTGCAGCGACTTCGTTAAGTTCCATGTTGTATTCCCTAATATTCTTGAAGATTTTTCTTCATATGTTTGTAATT
>Ga0209193_1000963_pt1 | contig 16173 bp, 17 predicted proteins | sample COGITO_mtgs_1003_FD_185515 | JGI IMG/M metagenome (GOLD analysis project Ga0209193, IMG submission 185515) | Pelagic marine microbial communities from North Sea - COGITO_mtgs_100330 (SPAdes) (version 2) | ecosystem: Environmental > Aquatic > Marine > Epipelagic ... | reverse complement strand
CTTTGCCGCCAGTCTGGCTTTTCAAGCCGCTGTGGACCTGATCTTCCAAGGTCAAAGCCAACCCAGTGGCTACACCGAGCCGCTGCTGCACCAGCGACGCCTGCAGGTTAAGCAGAAGGCCGTTTGACCCAAGCGAAATGACTTAAGCAGGACAGTCCTGTTGTTGACGACGGAACAGGGCGGCCTCGCGGGTGCTCATACTTAAGCGATACTTGCTTAGCACCCGCGTCCAACTGGCTAAGTAGGCACAACGATAGCCGGTGTTAGGGGGCAGCCAATCACCGGGTCCCCGAGCACCCTTGGCCTGATTCAGGCCGTCATCGACCACCAACAGATTCTCCGGATCATTAGCAAAAATCGCTTTCTGCTGTTTAGACCAAAGCGCGCCGCCGTGCTGATGGGTCCAAGCTAGGGGGACTATGTGGTCGACATCAAGATCGCTCGCTTGGGTGTATAACGCTCCACTGAAGGGGTCGAGCCATTGACCGCGGGCAACAGAACAGCCATCGGCCGATAGGGTCAACGGGCCGGTCGCCTGTGCCGCAAGCATCTCGTGCCGCGTGTTCATACAATCACCGTCGGTGTCTTGCCAATGAGGCCAATCGGCGCGTTTATAGCCCGACCCTGCCGACGGCGCGGAGGGTGCTTCAAGGGGCCCATTCTCTGTGCAAGTGGCGCGGTGACAATGGTATAGGCCGGTGCGTCGATCGCCGTGACCACCCACGTTATCCAATCCGCCGGAATGACTCCAAACAACGGCCGGCATAAGTATCGAAACAAGGGCCGTAAAAGCCTGAACTGCAAAGTACTGCTGCATCTTTACTCGCTTTTATCTGCTGATGTATCAACCTGAACGGTTGGGTTGGGTTGGGTTGAGTTGGGCAAGTAACAGGTTTGTATATTGCTAAGAGGCACTGTCTCGCCATCCCTGAGTATAAGTCAAAAAGATTAATGGCATAGAACTTACGCTCAGCAGTTCAGTAGAGACGAAGGCAATTTTTAGAATGGGGCACAGAAGTTGGACGAAGTATTTGAAATAAAAATGATACTAAAGATAAAGGAAGTGATACTAAAAATTTTAAATATTCAATTATGGAAATAAGGAATGCATGTGTTTCAAATTGGATATAGGATGGATTTCACGAAAAATTTAACACTAAAAATGAAACCATAGAATCAACAAGAAAATCAAAGTAGCTTTCTGAAATTCGAAAGTAATAGCCCAGGATTTGTATGTTTGGTGCTTTAAATCCATAAATGTTGTCGAAGTATCGCAGCCAACAAACAATTCGAGGTATCTAAACATGATCGTTGAACAGTCCGATGTTAATTCGCCCCAGAATCAACTCGATTCCATTGGTCGTATCGATCAATATACCCAAGATAGCCGCACGTTGAATGCCGACAGCCATTTTATGCAATCATTGTTAGCCGATACCCTGACCGAACGGCGCTATTTTCAAGCATTGGAAATTTGGGTGCAATGCTGGCGCACGCTTGAACTATTGGAACAACTGCATCGGCCTAATGATGCGCCACTTGCCGCACTCCCAGCAGACCGGTGCCGTTTTGCTCAAGACGATCTACGGGCCTTGAATAAGCACTTTAGCTATATCCTCATGTTACCGGACCAACAAGCGACCTTGGACCCTGCCTTTCCTTTTTGGCGTAAGACCGCGGTCAACTGGTATGGACTGGTCTACTCGATGGACAGAATGTCCAAAGCATTTGGGCTTATCGAACGACACCTTAAGAGTCACTTTAGCCAATCATTTAGCGGCGATCACCTGAGTTTTTTTGCTCAGGCTCAATCGACCGGGACCGACCAAGGTACCGATCAGATAGGCTGGAATGATTGGTTTAACAGCGCGCTAGCCGACGATAAAGACTTTGACGCAGTGATGACCACGGCCAATGACATCCTGCATTGGTTAACGCGCTGTATTAGCACTGCCGAACCGGTACCCAGCTCGGTCGCTTAAGGCCAGCACCCGGGCGACTCAGCTTCGCCGGCCAAGAAGTGCCAGCCCAGCGCGCAGCACGAGGCCAAACTCTATTCCGATCTTCGTTCACCCAGCGTTGGGCTCGCAAGACGCCCAAACGCTGCCCTGCTAGTATCTCAGTAATCCTCGTACTGCCAGCAATTCCGCTTCGGCGACCTCTACGTGATGTGTCCGTGCAGTCACGGACGCACTGGTGTTCATCGCCTGTTGCAGGCGTTTTTTCGCCTGGTCGAGACGCTTGATAGCATTTACCGGTAAGCCCCCGCTGTTGTGCAGGCCGCCGTCATTGAGCACTGTGCTGATATCGTCCAAGTCGCTGATCATAATCAATAGAATACGGTCGATAACCGCATTGGGGGTCGGTTGGTGCGCCAAGGCCAGCAAGGCCCGATCGGCTTGGCGTAGGATCCGGTTGTCGATATTGTCGAGTGCGTTGATCACGCGCAAGAAATTGGCGACCTGGGCGACCTGTACCTCATTAAAGGGAATAGCCGTATCGCTGGCCTGCTGGAACTCAATGGAATTGTAAAATCGAATACTGTCCTCCAAGGTGGCAATCGCATTATTGTGGAAGAAAGGTGGCGTGTCGGCCGCTTCGATTACACTGGGTGTATTAAAGGTCAGGTCGCCGAAATTCTCATTCTCGAAGCCTGGCTGGGCGAGCAGGGTGGTGAAGTCACCGGCAGGATTGGTGGCAAAACCACCATCGACGGGTCGCGGTTCGCCCACCACGGTCACCGCCGGGTCATTCAGCCGGTTTTGTAAAAATTGTTCAATGCCGGTATCGAAATTGCGATTCGCCGGCGTGCTGCCGGTTACATCGGCATTGGCCCCGGCATTGATATGGCAGGCCGCGCAGCTTGTAGTGCCGCCCGCGACGCCATCGCGAAATAACACCTTGCCGGCCTCTGCACCAGCATCTTTGAGGATCAATTCATCGGCGGCACCGGCCAACAAGACCGGATCCTGTTGCCGACCCAGGTCGAGTAAGAAGGCCGTCAAGGCATCGAGTTCGGCCTGGGTTGGGCTGCGAAAATCCGGCTCGGGGCCGGTAAAGCTGCGCCCTAGGGTGAGCGGGTAGTGTTGCACTATGGCCCCGAGTAAAAAATCTTCTAACCGACCTGTGGCCGGGATGCCGTTTATGGTGCCAATGGGCGCGCCATCTCCGGACCAGCCGGTCCGGTCATCGGGCGGGGTGAGACCGTCTGCGGGGGTCACGATGGACGCGCTGAGGCCAATGTTGTGGGGAATGGAACGCATGTTGAAGCGCCTCTCCATATCACCCATGCCATCCTGATTTTCGGTAATTAAGCCAAAGGCGCGCATCAGCGCAGGATTCTCAAAGCGCTGCGGTCTGCCCAGGGCATCCAGATTTTCCGGTGCGCCAAACATCAGCGCCGGGATGAATTCGGCGACGAAGAGCGGATCGTCGGGAGCCAGGGTGGCAATAAAGTCGGCCGTAAGGGTGAAGTTTTCGGTGGCCGGATGACAGGTGCCGCAGGTCCGGCCATTGCCGGCGAAGGTCTCGTTGAAGAATAAGTCTTCTCCCTGGGTCACTAAATCATCGAATACCGCCGGAAACCCAGTGGCGACCTCGGCGCTTGCCGTGGACAGCAGTTGGCCCAGCCTAAACGGCGGCACAGAGTTAAGTGGATTGGGTAAGTTTGAGAGGTTGGCGAGAGTGAGAAATACGCCACTGAGTAACAAAAGGAACATCTTACCGATAGATCTAAGGTGTTTTTGACTGTTCATGGGATTACCTCATGCGAAGCGAATTGATGAAGTTAAGAGGCCCTGAACCCTATACGGATTACTGCCGAGTCTGGTGTGAAAGGCGGGAGACGCTGAAAGGTTAGAGGGGCAGAAATACGTCCCCGTCAGCTGGTAATGCTATTTCGAGCCGGGGCGAAATGTAAAGAAACTTGACAGTATTAGGCGGGAAAAAGGTCGAATTTTTACGATACAGTGAGCTGGTTGGTAAAACTTGACGGGTGCATTTTTGCTCTCCAGGCGCCACCTGTAGGTAAAATGCTCAAATCTGGAATGGGTCCGATATATAGCCCAGGATTGCCGAACGAGACTTTCTTTTTCGATTTCATCATAGTAATGTACTCAGCCTCTATTTTGTTGACGACTGCAGTAAATGACGGCCCATTTTCGCACCTTAGTCTTTATGTTGATGTTTGGCGTTTTTATGTCGAACAACATCATGGTGCCTGTGCATCAGCTCGGTCATATACAAGACAAACACGAAAGAGCGTCTGTGCACGAGCTCGGTCATATACATGACCATCACGAAATGGCCTCTTTGCATGAGTCCAGTCAGACCCATGACGATCAAGAAACCAGCATAACAAACTGCGAAGCCTTTCACGCCATTCACACCGTCGCTTTACCAAACAATGGTTATGCGGTGTTTGCGCCAAGCCCCTCTCGGTGCATAAATACTCAGCGTGATCGCCACGTTGTGACCTTCACTACCAATCTCGCCACGCCCATCCGCGCACCGCCATTTAAAGCCTAAGCAACAGTTCCGATTAATCGCATCACCCATCGATGACAACAGATCGTAAATGAACTCCTATGGACATCTTTAGGCTGTGTTATTGACGCAGCGTAGTGAGTTGTCAATAGCAAAAAATAGGCTAGAAAATGAAACGACTATTCTTAAGCACGGCCCTCGTTGCCGTTAGTATTAATCCCCTCAATGCGGAAGAAAACCGTCAACACGATGCGCATGAACACGGTGCGGCGATGCTAGGCATGGCACAGCAAGGCAAGTTGATTCAGATGGAGTTAGACTCCCCTGCATTCAATATAGTTGGATTTGAGCACACCCCCAGTAATGCCAACGAAGAAGAAAAGGTTGCCTTAATGCTGGCTCAGCTAAAAATGGGCTCTATGCTCTTTACCTTTCCTGCAGCCGCCAAATGCCAGTTAGTCAACGTCGACATATCCTCAGGCCTGTTCGAAGCGTCACATAGCGATGAGGATGATCATGATAGTGATTCTGACCATTCGGATGATGAAGACGATCATGGCAGCGAGTCCGACCATTCGGATGATGAAGACGATCATGGCAGCGAGTCCGACCATTCAGATGATGAAGATGACCACGAAAATGACCACGAAAATGACCACGAAAATGACTCCGGTCATTCAGATATCGAAGCAAGCTGGACTTATAGCTGCGAGAACCCGCTGCTAGTGCGTAAGGTGGAGTTCCCGCTGTTTTCGTACTTTGAAAACCTTACCGATTTAGACGTAGATTTCATAATGGACGCTGGCCAAGGTTCTATTGAATTGTCACCTGGAAACTCTGTCATTTCATTTTAATTATTAAGAGGCGGGGAGCATAGCTCCCCGAAGTTATTAATGACATCAGCCTATGCTTTTGAACTGTGTGATCTTGCCTTTTCATGGCAAAAGAACACGCCCGCAACGCTCGATATCCCATCGCTGTCGCTACCGCTCGGTAAATCCCTGTTTATTCACGGAGCCAGCGGCAGCGGTAAGAGCACCTTGTTGAATATCCTCAGTGGTGTGCTGGTCGCGCAACGCGGTGAGGTCAAACTACTTGGCCAACCCTTTTCTAGCCTCAGTAATCGTAAACGGGACCGAATTCGATCCGATCACCTAGGCTATATTTTCCAGCAATTTAATTTATTGCCGTATTTATCGGTCCTGGAGAATGTATTGCTGCCGATCAAAATATCCGCACTACGCAGACGTGGACATTCACGTCATTCAATAGCCCTAATTGATGAAGCTAAACACTGGCTCACGCAGTTGAAAGTTCCGGAGAATTTGTTTCAAGAAAAAATTTCTCGCTTGAGCGTTGGTCAACAACAACGTGTTGCAGCAGCCAGAGCATTGATCGGGTCGCCGGAAATAATCATTGCAGACGAGCCGACCTCATCACTCGATCAAAAGAATGTCGATAACTTCATGGCCGTGTTGGTCGATCAGTGCAGCAGTATTGGCAGTTCGCTCGTTTTCGTCAGCCATGACCTAAATTTAGTCCCCTACTTCGATACATCCTTTGCACTGCAAACATCTCCAGCAGGTAGTGACCTATGAATTGGACTCATTTAGCCCTAAAGAGTTTATGGAATCGCAAAACAACAGCTCTGCTGACCTTGCTCATGGTATCGATAAGCGTTTGCCTGTTATTAAGTGTTGACCGCATTCGCAGCGATACCCGAAACAGTTTTTCCAATACGCTATCCGGTTCTGACCTACTCGTGGGTGCTCGCACCGGCAGTTTGAATTTATTGCTCTATTCGGTATTTCGCATGGGCAATGCGACCAATAATATCAGCTGGCTCAGCTATCAAGAATTAAAAAGCCATCCAGACATTGCTTGGACCATTCCAATCTCGCTGGGTGACTCGCATCGCGGTTATCGAGTGATTGGCACCAATGACGATTATTTGCTGCACTACCAATATGGCCGCCAGCGTGCCATCGAAGTGCAACAGGGCGTTTGGTTTAATGATGTCTTCGAAGTGGTTCTGGGGGCCGAAGTTGCCAGCCAGTTAGACTACAATATTGGCGATAACATCGTCGTTGGCCACGGCACGGGCAGTACCTCCTTCGAAAAACATGATGATAGACCGTTCAAGGTGGTAGGCATACTCGTCCCGACGGGCACGCCTGTCGATAAGTCATTGCATATACCGTTGGAAGGTATAACCGCGTTGCATGTCGATTGGCAATCAGGGGTGAAACGGCAAGGTAAGGCTACCAGTGTTGCTGACACCTTAGCGATGGACCTCGAGCCCGAGGCAATCACGGTTTTCTTGCTTGGCATGACGTCCCGGTTAAAGGTGTTTTCGTTTCAACGCTTGGTCAACGATTTCAGTTCAGAGCCCTTGCTCGCGGTCATTCCAGGCGCTGCGTTACAAGAACTTTGGCAGCTCATTGCGATCGCCGAAAATGCTTTGCTAGCGGTTTCGATTATGGTGATTATTACCGGTTTAATTGGCATGGTCACCGTTATTATTGCCACCTTGAACGAGCGACGCCGGGAGATTGCGATCTTCCGCGCCTTAGGCGCGAGGCGCGAAACATTGCTTGGGTTGCTGATGATTGAGTCGGGCTTTTACGGTGTAGTGGGTCTCATTACGGGCTATATCTTGCACACTGTTATGATGTTGTTGGCCAATGCCTATGTGCAATCTCACTATGGCATTGCGCTAACGGTGGGTTGGCCGAATGAAAGCATGATATACATTTTACTCGGTTTTCTGTTGACCGCTACGGTACTCGGTGTTTTGCCCGGCTATCGCGCCTATCGACAATCGCTCAGCGACGGGCTCAGCGCTAACCTTTAAAAATCAACCCTTACTAAGGAAGCAGAATGTTTAAGAAATTGCATAAGTTGAGTGTTGTCACATTGTGTCTTTTGGCAATAACGGCCCTTACTATCGGTGTCGCCGTCGCTAAACAACAGGACTATATTCCGGTCAGTTGGGAGCAACTTATTCCTGCCGACTATGATTTGGAAGCGCTGCAAAATAACCTGATCGAGCAATACGATAGCGAGATTCTGCAAAGTGGCGGTGCCGAAGCCGATGCGCTGTATGCCCAATTACAGTTCTTGCAAGACAATGCACCCGTGACCAAGGAATACAATGAAACGCGGATTAAGATCCCCGGTTTCGTGGTGCCATTGGAGTTTGACGGCGACAAAATAACCCACTTTTTGTTAGTGCCTTACTATGGTGCCTGTATTCACAGCCCGCCACCGCCACCTAATCAGATTGTCTATGTTATTTTGCAGGAGGGTGTGCAGATTGATGACATATACTACCCAGTCTATGTCAACGGGCTGATGCGGGTTGAACGCATGGACTCGGAGCTGGGTGCCGCCGGGTATACCCTGTATGGGGACTCGGTCGAGCCCTACATCTAATCGACTAGAAGGCCAGGGTGAGGGGCATAGAACCTTGCCTGACCACAACCGTTCAAGTTCGAGTCTCGCCCCAATCTGCCAATTCCAGTCACTTGACGTAAACCCAACCTGCCTATTCCATGATTACTGTTGCTAAAAAAGCAACAGAACGCTATTGCTGTAGCGTTGTTCTTAAACATTGTTTGGTCGAGAATGAGATCAACAGGCTGTTTGGGGTATCAACAGCGCACATCAGCGGAGGCAATACCAGATGAGTCAACAAACAATAGGTGTTATAGGCCTGGGCAACATGGGCAACGGTATGTGCCAGACACTGCTGCGTAACGGTTTCAAGGTTTACGGGACCGATCTGGGTGTGGCCCAACAGGCCTCGGCGCGCGCGCTGGGTGTGGCGGTGGTCGAGAGCATTGCCGCCCTGTGCGAGCAGGTCGATGTGATTCTGCTGTCACTTCCGGCGGCTAAGCAGGTGCAAGAGGTGTTGTTGGGTGAACAGGGTGTGCTGAACTGTGCCCAAGCCCATACCCTGGTGATTGATACCTCGACCTCTGAGCCCGATGTCACCCGGTCCCTGGCTAAAAGCCTGGCCGAGCGAGGTCTGGCGCTACTCGATGCACCGGTCAGTGGTGGCCCCGCCGGTGCCGCAGGCGGCACCATGGTAATGCTAGTGGGTGGCGTTGAGGCCGATCTGGTGCGCGCTCAACCCTTTCTCGATGCGCTGAGCTCAAAGGTGGTCCACCTCGGTCCGTCGGGCAACGGTCATGCGGCCAAGCTGATCAATAACCTGCTCTGTGCTGCCCATCTGGTCAGTACCGCCGAAGCCGTCGCGCTCGGGCGCAAGGCGGGGCTGGATCCCGCGGCCTTATTGGACGGCCTAAACGCCGGCTCCGGTCGCAGTGCCATCAGCGAGGTCAATTTTCCGCGCTGGATCCTCAACGAGGGCTTCGATTCTGGCTTTACCATGCAACTGATGCGCAAAGACTTGCGCTTGGCGCTGGAACTGATTGAACAGACTGGCTTGGAGCTGCCCCTAGCCCAATTGGTTGGCGCGCAGTGGGCGGCCAGCGAGGCGACTCTTGCGGATCAGGATGACTTCAACTGCATTGTTAAAACCGTCGCGCCAGGGGATCTGCTATGAGTATTGTGCTGACACACTCTGGCCGCGCAGAAGTAGCGGCCTTGCTGGCCACGTTTTTTACCATCGACGCTGAATTTGGCAGTTGGATTGGCGGTGAACTGGTGCCGGGTACGGGTGCGTCCATCAACCTGATCAATCCCGCGACCGCTGAGGTGTTTTTGACCTATAAGGACGCCGGGGATTCGGTGGTCGAGGCTGCGGCCGAGGCGGCGCTGAAAGCCCAAATTATCTGGTGGGGCCTGGCGGCCAGTGCTCGGGCGCGCCTGATGTGGAGCTGCAGTGTGCAGGTGCGCGCGGCCACGGAACAGCTGGCCCAGCTGGAATCGATCTCGGCCGGCAAGCCGGTGCGCGATTGCCGAGTTGAGGTCACCAAGGTAGCGGAAATGTTTGAATACTACGCCGGCTGGTGCGACAAGCTGACCGGCCAGGTGATTGCCGTGCCGACCAGTCATCTAAACTATACCCGTCACGAACCCTATGGTGTGGTCACCCAGATCACCCCCTGGAACGCCCCGGTCTTTACCGCCGGTTGGCAAATTGCCCCGGCAATCTGTGCCGGCAATGCCGTCATGCTTAAGCCCTCTGAATTGACTCCGCTCACGTCGACGGTGCTGGCCAAGCTCATTGAGGATGCCGGCGTGCCATCCGGTCTGGTCAATGTCATTAATGGCTATGGCCAGACCACCGGTGCGGCGGCGATCGCCCACCGCGCCACGGCCAAGGTGATTTTTGTCGGTTCACCCAAAACCGGTGCGGCCATCGCCGGTGCCGCAGCACTGCGGGTGATCCCTTGCGTGCTCGAACTGGGCGGCAAGTCGGCCAATATTGTCTTCGCCGATGCCGACATCGATCGGGCCGTGGTCGGTGCCCAAGCGGCGGTGTTTGCCGCAGCCGGGCAGAGCTGTGTATCGGGCTCGCGCCTGCTGGTGCAGCGCAGCATCTATAGCCAGGTGGTCGAGCGGGTGGCCAATGCCGCCCGCAAGTTAGAGGTCGGGCTGCCCTGGTCAGAACAGACCTTGATTGGCCCGATCAATAATGAAACCCAGTTTAAGCACGTTGAGTCGCTGGTCGCAGATGGGGTGCGAGCCGGTGCGGTGATTGCGGCCGGCGGCCAACGTGCCCAGGTTGCAGGTGGTCAGAACGGTTATTTTTTCCAACCCACTGTCTTGGCCGATGTCGACAATCGTATGCGCGTCGCCCAGGAAGAAATTTTTGGTCCGGTGCTGTCGGTGATTCCCTTCGATGACGAAGACGACGCCATTGGTATCGCCAATGACAGCCGGTTCGGCCTCGGCGGCGCCGTGTGGACCGCCGATGTGGGCCGGGCCCATCGTCTGGCCGCCCAGGTCAACGCCGGCACCTTTTGGGTTAACTGCTATAAGGCGATCAATGTGATGTCGCCCTTTGGAGGCTTTGGCCAAAGCGGCTATGGCCGCTCCAGTGGCTATGAAGGGCTGCTGGAATACACTCGAACCAAGAGTGTATGGGTCGAGACCGCCCGGGACCCAGCGACACAATTTGGCTATTCGGTCGAATGATCGATCCATGTTTTGCCTGCGTCTGCTGCGAGTTCTTGGGCCGCCCGATCTTGGGGTACTGTGGTTTTTAACTGTGGTTTGTCACTGTGAATTGTCACTGTGAATTGTTACTGCGGTTTGATAGGTTGGTTAGGTTAAGAGTGAGGTTTGAACATGACGGACTACCATAGAGCAGTCGACTTGGCACAACTGTGGCACACCATTCGGGCCGAAGCGACCCGTGACGCGGGCCAATTTCCGCTACTGAGTGATTTTTATCGGCGCAATATTCTCCAGCACGAGAACTTTGGCCAGGCCTTGGCCTATATTTTAGCCGTTAAATTGTCCGATGGTGAGGCGCAAATCGGTCAATGGCACTTGTTAGTACTCGACCTAATGGCGGATCACCCTGATATCGAAATGGCAGCCCTAAAAGACCTGTCCTGTCAGCTGCAAAGCAATGCTTCGGTTAAAGATCACTATACGCCATTGCTGCATTTTGGCGGCTATCAGGCGCTGCAGTCTTACCGCTTGGCTCACGCCTGTTGGCAGCAGGGCGATCGGCCGCTGGCCAGCTATATGCAGGGCCGAGTGGTCACCCTCTACGGCGTCGATATTCATCCGGCGGCGCAGGTCGGCGCGGGTATCTTTATCGACCATGCGGTGGGCATCGTGGTCGGCGAGACGGCGGTGATCGAAGATGATGTCACGATCTTCCAATGCGTCACGCTCGGCGGCACCGGTAAGGGCTCGGGCGACCGTCATCCCAAGGTACGCCAGGGCGCCTTTATCGGCTCCGGCGCACTCATCCTCGGCAATATTGAAATTGGCGCCGGCGCCAAGGTGGGGGCAGGGGCGATTGTGGTTAAATCGGTCGCAGCGCACCAGACGGTTATTGGCAGCGTGGCTCAGGCCCATTCGAACAAATTAGACACCCAGGGGAACACAGCATGAAAAATCATCTCGGTATTGATCATCCATTAGTGGCCGTGCGCGATATGGATAAGGCCTGCCAGGACTTTGCACGCCTGGGGTTTTTTATCAATCCGCGCCATCACCATCCCTGGGGCACCGATAACCATTTGCTGATGTTCCCGGAGAATTTCATCGAGGTCATCAGTGTGTACGACCCCACCAAGCTGGACCTCACCAACGAGAAGGGTTTCGCCTTTGGGCGTTTTATCAGCAATTCCATGGCCCGCCGGGAAGGTATTTCCCTGGTGGCCTTACACAGTGAAGACGCCCGCGCCGACCATCAGCTGATGGCCGAGCGTGGCGTTGATAACCAGGGCATAGTCGACTTCCGCCGAGTGGCTCATCGGCCCGATGGCAGCGAAGAAGAGGCCGTGGTGTCGCTGGTGATGTTGATTAATGAACAGGTCCCGGCTATTTCCCATTTTTTCTGCCATCAGCATAAGCCCCATCTGGTGTGGGTCAAAGAATGGATGACCCATGCCAATGGCGCCAATGGCATTACCGGCGTGAGCTATATTGCGCCGGCACCTGAAGCCTTGGCCGAGCGCTTTATCGGCATCTATGGCGCGAACGCGGTGACGCTTGAAGAGGGCTATTTAACCGTGCACACCGATCGCGGCATATTCGAGGTCCTTTCCCGAGCGAAGGCGCAAGAGCGTTTTGCCGGCGTTGACCTGGCGGTTACCGATGCCCAGTTGCCCTCGGGGGTCGCGATCCGGGTCAGTACCACCTCGCTCGACCAAGCCAAGGCCGTGCTGGTTAAGAACGGCGTCGCCTTTGTGGCCACCGACGATGGCGGCGTGCGCATTCCCGGTCATTATGCCGGCAATACCATTATTGAAATTTACCCCGAGATCTAAGCCGAGTGTTTGCTCAGTTCGCCGGACTGCAGGACGGCGTGGGCAGCTGCTAGACAGACAATTAGCTAATCGTTTAACCTCATCGATCTGAATAGGGTCGTTCTAGGTGCAGTGGAGCTTGATGAAAGACATCAATGAGAAGCGGGTTAAGTATTTATATGAAGCCGTGCAGCAGGGCACCGTTCGGGCCGCGGCCGATAAACTGAATGTTTCGCCTTCCGCGGTCAGCCGGCAGATTGCCCTGCTGGAAGAAGAACTGGCGACGACGCTGATTGAGCGCCATCGCACGGGTGTTACCGTGACCGAAGCCGGCGCTGTGGTGTTGACCTACTATCGTGAATTGCGCTCCCATCAGGAAGAATGCCTGTCTAAACTCAATAGCCTGCACGGGCTGCAAAGCGGTCACATTAACCTAGCCGTGGGCGAAGGGTTTGTCGGTGATCTGATGTCAGACCCCTTGCCCGAATTTAATCGGAGGTTCCCCAACCTGACGCTGTCGGTGACCACGGGTGGCACTAATAAGGTTATGCGGCTGATTGAAGAGGACCAGGCGCACGTTGGCCTGGTCTTTCATCCGCCCAACCAACCAAGCATCCGCACCCAAGTTAAAAAGCGCCAACCCCTCTGTGTAATTGTTGCACCTGGCCATCCCTTATTACTGCTGGGTCGGCCCGTCACCTTGCACGAAGCGCAGGCATACCCCTATGCCCTGCAGGACGGGCAGTTTGGTATCCGTCAGTTATTGGCGATTGTCGAATTTAAGGAACGGATCCGTTTGAGCCCGCAGGTCACCACTAACTCCATCGGGGTGTTGACCCACTTTGTCCGCTCTAAGATGGGGGTGACTTTTTTGCCGGCCTTTGTCGTCGCGCGCGAAGTGGCAGACGGTCAGCTCTTTGCTATTGCCATCGAGCATCCGATCCTCGCCTCGGGTGAGGCCCATATGATTACGCGCTTGGGGCGGCAATTACCGGAAGGTCCTTTGATGTTGCTGCAACACCTAAAGACTTGGATGCGGGCGTTTAAATCGGGCGGGGATTGATTCCTCTCTCGATAAGGCGCTCTATTCACAGCTAGCCCAACACCTAAAGCCCAACCGGTGCCGCATGTTCGCCCGGGTTGTGGTGGTGGGCGATATATTGGCCGATCTTGTCATTAATCTGCGTTATTAAATTGTTCATCGCCTCATCCGCCGCCCATGCTATATGGGGGGTGAGGAGCACATTATCGCGGGCCGCCAATTGCCAGATCAGCTGATCCGCCGCCGGCGGTTCGGTTGCGGCCACATCCAGGCCGGCCCCAGCCAGTTGGCCAGTGCTCAGAGCCGCTAATAGATCGGCTTCATTGACCAGGGCGCCTCGACCGGTGTTAATTAAAATGGCCATCGGTTTCATTAGGGCTAGGGTCGTACTATTGATCAGTTCGTGGGTCTGGTCGGTGAGAGGGCAATGCAGCGACACGAAGTCGCCTTGCGCCAGGGCCGCTTCAAAGGCGCAGTAACCCGGCCGGATCGTCTCGGCGTGCGGCCGTTCAGCGAGCACTACCTGCATGCCAAAGGCGCGCGCGCGGTCGGCCACGGCATTACCCAGCGTGCCGGCACCCACTAGGGTTAATACCTTGCCATCCAGGGTTCGCATCGGGGCGACCAGATCACAGAAGAAATCACTGCGAGCCCACTGTTGTTGCTGATTTGCGGCCATATAGGCGGGCAACTTGCGGCTCAGCGCCAACATCAACAGCAGAGCGTGCTCAGCGACCGATGCGGTGCCATAGCCGGTGGCGTTGACCACGCGGACATTGCCCGCCCGGCAGGCGTCCAAGTCAATGTTGTTGGTGCCGGTGGCGGCTACCGCGATGAATTTCAGCTCGGGCAGGGCGGCTAAGATTGCCTGATCGAGGCAAACCTTGTTGGTTACGACTATATCGGCATCGCGACAGCGCTCTAAGACCTGGTCGGCGCGGGTGTTGTGGTACAGCTGCCAATCGCTGACGCCGACCGGTTGCGCCATAGCGATCTCAGGCGGGAAGCTCCCTCTATCCAAAAAAACGGCTTTCATATGTTCGGCAACAATAGGCTAAATGAGGTGCCATTCTTATACAAATTGGCACCGAGCGCACGGTTGTTTATTACAAACCTTACTAATGAAGGAGGGCAAGTGCGGTCTAATCGGGTGTGCGCAGCATAGGCCCTTGCTGCGCAGCTGGGGCCCTATCTTGGGCCGCTTGACAAGTGACACCTGTGGTCATAATGTATATATGTGTCTATTTCAAAGGATTCTTGATATGACCCATATCGATCTATTGACCCCTCAGGTGGCTCACGACGCCAAGGTCCAGGCAGCCTGGAAAGCCCTGCCGGCGTTGGCCGAACGGTTTCACTTTAGCGAGGCGGAGATGCGCGTGCTGATGGGCGATATGCCCCGGGCGACCTATCGAAAGGGTGTTGCACTGCAGTCGACCCGATTAAACCGTGACCAGCTCGACCGGGTGAGTTACTTACTGGGTATCATGAAGGCGCTGAGACTGCTCTATGTCGACTCATTGCAGGCCTATAGCTGGATCGATCGAGCCAACAGCTTGCCGCCCTTCAATGGCATGACCCCGCGACAATATCTATTGGACGGCAGTTTGCGTCATCTGTCCGATACCCGGAGGATGCTCGATGCCTGGCGCGGTTGAGAACGTGGTGCTCGAGGCACCCCTGTATCGCATGGTGCCGAGCCGATTTCCCCCAGTGAACCTGTTCGAGTGGGCCACCGGACCGGAGTTTGAGGCCTTGGCGGCGCTGGAATCGGACACCAACGATCGGCTCTTGAATGAGGCCGGTGCTTTAGCTCTGGTGCCAATGGGTGAGCGAATATTTGGCCCCGGCTCGACCCCGGTTATGGCGGCCTTCACCCATATAGGCCATGACAATCGCTTCAATGATGCCACTCGGGGCGCCTATTACGCGGCGCTAACAAAAAGCACCGCCATCGCGGAAACCCGCTTCCATCGCCAACGCTTTATGTCCGCGTCTAACGACCCCGCCGGCACGGTGCAAATGCGTTGTTATAGCAATCGCCTGGCGCCAAAAACGGCATTGGAGTCCTTGTTTGCGTCTGACTTCGCCGGCTTCTTCGACACCTCGACCCAGTATGCGGCCAGTCAGGCCTATGCGGCGCAGCGGCGCAACGGCGGTGCGGCGGGTTTCTATTATCCCAGTGTGCGCGATGCTGGGGGGCAGTGTGTGGTCGCGTTTCGACCTAATGCCCTAACTCACACGGTGCAGTGCGGTCATTACGAGTACTGTTGGAACGGACATGAAATAGAGCAGGTGTTCGAGCTGGTGAGCCAAAGATTATCTTAGCGTCGCATGCCTGGCGATTGTCGGGTTTGAAACAGCCACGTTGGCCAGATCTGGGCTTATCTCTGCCGGGTTGCATGGGAGACCCGAAGGCCCCTTGCCGAGGCAAGGAGACCTGCGCTGTGTGGCTATTTTAAGGCGGAATTGATCACTTGCAGGTGTTCAACCAGCTCGATGCCGGCATCGGTCAAATAACCGCCGTCTTCGGCGTCGGTAAAGCCTTTCTCGAACAGTCGTTTGGCTGCGGCGACGGTATCGAGTGCCGCTTCATGATTGATTTTGATGCCGCTCATTAGGCTGTCGGTGGGGTATTGCAGTAAAAGATTCATTTCTGTATGCATATTAGCCGTTATGGTCATAGAGTTGTCCCTTTGTGTTTTTATGTTGGGCCTATCCGCAGTCTAGGCTGCTTCAGAACGC
>Ga0209193_1000955_pt1 | contig 16261 bp, 15 predicted proteins | sample COGITO_mtgs_1003_FD_185515 | JGI IMG/M metagenome (GOLD analysis project Ga0209193, IMG submission 185515) | Pelagic marine microbial communities from North Sea - COGITO_mtgs_100330 (SPAdes) (version 2) | ecosystem: Environmental > Aquatic > Marine > Epipelagic ... | reverse complement strand
CAGAGTCAGCATACTTCAGTGACACCCATGTAGTAGCCACATTACCTGTAGGCACATCAATGTATTTTTGTTGATTGATCAGCTTGCGCACAAACGCAGCTTTACCGGTAATCAAAACTGCAGATGCGTTTGGCACGGGTGCTATTTTCGCTCCTGGCCCGAGTCCGTGGATACTCTGAGTGAATGTCCTCACCGCCTCCTCAGGCTTGATGAAATTCAACTTCATGAAAAAAGAAATATAATCATCCCCCTTAGGAATATCAGCAACATCATCAATGATCCCCTCAAGTTCTGCGGGCCCATTAGCTCCACTACCTTGTGCTTTTGGCAACAACTTCACCTCATTCGCCCCGCTCGGGACAAAAACGTATCCCTCCATGTCCAAAACTTTAACAAGCAGGCTAGCGGCCTCGCGATTAGTAAGAGGCCCTCTCTGAAAAAATCTGATTTCTAGGTCTTGGGTTGCTGAGCTCAGTAGCACACGCTGACCTGTGTACTTGCTATACTCATCGGCCACATCTTGATCGTCCCAATTACTACCATCGATAATTTCTCCACTCTTGGCCGCCACAGCGTTAGCACCGCTGTTTGCCACCATTTTGGGAACCTCTTCGGGTATAAATTTAGGTGTGATTTCGCGAGCTGCAGCCGGTTTAGGCGCTACAGCCTGTGCTGGCAGTTTGGGGGGCTCGGGATTTACCACTTTTGCCTGATCTGCCGGCACCGCGTCTTTATCCGGAACTTGTGCATGCACATTCACCAAAAGGGCAAAGCATGCAGTAATGAACAGGATGATTTTCATGAATGGCATTCGTTTGGAAATATAAAGTTAACGCTGCGGCGGCTTAGGAGTGTATCTTGTGCGGACCGGACGAACAACACCGCCTTTACTTGAGGCTACTGGAGTGACGGTCCGTTGCGCTGAAGTAGGTCTAGTGACACCTGTTCCTTTGGACAAAGGCTTGGCGTACCTGCCTGATGTCGGACGTTGAGCCGTTGTCGAGCGCACCTTGATAAGATCTTCATCATAAGAAATCCATGCTGTTTGTGTTCCTTGGCGAACCTGGACTTTCGATGCTTTAGGGTTAGACGTATCCTGGCTCACCTCAAGTAACTGAAAACCATCTGCTGAAAAACCGGGCAAAAAACGAACCCGTTGTTTGCGGTCCTTTTTATTGATCAAGGTCACGGACCAGCCTTTCCCACCTGCATTCGGACGAATACTTCCTAACATCCAGTCTTTCTCAAGAGGTGATGACACTTTGGGGCCTGATGTGGCCCTTATAGTGAAGGGCGAGCGTGACACTAAAATGCCAAACTGAGATGCGCTTGGTTTACGTGGTGGAGTAGCGAATGTCACATCGATCACAAGAAAGCCCACAAGGACCGCCATACGATATAAGATTGATGATGTGTTACGCATAAAATAACTGCTTGCTATATAAACGAGATAACGCCGGATTGGCAGCAAATTGTTTATTTAATCTGAATATCTTTTTTTAAAAAATTATAAGCTCTGCGCTCACTCAGCGACCACAGGCTCTTCCTCAATTTCTGGACGAAACCATTGCGTAACTTCAAGTTCACAATCGACCCGAGTCGGATCATCACGTTGCGGACTGATTCGCAGAAATGTAATCGACCTATTGAGCGCAGGGTCCTGTAAATCAGCAAGCCACTTGTAGAGTTGAGCATCCATTGCGTTGGCGACGACCTTCGCGCGAGCGCTACGGTATGCCCCTACTTCCTCTGAATCAGCTCGCTGCGGGCTAGGCCGCTTCGATAAGCTCACACCATGTTGGTTGGCCGCCTTCTCGGTGAATGCCGCTAGCTCTGCACCGATATTACCATGCACCCCCTCTACCGGCTGATTGTTCATAAGCCACTCGACATCATCTACCTTCGATTCCCATGTGGCCAGATCTGACTCCATCAGCTTGAGTTTTTCAGCACCAATATCAAGCTGGCTGCGTTTTTTTTGCATCACCGTCTGATAGGAGGTGAATAAAAAAATATTGATAATGAGAAACGCCACACCAAAGAGGACAAAAATCAAAGTCTTTTCACGTGAATTCATATTTACATATCCCCTTTCAGATTACCTTCATAAGAAAACATCCAGCGATTCGTTTTGCGGTCGTCCTCAGCAGGGGGAAGCGACCAGTCGTAATCCTTCAGCGCCCTTCGGATTTTTTCAGCATAGCTGCTCGTGATCTTTAGGTCTGATGATTCGCCACGTATGACGATACGCTCACGACTAGCCTCAAAAACCTTGAAGCGTAAATCTTGTGATGGCGGAATGATCGTTGCCGTCCGATACAATAACTGCAGAGGCCAGCGCTGACTGTCTACCACAGGAGCCAACTGTTGCCAGTCGGCATTGAAAAGCGCGATCTCTCCATGTTGGACCTTCACCTCCTTCATCTTGTAATTCTGCTTATTGAGCGCAGTATTCAGCTCTGCATATTGGTAGCCAAAATAGCCAGCAAGCCCCACATAAAGAATCAAGATAGCCGCGATCAGCATATTTCGCTTTTGCCTTTTTTCATGGGAACGTTTCTCACTGCGTGCATCAGCAGGAATAATCTTACTGAGAGACTCTGGCACCACAGGATTCGGTTTAGGCTCTACAGAAACCTGAGCACCAAGCTGATCACCGAATGCCTTTATTTCATCATTCGTCGGATCGGACTTAGACCCCGATCTCCAGACTACCGCCTGCTGCAATTCAAGATTTACCCCCTGCAAGCCCAACTGCGTGAGCGCAAGAAACACATCGCGAATCGTATCCCCACTCAGCCGGTCACCAGACAATGCTTGGAAATAAGTAAGTTGACCATGGCTACTAATTGCAAATACCCACCGCCCTAGCTCTCGCCACAGCGTAATTGCATTTTCAGCCATAGGAAATAAGCGTGCTGAAATATCAAAAGCACTCGGAGCTCGAAGTGGCAGGTTGCTGACCTCTGGCGCAGATAAAACAACAGCAAGCAAGATGGTCTGACCATCCTGTTGACCCGCTAAAAAACAATCAGTCAATCTACCGGCATCTTCCTCAGGTCGGATACCAGACTTTTCTAAATGCATCGTTGCCAGATCCTCAAACATTGCCTCGTCGTCAGTCTGAACCTTAAACGGAACAGCGAGTGCTTGGCGCACAGGAAACCCCATTATAAGACCAGCTGAAGGCACGCTCTCAATCTCCGAAGCCAACAGCGGCCCATTTTCGAGAGACCTCTGAAATGAGCCTTCAGCACTACCCTCCCATATCTCCCAGCCATCTGAACCTGGAATTAATAAATGCCTGTTTTTTTTGTTACTCATGTGATGTCGTGACTTATTTGCTTAAACGAGTTGTTATTATATTAAGGCAAAATCTCTTCCTTGCGGTCTAATATGACAGGCTGACCTACACGACTTTTGAGAATCAGCGTTAGCCTGCGCTTCACTGAACCAGCCCTACCATCACTGATGATACGGGTCGTTGTGTCTTTCACTGTCAATCTTGGAGTAACTATTTGCTGCTGCAACTCAGAGAGTCCTATCAAACTAAGCGCCTCAGTCAAATTCTGAAAACGCTGATCGTCCTCTGTATCCTTTTCCCGATCAGGGCCCAGAACATATTCAACGATATTTCTAGCATCATCAATGGAAACCTCGGCAGCGGCTGCTATCAATTCCGCCTTTGCCTCATGGATGTCGAGTTTGCCATTACTCCATATCGTAAACCAGTCTTCCCATCGCGGGTTCACTTCCTCAAGAAAATCCATATCCTTGACCAAACGCATTTCATCGAGGCTGTAAAAAGTTCGGTTAAAGGGATGATTTGGACGACCTTGCCCGTCATACCAGTCAATCTCAGCACCATTCAACTCGGTTAAATCACCAGGGTCGACCCAATCAATCAGATTGTCGACCAGCATTTGCGCATCAAGTAGTTCCATTCCCCAATCGGTAAAAATATTTGTCAGCAGCTGCTTATCTTTGCGCATTAAAATGACATTAATGTTGAATCTAGACGCCTCTGATTCAATGCGGGCACGGTAGGAAATACCCTGTGCCGCGTCGCTCCAACTCAATAGTGGCTCAGTACGCTTGGTCGCCGGATTCACCGCTACTGAAACCCCCCGCTCAGCAGCAAGCATCGCATCAAAACCATGGATCTGTGAGACTGATGCATCCGCATCATGATAAACCACTCTCACCGCCGCAAAGACAGCCAAAGAGAGCACCGCCATAATCCAAAACACAGCCACCAGCGCACTCCCCTTGCTTACTAGGCAGCGATGCCCGCTGCACCTCTCATTAGAAGCACATTGAAAAGCTCTATGTCTGCATCGAGTCTTCATATCGTGATCACTGCTTTTCTCCCGTCGATCTCGGTTGCACTGTTCCACCCGTTGGTGGCAACTCAGGATTTGTGGTATTATTAAGCTTAATACCAGATTGCCCTTCATTTTGCTGCATCACCTGACGAAAAAAAACTTCAGGATTCACCTTGGGAACTACCCAGAACGTCTGCAGCACAATATCCGAGCTGGGCTCAAATCGGCAATAAAACTTCACCTGTAGCGGTAACTTGCCGTCATTATCCCACTCTGTAAATTGCTCCATGGAATTAGCATCAACCACTTCACAATCACACATCCACAAATCCTCAATCAAGGTGATTTCAGCGAAAGGCTCAAGATCATCGTTAGCCCTTGCATCTGAATCCGCCAGGATTTTCTCATCATAAAACCTTAAGATGACATCAACAAAGCCATCACGTTGTTCCACGGTAGCCATTTCAATGGCCTCCGCAGTTATTGGCGTATCACCCCAGTCAAAGGACATCGGCACATTTTGAAAGGTCAGCGTAAATAAAGAACGTGTAACATCTCCATTCCGAGAGTCCTTGCTTACCAAGCTGATAATTGCGTTTCCAGGCATGTTTTCAAAATGATGTTTAAGTAAATTAAAGAACGCGTTTTTTTCCATCGTGACCGTTTGCGTCTCCACCACCATTTGACTCAATTGAACCGACGTCCTGGCCACACGAAAGATCATGCCTACCAACATCCCCATTAACCCAAGCGCAATGACAATCTCCAACAAGGTAAAGCCCCTGTTACGTCGTTTCTGGTGGTGATTTGTTTGCCTATTCATCGATTCAATCGTCTTCAGGGGCGATAGAGGTTTCCATACCTCCATGTCTCTGCTCCTTGCTCTTGCCATTCACCATCACTACTACGCCAGTAAAAAATCACCTCAACCCGATACATGTTTTGCAACAACTGACCATCTTCATTCTCTAGTTCTAGGGCTTCGACAATCGTTTCCAGCTCACCTGAGAAAAACGACTTATCATCACCGGTCAGCTCAGCAATATCAACTTTCTGAGTCCCTTCTTTCAGATATGGATTACTCAAGGCCTCTGTCATTGCACTGCGCAAAACTCTATCAACACGCATGCCATCTTGAATCATCGCTGCCGTTTGACTGGTCATGTGCAATGCCTTGACGAGGGAAACTGCAACCGCAGCAAAAAGACCCAGAGCTATAACAATCTCAAGCAGTACAAAACCGCGACTAGGCTTGGCTTTAACCATGCCTAGTTCTACGTTGGGACTTGAGGATTTAATCTTCATTCCTTTTCGATACTCATTTCTTCATCGCGGACACCTGCTGTAAGCGGATGAAGTTCATGCATAATCCAACTTTCTCCCATACTGCAACGGATCATGAACGGCTCGATCAAACCAATAGGGTTGAGTGTAATCACGATTCGTTTATCCCCTTCGAGCGCTACCCAATCATCAGATTGCCAACGTTTTATTTCATAAGAAACATCGGCATCGATTGCCTCACTCGCCGTAATATCATCAAAGCTCTCGCTCTCACCCCCCGCTCCATCCTGTTCATTTTCCATGTAAACTGCCTCATCTGGCCCAAGCGCATATCGAGGGGCTATGGACACAGAACTAGCAGTGATCGTAAGCTGGTAAGGACGCTGCTGCATAACAGCAATGCTTAACCCTCGTTTTGCAAGCAACTCAATCCGGCTGGCTGCCTCGCGCAGCTTTTGTTCCGACTCGACCGTCGATAAGCTAACGGTCAACCACGTTACCAAAATCGCAATCATCGACAATACAAAGACAATTTCCAGCAAGGTGAACCCGGCCACCTGTCTGTTTTTTGCATGCCTTTGACCTAGCTGCATATTAGCGTGGATCCTGACTGGACATATCATCCTCCGTGCCCTCCAAACCATCTTTGCCATAACAAATCAGTTCGGGACGAGATCGATTCTGAGAACCAGGATATTTGTAAACATACTCGTTACCCCATGGATCCTTTGGCAGCTGGTCCATAATTTGGATCCACCTACGTGGACGAGGTGCAGAACTCGGTTTTTCCACCAATGCCATCAAACCTTGCTGACCTGAAGGGAAATTTCCTGCATTATTTCTATATGCCTGCAAGGCGTTATCAATGGAGGCGAAATCACCATCTACCACGGTAATAGCTCCACTGTCTGAAATGTTTTTCATGACAAAAATCGCCCCTCCCATAATCATCGCAATGATTCCAAGGACGATGACCATTTCGAGCAAAGTAAAACCTGCATGGACCACCTTTGATTTTTTGATAATAGGGAACGGGGATGAATGGTAAGCAGTTTATCTTGTGCTGTATATCTTGTGCTGTATATCTTGTGCTGTATATCTTGTCTCTGAGTTATTTTATCACGGAAAATAGATGATGAAACACTCTACAAATACAGCAAGTCTGAGCTGTATTTTCAATTGATTTCAGTGATGTCTTATTAGGGCTTTTTTTAACCCGTCCTACAACTAATTAAACGCCTTTTTGGTGCATACTTGTCTGCAATATTTCTCTAAATCGCAACCACCCAAAAACCAATATCGTTGAGCTGCTCTCTGCGGCAGCAAAATACGGTACTAGTGTGCGGAAGCATGAGACGGTGAAGGTGAGCCTATTGAGCTGTAGCGGCAATCATTGTGCTTCGTGCCCGAGAAGCGGGCACAAAAAAAGCCCGGCCTCATCGGTTACGATGAAGCCGGGCATAGACCTGGCAACGACCTACTCTCACAGGGCCTATCGCCCCACTACCATCGGCGCAACAGTGTTTCACTTCCGGGTTCGGAATGGGACCGGGTGGTTCCACCATGCTATGGTCACCAGAGGACGCGTTTTATGCGGTGTGCTTAAAAAGCGACCTCCAGTTACCTTAGCGGTGATTGCTGAGATGATTGAGTTTGTGTTGTTGGGTCTTGGTAAAGATCGGTTGAAGTGATGCATGAAGCATTCGCTGACAACTGTAGAGAGATATTTCCGGTAATGATGAGATACATAATGTGATTTGATCACTTTGTCTCTTGTCCTTGGTTGACTCGCGCCGCAGATGCGACGATATGGCATTAAAACCAATCAACATATATTTGAATTTCGAATGACTTGGACACCGGACTGCTTATATTCCGATGCCTCATTCTGTTCTCCTCGTTCAATTCACTAGGAATTGAATTCCGAAGAAATCAAGCCAGACAGACGATTAGTACTGGTGAGCTACATGCATTGCTGCACTTCCACCCCCAGCCTATCAACGTGGTGGTCTTCCACGGTCTTTCAGGGAAAATTAATCTTGAGAACTGCTTGGCGCTTAGATGCTTTCAGCGCTTATCAGTGCCGCACTTAGCTACCCGGCCATGCTCTTGACAGAACAACCGGAGCACCAGAGGTGCGTCAAACCCGGTCCTCTCGTACTAGGGTTTGAACCTCTCAATTTTCCTACGCCCACAGAGGATAGAGGACCGAACTGTCTCGCGACGTTCTGAACCCAGCTCGCGTGCCGCTTTAATGGGCGAACAGCCCAACCCTTGGGACCTGCTCCAGCCCCAGGATGCGACGAGCCGACATCGAGGTGCCAAACCGCGCCGTCGATATGAACTCTTGGGCGCGATCAGCCTGTTATCCCTAAGGTACCTTTTATCCGTTGAGCGACGGCAATTCCACTTTCTACCGCCGGATCACTAAGGCCTACTTTCGTATCTGCTCGACTTGTAGGTCTCACAGTTAGTCTGGTTTGTGCCTTTACACTCGACACACGGTTACCGACCGTGCTGAACCAAACTTCGCGCTCCTCCGTTACTCTTTAGGAGGATACCGCCCCAGTAAAACTGACCGGCTGCCACGGTCCCTCGGCCGGATTACGGCTCGAGGTTAGATTATCCAATGTCAAAGGGTGGTATCTCACTGACGACTCCGGATGCGCCTAAACGCACCCTTCAAAGTCTCCCACTTATGCTGAGCATTAAAATCGAATAACCAGTAACAGCTTACAGTTAAGGTCTATAGGGTCTTTCCGTCCTTCTGCGGGTAGCCGGCATCTTCACCGGCACTACAATTTCACTGAGCTCCTGGTCGAGACAGTGGTCAACTCGTTGCACGATTCGTGCAGGTCGGAACTTACCCGACAAGGAATTTCGCTACCTTAGGACCGTTATAGTTACGGCCGACATTCACCAGGACTTGGGCTCAGAGCTTCGCACTAAAGTGCTAACACCTCACCGTAATCTTTTGGCATTGGTCACGTGTCACATCGTATACTTCGACTTGCGTCTTTGCACAATGCTGTGTTTTTGCTAAACAGTCGGTTGACCCATTTCACTGCGGCCCCTCCGAAGAGGGGCACTCCTTATCCCGAAGTTACGGAGCTATTTTGCCGAGTTCCTTGACCAGGTTTCACTCTTGCGCCTTGGTATACTCTACCCACCCACCTGTGTCGGTTTACGGTACGGGCTGCTTTTAATCGTGTCGGCTTTTCTTGGCTCTCTTTCATGCAATACGGTTCGGCACAAGGCCTCCCCTCAGAATTCAATAACTTGGTTGCAATTCGGAAAGCGTCCCCTTCACTTTGCAGGTGCTGAAATATTAATCAGCTTACCATCCCCTACGCCTATCGGCCTCGGGTTAGGTCCCGACTAACCCCGGGACGAAAAACGTTGCCCGGGAAACCTTGGGTTTACGGCGGCCGGGGATTTCACCCGGCTTATCGTTACTCATGTCTACATACTCTCTTGTCATCACTCCACGCTCAGTCGCCTTCGCGCTTCAATGCAGATGACAATGCTCCTCTACCACGCCAGATTCCCGCAGGATTCTGACATCCAGAGCTTCGGTATCATGCTTATCGCCAATCATTTTCGGCGCAGGGTCTCTCGATGAGTAAGCTATTACGCATTTTTTAAATGGTGGCTGCTTCTAAGCCAACATCCTCACTGTCTAAGAAACCCCACCTCCTTTCCACTTAGCATGATTTTGGCACCTTAGCTGCTGATCTGGGCTGTTTCCCTTTCGACAATGAAGCTTATCCCCCACTGTCTCACTGCTGCGCTCTATTGAATGGTATTCGGAGTTTGATAGGGGTTGGTAGGCGGGTATGCCCCCTAGCCCTTTCAGTGCTCTACCCCCACTCATCAACACGCAACGCTGCACCTAAATGCATTTCGAGGAGAACCAGCTATCACGGGGCTTGAATAGCCTTTCACTCCGACCCACAGCTCATCCGAGCGTTTTTCAACACACATCGGTTCGGTCCTCCACGACATTTTACTGTCGCTTCAACCTGGCCATGGGTAGGTCGCCTCCGCTTCGGGTCTAGCGCCTGCAACTAAATCGCCCTATTCGGACTTGCTTTCGCTACGCCTGCGTCCCAGAAGGACTTAAGCTTGCCACAGACACTAACTCGTAGACTCATTAAGCAAAAGGCACGCAATCACCAGGATAAATCCCAGCTCTTACACCTTGTAGGCACATGGTTTCAGGTTCTATTTCACTCCCCTCACAGGGGTACTTTTCACCTTTCCCTCACGGTACTTGTTCACTATCGGTCGCTAGTTAGTATTTAGCCTTACGCAGTGGTCTGCGCAGATTCACACGGGGTTTCACGTGTCCCGTGCTACTCAGGAACTCCCTAGGGCCATTGAGGATTTCGGCTACGGGGATTTCACCCTCTATGTCGCATCTTTCCAAATGCTTCGCCTATCGTCTCTGGTCCCATATCGGGGTCCTACAACCCCGGGGAATAAATCCCCCGGTTTGGGCTCCTCCGTTTTCGCTCGCCGCTACTCACGGAATCGATTTCTCTTTCTTTTCCTCCGGTTACTGAGATGTTTCACTTCACCGGGTATTGCGTATGCTTGCCTATTTTATTCAGCAAGCAACGATATCATATTAATGATACCAGGTTACCCCATTCGGAAATCGTCGGGTCAGAGCTTGTTTGCAGCTCACCGACGCTTATCGCAGCTTATCACGTCCTTCATCGCCTTCTAGCACCAAGGCATCCACTATGTGCCCTTTAAAGCTTGATTTCTATTTCGAAATTCAGCTTTGTTATCATCGTTATATTTCAAACGACGGTAACGAAATTTATTGCCATAAATTTTGGTTCTTTCTTTCTCGGCGTCTTGCGACGCCTAGATCGTTAGTTTGTTTGTTAATCAGGGTCAGTAATTCAGATACTTGCGTATCATCATCACTAACCTTGGTTGGTTTTGTATCAGCACGAAGCTGATACAGTTGGTTGGTTTCGAGTATTTCCAAGGACTGCAAGACAAAGCTCATAATCAAATTGTATTATATATTCATTTAGAACTTCCAACAGCATTTGCATGCCGCCAGAGATCTATACAGAACAGGAAATATCAATTATTTCAGACTTTCACCACCGAAGTGGTGAGGCTCGCCCAAAATAATTTCTCTACAGATGTCAAAGAACACAATAATGATGCTCACTTGATACAGTGTTTAATATAAACTCGTTTCCAGAAAATGGTGGGCCAGGCAAGACTTGAACTTGCGACCCCGCGCTTATCAAGCGCGTGCTCTAACCAACTGAGCTACAGGCCCGTTTAAATTATGAGTTTTAAATAGTGAATGTCGAAATGGCTGTTTTATTCACCATTGTTCATTCTCTATTCTAAACCCAAATTGGTGGAGGTAACCGGATTCGAACCGATGACATCCTGCTTGCAAAGCAGGCGCTCTACCAACTGAGCTATACCCCCTTCTGGAGGGTTGTTTATATAGAAGAGTTTCAGTTCCTCTGGATGTTCTCCAGTAAAACGTTTGAAAGATTGAATTGTGCACTGCGACCATGTTTCTAACATGATACGCTAATTATAATTAATTAATAAGTCGTGAAACACTTTCGCGTTGTCACTTAGACACCATGACTCAACTTAATGCTGAGCTTTAGGCGTCGACCTTCGACAGTGACTGCGTGAACAGTTTGTCAATTACTCCATAGAAAGGAGATGATCCAGCCGCAGGTTCCCCTACGGCTACCTTGTTACGACTTCATCCCAGTTACCAGCTACACCTTAGGACCTTGCTTCTATAAATAGTTAGCGCAGATACTTCGGGTGCGACCGGCTTCCATGATGTGACGGGCGGTGTGTACAAGACCCGGGAACGTATTCACGGCACCGTAGCTGATGTGCCATTACTAGCGATTCCAACTTCATGGAGGCGAGTTGCAGCCTCCAATCCGAACTGGGCCCAGTTTTGCAGATTTCCTCCACCTCGCGGTCTCGGTTCTCATTGTACTGGGCATTGTAGTACGTGTGCAGCCCAAGGCGTAAGGGCCATACTGACCTGACGTCATCCCCACCTTCCTCCCAGTTGACCTGGGCAGTCTGAATAGAGTCCCCACCATTACGTGCTGGCAACTATTCACAGGGGTTGCGCTCGTTGCTGGACTTAACCAAACATCTCACGACACGAGCTGACGACGGCCATGCAGCACCTGTGTAAGGTCCCCGAAGGGTCACACGCTTTCACGTGCTTAGCAATACATGTCAAGCCTTGGTAAGGTTCTTCGCGTTGCATCGAATTAAGCCACATACTCCACCGCTTGTGCGGGTCCCCGTCAATTTCTTTGAGTTTTAGTCTTGCGACCGTACTCCCCAGGCGGCGCGCTTAACGCGTTAGCTCCGGCACAGAAGGGGTCGAGTCCTCCTACACCAAGCGCGCACCGTTTACTGCCAGGACTACAGGGGTATCTAATCCCTTTCGCTACCCTGGCCTTCGTACCTCAGCGTCAGTAAATGTCCAGCAGGCTGCCTTCGCCATTGGTCTTCCTCTCGATATCCACGCATTTCACTGCTACACCGAGAATTCCACCTGCCCCTCCATTACTCAAGTCTAGCAGTATCGGATGCAGTTCCGGAGTTGAGCTCCGGGATTTCACACCTGACTTACCAAACCGCCTACGTACTCTTTACGCCCAGTGATTCCGAATAACGCTCGGGACCTTCGTATTACCGCGGCTGCTGGCACGAAGTTAGCCGTCCCTTCCTCTTATGATACTATCAAACATACATGGTATTAACACATATGCCTTACTCTCATATGACAGGAGTTTACGACCCTAGGGCCTTCATCCTCCACGCGGCGTTGCACCATCAGGGTTGCCCCCATTGTGAATGATTCTCGACTGCTGCCACCCGTAGGTGTCTGGACCGTGTCTCAGTTCCAGTGTTGCTGATCGTCCTCTCAGACCAGCTACCCGTCGTAGCCTTGGTGAGCCATTACCTCACCAACAAGCTGATAGGCCGCGAGCCCATCTCGAAGCGATACCCGAAGGCACCTTTAACCACCCTAATAAAAGGGGGCCACATGCGGTATTAATCTCCCTTTCGGAAGGCTATCCCCCGCTTCGAGGCAAGTTGCTCACGTGTTACTAACCCGTCCGCCACTAGAAAACATCTTAGTAAACTAATCAGTTTTCTCGTTCGACTTGCATGTCTTATCCACGCCGCCAGCGTTCATTCTGAGCCAGAATCAAACTCTCCGTATAAATTGCCATCTTGCGATGGACTTTTTTAAACAGTTATAGGCTTTGTATTTTTATATTCTCATTTTAACTTTAACATCAAAACAAGACGTAAATTTACGATTACCAAATTGACAAGTAGCAGAAAGTTTTTCCCTTGCGAGATCCGCTTTCCACTTCTCTGCGCACCAGTTATAAAACAGGCACACAGCGCACAATTCAATCTTTCCTCTTCCATCCTGACTACACCGTCCGGGTAACACTCCACAAACAACCGTGGTGGCTGTAAGTTTCAACATGTCATCCGCCTTGTAAGCAGGACCAAACTGTAAAAGATCACTTCAACGTGGAGATAAAAAAACCAACCGCAAACGAGCCCTTACGAACATTGTCTACGATTGACTTGGATGTCACTCACGTGCCCTCCAATGGAGCGGCGGCGGGAAACTACCCGAAATCGACGTCACGTCAATACCTTTTGGTATCTTTTTTAACTCTTTTTTCCATCACAAGCACAACCGCCTAATCCTCAGGCATTGATTGGCTAAAATAGAAGGGTATCAGTGGACAACGGGAGGCGCAGAATCGCCCTCATCATTAGGATTATCCGGTAAGCGAATGGACTCAACCATGTCTACAACCTCCTGTGGTGGGGCTGGCGTAAATGAGCTTACTAAAAATGCCACTGCGAAGTTAAGCAGCATTCCAATACAGCCAATTCCCTCTGGAGAGATTCCAAGGAGATACTGCTCTGGTTTACCACCAAGGAACTGGAAGTAGATGATGTAGCCTAAGGTAAAGCTGATACCGGCTAGCATGCCAGCAATAGCGCCCTCCTTGTTCATTTTCTTAGAAAAGATACCCATCAGCAATGTCGGGAAGAAGGATGACGCTGCTAAACCGAAGGCGAAGGCTACGGTTTTAGCGATGAATGCCGAGGGAGGATTGATTCCAAAATAGGCAGCCACTCCAAGAGCGACGAATGAGGCTATGCGTGCATATCTCACCTCTTCTTTATCTGTCAGGTCAGGCTTGATGATCTTCTTCATCAGATCATGTGAGATGGATGTGGAAAGCACGAGTAACAACCCAGCTGCCGTCGACAAAGCTGCTGCGATACAACCTGCCATGAGTAAGGCAATTACCCACTTGGGAAGACCTCCCATGTGAGGATTGGCCATGACCATGATATCGTTACCGAACCAAAGCTCATTGGGGTTGGTCATGTCCGCCTTCATCGCAAGCAGCCTTTCGCCGTGTATGCCGATACGTTGCTCCTTAGGCGCATCATATGCGGGATAGACTGGCTTGGATCCCATGAAGGGCGAGGACGTCCCAGCTTCTGATTTGGCTGGGCCGGAATACTGAATCTTACCATCATTGTTTTTATCAACCCATGCCATCTGGCCGGTTTCTTCAAATTCCTTAAACCACGCAGGCGCTTCTGAGTAGCTGGTGTTATTGAGTTTTTCAATGAGGTTAACTCGAGAGAACGCTCCGATCGTTGGGGCTGTCAGGTAAATGACCGCAATAAATAACAAAGTCCAACAAGCCGAGCTCCTTACGGCACGAACATTCTTAACGGTGAAGAACCTAACAATAACGTGAGGAAGGCCAGCGGTTCCACACATTAATGCCGCTGTAATACAGAACATATTCACCTTCGACATTTTTCCTGAAGTATACTCGCTGAACCCTAATTCCGTGTTGATGTTGTTGATCTTGGTGAGGAAGGGAATGCTTTCCTTCGCCCCAGCCGTGTAGTCGCCTATTAAACCAAGCTGAGGAATAAAGTTATCGGTTAGAGCAATAGCGATGAAGATCGCTGGAATAGTGTAGGCAAATGCCATCACGCAATACTGAGCCACCTGGGTGTAGGTAATGCCCTTCATGCCCCCCATACCTGCGTAGACAAAAACGATACCCGCACCAGTAGCCACCCCGGCAGGAATGCCAATGCCGAAGAGCTGAGAAAAAACAACCCCCACCCCGCGCATCTGGCCCATAATGTAAGTCATGCATATAAAGATAGCGCAAAGCACAGCGACAGCGCGGGCTAATTTCGAGTAGTAGCGGTCACCGATGAAGTCAGGCACGGTTGCTTTACCAAACTTACGTAAGAAAGGAACCATGAGAATGGTCAATAGGACAAAGCCTCCGGTCCAGCCCATCAAAAAGCGGGAAGCGTCATAGCCACTGATGGCGATAGTGCCAGCCATCGAGATGAAGGTCGCAGCGCTCATCCAGTCCGCTGCGGTAGCCATGCCATTAGCCAAGGGAGAAACCCCACCGCCAGCGGTATAATATTCCTTGGTAGAACCCGCGCGAGACCTTACGGCAATGCCGATATAAAGGACAAAGGACAGACCGATGAAGATGTAATTCCAGTAATCTTGACTCATAGTATAATTATTTTTTAGATGTGAAACCTTCCTCACCCTCCAGCTTGTTCATCATGTGTTTGTAGACGTATAAAATAATCACGAAACAGATGATAGAACCTTGCTGAGCCATCCAGAAGCCAAGAGGCGCATTCCCCACCTTCGGCAGAGACTCATCCAACCAGTCACGGAATAAAATACCGGCCCCCAAGCTGACAACAAACCACACACCCAGCAGGATCATGACCAAGGTAATATTTTTTTGCCAATAACGACGACAGTGTAGTTCGGATGGTTGTTCGCTCATAATAAAAGTATCTCGTGCTTATAGTTGGTTGGACTGAGGATGCAAACTGAGAATCAAAAAACAGGCATTATTTTTCTGTGCGCTTTACAGCTTGAGTTGACAAAAGGCAGTGCCCGTGTGATCAATTCGCCATGCAGACTGAGATTATCACCAATCGCGAAGTGAATGCTGTGCAGATTCCCAGCGGAGATCCTTTTGTTCTTCCTGCTGGAACAGCTGTGATCATCACTCAAACACTAGGAGGCTCCTACACAGTAGCCACTCAGTCCGGGCTTGCCCGCATCCCGTCAGAAGATGCTGACGCACTGGGAATTGATCCTTCAGACACAACTTCCACTAGTACTGGCGGAGACTCTTTACCCACAGACGCTACCCCAGAGGACCATATCTGGAATCAGCTGAAACAAGTATTCGATCCTGAGATACCCGTCGACATCGTCAATCTTGGCCTCGTCTATGATTGCTCGCTTGAGGAAAAGGATGGCAAAAAAATCGCTAATGTGAAAATGACCCTGACTGCTCCCGGTTGCGGCATGGGTCCGGTCATTGCGGCTGATGCACAGGCACGCATCATGACTATTGAGGGCATTGAAGATGCGCACGTTGATTTGGTTTGGGATCCACCGTGGAATCAGGACATGATTTCCGAGGAAGGGAAAATGAAGCTCGGGATGGTATAATACATCAGCCTCTTCAATCCTCCCTATTTTAGGGGATCCATTTTACCGG
>Ga0209193_1000952_pt1 | contig 16331 bp, 13 predicted proteins | sample COGITO_mtgs_1003_FD_185515 | JGI IMG/M metagenome (GOLD analysis project Ga0209193, IMG submission 185515) | Pelagic marine microbial communities from North Sea - COGITO_mtgs_100330 (SPAdes) (version 2) | ecosystem: Environmental > Aquatic > Marine > Epipelagic ... | reverse complement strand
TATATTTGGTATTTATATAGCTTCTTTAGCAGCCCGTGTTGCACAAGTCCCTCAGTTTATTATGGCAGCTATAGTTTTAGGTCTCGCTGCTTTCGGCTCTTTTGCAGTGCAACAATCCATGGGCGATGTTTATGTAATGGTAGTTTTAGGGACTATGATGTACTTTCTTGAGCGTTTTGGATTTTCAGCTGCTCCTTTGGTATTGGGACTAATATTAGGACCCATCGCAGAAAGTAATTTTGTAACAGGATCCTTGATTTCAACTGCACAAAATGGACCTTTTGTTTATTTCTTTACAGGTGGATTAAATATTTTGCTCGTATCGATTGTTATACTTTCAGTAGGATTTTCTATTTGGTCAGAAATTAATACTAAAAGGCAATCATAATGAATATTTTCCAACATAAATTATCATCAGGATTTGTTGCAGGTTTAGCATTTATTGTTTGCTATATTAGTTTTACCAGACAACCATCAGATGCCTATTTATTTCCTCGAGTCATTTCAGTGTTTTTCTTAACATTGTCTTTGTGGACATTTATTAAAGCCTTGTTGGGCTTATCGAAAGCTGGAAACGGGCTTACATTAAATATGTTTAGAAACATGTTACCAGGAATGTTAATCTCTTCGATTTATCTTTTTTTTGCTGCAAAATTCTTAGGATTTTATACAGCAACTGCCATCGCATTCTTTTTACTTTTAACAGCTTATGACCCTGAGTCATATTCGAGCGTTAACTCATGGGTGAAAAGAATAATAATAACGGCATGCTTTATTGCCATTATGTACACACTCTTTGCGAAGATCCTAGTGGTCTATACACCGCGGGGAATGTTCATTTAGCTGTATAATACAGCATAAATCTCTAGGGAGGAGAAAAACATGAAAAAGATTATAGCAGCATTAGCAGTTTCGCTAATTGGAATATCAGGAGTTGCGAAAGCAGAATATCCTGAAAGGCCAGTTTTATTGATGATACCTTATGGGGCAGGTGGAGCAACTGACTTTCAGGCTAGAATAGCAACAATCCCTGCAGGTAATGATGATATGCTTGGAATGCCTGTAGCTATCATTAACAAGCCTGGTGCAGGTGGTAGAGTAGGGTGGAATTGGTTTGCAAACGATGCAGAAAAAGATGGATACACAATGGGCGGTTATAACGTTCCACACTTTATTGCTCAATCTATAAAAGGCGGAGTTGATTATTCTACAGATAGCTTTGAACCGATTGCAAATTGGGGTTCTGATCCTGCGGTTTTTGTAGTTGGAAAAGATAGCAACTTTGACTCTATGTCAGATGTCGTCAGTTTTGCTAAAGCTAATCCAGGGAAACTAACATTTTCTGGTGCAGGTTTGTTTGTAGGACATCATATTGCTGCTTTACAAATTGAAAAAGCTGCTGGGGTTAAAATGTTGTACATACCAAATAAATCTGGTGGTGCAGGAGCAATGAAAGCCGTAATTAGTGGAGAAGTGCTCGCTGGTGTTAATAATCTATCAGATGCGTTCCGTGCACAAAAAGCCGGTACAATAAAAATACTTGGGGTTGCTGATCTTGAGCGTAATGCATTTTTACCAGATGTACCTACTATGATGGAACAAGGTTTAGACGTTGATAATACATCAGTAAACTTCAGGGGTGTAATGGTACCAAAAGGAACTCCACAAGCAGTTATTGATAAATTAGCATCTGTTGTTCCTGAAATGTTTAAACATAAACGTGTTGCGCAAAAAATGAAGGCTGGTGGTTCACCAATGAAAATTATGAACAGAGCTGAAGTTTTAGATATGTGGGCGAAACGTCAAACAACATTAGAAGAACTTTTAAAAGGTCTTTAATTTTATAAAACTGATATAGAGGCAGAGAATTATTCTGCCTCTATTTTAAGAAAATAGGTAACAAATGCCAGATCAATCAGAAATTCAAGAAGTAAATCAAATCATAAAAAGAGCAAGAATAGCTCAAACTGACTTTGAAAAGAATGGTTCACAAGAAAAATATGATACTGCTGCTCAAGCAGTTGGTTGGGCAATTATGGAACCAAGTAGAAATAAAGAACTAGCTACATTAGCTGTTTTAAGTACTGGTTTGGGTAATATAGAAGATAAAATTACAAAAAATCATCGTAAAACATTAGGCTTATTAAGAGATATCTCTAAAGTAAAATCTTATGGCGTTATTGATGAAAATATTGATAAGGGAATTATTAAAATTGCCAGAGCAATTGGTGTAATTGGGGCCGTGGTTCCATCAACAAACCCAATAGCAACTCCCGCAAATAATATTATAAACTCTTTAAAGTGTGGTAATGCAATTATAATCTCACCATCTCCAAAAGGTATAGCTGGGTGCGAGCGTCTCATACATTTTATTCATGCAGAATTTGAAAAGTGTGGGATAAATAAAGATCTCGTTCAAATGATACCTGCACCTGGAACAAAAATAAAAACCCAACAAATGTTAGAGGAGACTGATCTAGTTATAGTTACAGGATCTCAAAATAATGTTCGCAGAGCTTATACGTCTGGAACTCCTGCAATTGGTGTTGGTGCTGGAAATGTAACTGTTATTATTGATGAAACATCGAATTTAAAAGATGCAGCCGTAAAAATAGCCACCTCAAAAACATTCGACAACGCTACATCATGCTCATCTGAAAACTCACTTATTATCATCGATGAAATTTATGATGCGTTTATTAAAGAGTTGTCTTTAGTAGGATGTGTAACTCTAGAAAAATCCTTACAAAAAAAAATAACAGACCGATTGTGGAAAAAAGGTCAATTAAATAGAGATGCTGTAGCTCAAGATGCAAAAAAATTAATTGTTGCTTTAGGTTTAGAAAGCAATGTCCCTGACGATACAAAAATTATTGGAATTGAAACAGATGGAATTGGTGAAGGCTACCCACTCTCTGGTGAGAAGCTATCCCGTGTAATTTCTATTTACAGAGCAAAAGATTTTTCAGACTCCATTATTAAAGCTGAAAAAATGTTAAAACATTATGGAGCAGGGCACTCAATTGGCATTCATACAAAAGTGCAACTTAGAGCAAATGAATTAGCAATGAGATTACCAACTTGTAGAGTAATCGTTAATCAAGCACATTGCTTTGCTACTGGCGGTTCTTTTAATAATGGTATGCCTTTTTCATTATCAATGGGATGTGGCAGTTGGGGTGGGAACTCTATTGACGACAATTTGCACTGGAAACACTTTTTAAATGTAACAAAAATAGTAAATGAAATACCACATAATGAACCCTTACTCTCTGATATCTTTGATAAATACTGGAGTAATGCTGGAAAATGATTTACTCACCTAAATCTAAACCAGATGGTACTATACGTGACTGGTTGAACTACCATGCTGAAAAATCACCTGATAGGATATGCTATCAATTCTCAGATAATAGCTCTGATCTTACATGGTCAGGTTTATTAAAAAAAGTTATTTCTATTTCAAAATTTCTTATTCAGTTAGATATAAAGAAAGGCGAAAGTGTTGCGATCTGCATGTCAAATGGAAGCAATGCGCTACAAATCTTTTATGCAATTATTTATGGTGGATTTAGGGTGACCCCACTTAATCTTGCGGCTGGTCCAGCGGCACTTGGACATGCAATTTCACATAGTAAATGTAATTATATATTATATGATGATGAACAATCTGAAATACTATCAAATGCTCTTGAAGAAACGAATGCAAACCCAACAACTATAAATGTCAAAAATAACACATTTGAAAATATTAAAAATAATATTCAATTTCACGACTTAACGCCAGATGATCATGCATTATTAATGTATACTTCAGGAACTACTGGCGTGCCAAAAGGTGTTATTCATACACATTCCAGTCTATTAGCAGGTGGCTGGACAACTTCAGTTGCTCATGAATTGGACCCAAATGATAGGGCGCTGTGCGTTCTTCCACTTTATCATATAAATGGGCTTTGTGTGACTGTGATGGCTCCTTTGATATCTGGTGGATCAAGTGTTATTTGTCCAAAGTTTTCAAGTTCAAAGTTTTGGCAAGACTGTGAAAAATATACAATTACATGGTTTTCAGTGGTTCCAACAATCATATCACACCTTTTACATGGGAAAAATGATCCTAGCAAAATTGTTTGTAAGAACCTACGTTTTGGTAGATCAGCATCTGCTCCTTTGGCTATTGATACACAATCAAATTTTGAAAATAGATTTGGAGTACCTATAATAGAAACTATGGGATTAACAGAAACAGCTGCTCAAATTTTATCAAATCCTTTACCACCAAAACAACGTAAAATTGGATCACCTGGTATAGCATTTGGAAATGATGTTAAAATTTTAAAAGATGATGGCTCGGATCAATTGGTAAATATCATTGGAGAAATAGCTGTAAAGGGACCCAACATAATGCTTGAGTATCTTGATAATATTGAAGCTACGCAATCAACATTTATAAATGGTGGATGGCTACTTACGGGTGATCTAGGATATATGGATGATGATGGATATGTTTTTGTCTCTGGCAGATTAAAGGAATTAATTATCAAGGGAGGGGAGAATATATCTCCTAGAGAAATAGATGATGCATTATATGCACACAAAGATGTAATTGAAGCAGCTGCGTTTGCTATTCCTTGCGATATTTATGGCCAAAGAATTGAAGCAGCAATAAGGCTGTCCATTAATAGTATCGCCTCTGAGGATGAATTCATTGAGCTTTGTCGTTCAAAACTGGGTAAATTTAAAGCTCCAGACCGTATATATTTTCTTGATGAGTTGCCAAAAGGGCCTTCTGGAAAAATACAACGTATTAAATTACTCGAAATTACAAATTAGTCATTCTGCATATACTATTACTTAATTAAATAATTCTCGATTCTATTGATTGTTTATTTGTATTATTATTTTTTATTTGTATTATTATTTTTTATTTTAAATACAAAATTATCTGAAAATCCATTAAATTTAAAATATAATGTTAAAATTTACTTTATTTTCTCGAAACTAAATATAATTTTTAGTCGTTTTTAAAATTTCTACTAGACACTCAGCGTAATCTGTTCAACATTAGTATACTTAGAATTATAGTTGTGTATTTTATTAATACACAAAACATTCAAAAAATCTTTTTGGGAGAAAGAAATGAAAAAATTACTTTTAGCGACTGTAGCTTCTGCAGCTATGGCAACTGCAGTTTCTGCAGACGATGTTAAAATTGGAGTATTCCTTGGCTTTACAGGGCCAATTGAAAGTTTAGTGGCACAAATGGGACCTGGTGCTGAAGCAGCTATAGCTGAAGTATCTGCATCTGGTTCATTCATGAATGGTTCAACAGTAACTGCAATTCGTGCTGATACTACTTGCGTGGATGCTGGTGCTGCGACTGCAGCAGCAGAACGTTTAATCACTTCAGATAAAGTTTCAGGTATTGTTGGTGGCGATTGTTCTGGTGTAACTACAGCAACTTTGACAAATGTTGCTATGCCAAATGGAATGGTAATGATATCACCTTCAGCGACATCACCAGCTCTTTCAACAATTGAAGACAATGGTTTATTCTTCCGTACGGCGCCTTCTGATGCTCGCCAGGGAGTTGTTATGAGCAATATAATTATGGAACGGGGATATAACTCTGTTGCACTTACTTATACTAATAATGACTATGGTAAAGGTTTAGCTGACGCATTTGCTGCTGCTTTTGAAGCTGCTGGTGGTGAAGTTACTATAAATGCATCACACGAAGATGGAAAAGCAGATTATTCAGCTGAGGTTGGTGCTTTAGCTGCTGCAGGTGGTGAAATATTAGTTGTTGCTGGTTATTTGGATCAAGGTGGTAAAGGAATTATTCAAGCATCACTAGATACAGGTGCTTTCGATACATTCGTTCTTCCAGATGGTATGGTTGGTGACTCACTACCAGAAGCAATTGGTACAGACTTAGATGGATCTTTTGGTCAAGCTCCTGGCACTGACAGTGAAGGCGCAGCTACATTAGTTTCAATCGCAGGAGACTCGTTTGATGCTACTTCTCCGTTCGCAGCTGAAAGTTATGATGCTGCAGCACTTATCCTATTAGCTATGCAGGCAGCAGGTTCGAAAAATCCAGCAGACTACAAAGGTAAAGTATTTGATGTCGCTAACGCACCTGGTGAACAAATACTTCCTGGTGAGTTAGCAAAAGGTATGGAAATATTAGCTTCTGGTGGTGAAATTGATTATGTTGGCGCATCTAACGTTGAATTAATCGGTGCTGGTGAAAGTGCTGGTAATTATCGTGAAATAACAATCAAAGATGCTAAAATTTCTGTTGATCGTTATAGATAATTAAATTAATAATACTTAAAATTGGCCCCATTTATGGGGCCTCTTTTATTTCTGGAACAGCAATATGATAACAGTAAAGAATCTTACAAAGAAATTCGGTGGTTTTACCGCTGTAAACGATGCTTCTTTAACTATTGAAGAAGGATCTATCACAGGTTTAGTAGGTCCTAATGGTGCGGGCAAAACAACATTATTTAATGTTATCGCAGGAGTTTATAAGCCTTCAAAAGGTACAGTATATCTAGACGGTAAAGATATAACTGGCCTTGAACCCCACCAATTATTTCATAAAGGGTTGTTACGTACTTTCCAAATTGCTCATGAATTTAGCACTATGACTGTTCGTGAAAATCTTATGATGGTTCCAGGTGAACAATCAGGAGAGAAACTTCTAGACGTTTGGCTCAAACCATCAAAAATTCGTGCCGAAGAAGTTTTGCTACGAAAAAAGGCAGATGAAGTTATAGAGTTTTTAGAAATTTCACATGTTGCTGATGAATTAGCTGGTAATTTATCTGGAGGTCAAAAAAAGTTACTAGAACTTGGCAGAACTATGATGGTTGATGCTAAAATTGTTTTTCTTGATGAAGTTGGAGCTGGTGTGAACCGCACATTATTAAACACAATTGGTGATGCAATAATACGACTTAACAAAGAGCGTGGGTACACTTTTTGTGTTATTGAGCATGATATGGAGTTTATTGGACGACTTTGTGATCCTGTCATCGTAATGGCTGAAGGTGGAGTTCTTGCAAAAGGAACTATAGATGAAATTAAATCTAATGAACAAGTCATTGAAGCTTACCTTGGAACTGGATTAAAAAATAAGGCTGCATCATGAGCTATTTAGTTGGAGAAAATATGACCGGTGGATACGGCGCTGCAGATATTTTACATGGATGTAATATAATTGCCGAAAAAGGTGAAATAGCAGTCATAGTTGGACCCAATGGGGCAGGTAAATCAACGGCTATGAAAGCAATCTTTGGTATGCTTAATATACACACAGGCTCTATTCTTTTAGATGGTGAAAATATTACAAGTTTATCTCCACAAGCTCGTGTGGCAAAAGGTATGGCATTTGTTCCTCAAACATCAAACGTTTTTCCAACTATGAGTGTTGAAGAAAATTTAGAAATGGGAGCCTTTTTAAGACGTGACGATATAAGCAAAACTATGGATGAAGTTTTTGATTTATTTCCAATTCTTAAGGATAAAAGAAGTCAAAATGCTGGTGAATTGTCTGGGGGTCAAAGACAACAAGTGGCAGTTGGGCGCGCGTTAATGACACAACCAAAAGTATTGATGCTCGATGAACCTACCGCAGGAGTTTCACCGATAGTCATGGATGAATTATTTGATAATATTATAGAGGTTGCCAGGACAGGTATCACAATTTTAATGGTAGAACAAAATGCACGACAAGCCTTAAATATTGCGGATAAAGGTTACGTAATGGTACAAGGCAGAAATAAATTCACTGATACTGGCCAGGTTTTACTTAACAATCCTGAAGTTAGAAAAAGCTTTCTTGGAGGATAATATGTTTATAACTTATTTTATAAAAAATGATCAATTTAAAGGAATGTATTTAACTTTAAATATAATCAAAGGCGGAGAATTTTAATGGAAGATCTACTCAACGCGTTCTTTCTAATGTCTAATTTTGTATTTGTGCCTGCAATTGCCTACGGATCTCAATTAGCCTTAGGCGCAGTAGGCGTTACTTTGGTTTATGGCATATTACGTTTTTCTAACTTTGCACATGGTGATATAATGGCATTTGGTACAATGGTCGTTATATTATTTACTTGGCTGTTCCAATCATATGGAATTAATCTAGGTCCACTACCAACAGCAATTCTTGCACTACCCTTTGGTATAATAGCTACTGCTATATTTCTCCTTGGATCAGATAAATTCGTATATAAATTTTACAGAGAAAAAAAAGCTGTTCCAGTAACATATCTTATTGCCTCAGTTGGAATTATGTTTGTTCTGAATGGTATAGTACGTTTTATAATTGGGCCAAATGATCAGAGATTTGCCGATGGTGAAAGATTTATAATAAAAGCTAAAGCTATGAAACAATATTTAGGCACAGCAGAAGGTGTTTCTATAAAAGTTTCTCAAGGATTGACCGTTATTACTGCTGTAATTGTTGTCATGGCATTGTTTTGGTTCTTAAATAAAACTCGTACAGGTAAATCAATGAGAGCTTTTTCAGATAATGAAGATTTAGCATTATTATCTGGTATAAGCCCAGATAAAGTAGTCTCAGTTACTTGGATATTGGTTGCTATATTAGCTACAATTGCAGGAACCTTATATGGTTTAGACAAATCCTTTAAGCCTTTCACTTATTTTATGCTATTGCTTCCAATATTTGCATCTGCAATTGTTGGTGGGTTAGGTAATCCTTTAGGGGCTATAGCAGGTGGATTTGTTATAGCGTTTTCAGAGATTATGATTACTTATCCATACAAAAAGTTTGTTGCTTATATTGTGCCAGGCGATTGGAAGCCAGATGGTCTAGTGCAGTTATTAGCAACGGATTATAAATTTGCTGTAAGTTTTATAATACTAGTTTTGGTATTACTTTTTAAACCAACCGGAATTTTTGCAGGAAAGTCAGTTTAATGACGCTTAATCGAAACATTCTATATTTCACAATCATGGCATTGCTATTATTAGGAGTGGGACTTTTCCAAAGCTGGAATGTTTCATTATCAATACTAAACCTGTGCCTAATAAGTGCAATAATGGCTCTAGGAGTAAACATTCAATGGGGATATGCTGGCTTATTCAATGTTGGAATTATGGGTTTCGCAGCATTAGGTGGCCTTGCTGCAGTATTGGTCGCAATGCCGCCTATTGAGGGGGCCTGGGACAAGGGTGGATGGGGAGCGCTTGGTGGGTTATTACTAGCTGTTATCTCAATAGCTTTAGCTGTCTTTACATATAAAAAAATGAAAATAGGTAAATATAGATCAATTTCTATAGTAGCTATTTGTATTATTGGTTTCTTTTTATCCAGGTATATCTTTGGACCTGCAACTCATGCAATTGAAAGTATAAATCCTGCAAAATCTGGTTATTTAGGCGGATTAGGGTTACCTATTGTTATATCTTGGCCAATTGGTGGCCTATTTGCAGGTATTGCAGCATGGGTGATCGGTAAAATTACTTTAGGCTTGAGATCTGATTATCTTGCTATTGCGACTCTTGGTATATCTGAAATTATTATAGCTGTCCTAAAACATGAAGATTGGATGACTAGAGGTGTAAAAAATGTAATTGGGATGCCAAGGCCTGTGCCATATGAAGTCAACCTTCAGACAACTGAATGGTTTCTTGATATGAGCAATTGGTTTGGTACTGATCCAGTTGGTTTTTCAAGTATTTTCGTTAAAATCTGCTACGCTGGATTATTTATAGTAATGCTTTTGATTGTATTATGGCTATCAGAAACTGCATTAAAATCCCCATGGGGTAGAATGATGCGTGCAATTCGTGACAACGAAGTATCTGCAAATGCTATGGGTAAGAATGTTACTAAGCGGCATTTACAGGTATTCGTATTAGGGTCTGTTGTAGTTGGAATTGCAGGTGCAATGCTTACTACATTAGATGGGCAACTTACACCTACATCATATCAACCATTAAGATTTACATTTTTAATATGGATCATGGTTATTGTGGGTGGCTCTGGAAATAATTGGGGCGCTATACTTGGTGGGTTCGTTATTTGGTTTTTTTGGATAGAAGCTGAACCACTTGGATTATTGCTTATGAATGTTATAACCTCCGGGATGTCCGAAGATAGTGGACTTAGGTTACACTTAATAAATTCTGCTGCACATATGCGATTAATGACAATGGGTATTATATTATTATTGGTATTAAGGTTCAGTCCGCGAGGGCTTTTACCAGAAAAATCATAAACGTATATTGTATATTTAACTTAAGTATATATTTTAATTCGCGTTGATTAATAAATCAACGTTGCCACCAGCTGCTGTTGTGTCGATACAGACATGCCGTTCAATTTTCATATTTTGTAAATTTTTAGCATTCGTTATTAATGGAATAATATTACCATTTCGATCTGCAAGTGCTTTTTTTGCATCTCGTACATTTTCAGTTGTAGACGAAAGTATGACCGCTGAAAAATTTTTTAATTCTCGCAAACTCCTTAGGCTTAACCCTAAAATTATACAAGCTATGCTACCATTTTTACGGACATTCTCTGCTTGAATTTCGGCTATAGTTTTTGTGGGACCTAAGCATAAAATAACTCCTTTCGGGTAAGTAGTAAGAATGTTAGATTCTCCAGTGGGGCCTGGAAGTGAGGTGCTATTCAGTGCTTTTCTTTCAACCTTAGAGCAATCATCGATTAATATTTGTGCATTTTCCAATGTAATATTTTTATCATTATAATCATAAGTTCTTACATCTTCATCTTTAATAAATTGATAGAGATAAGACGGCCCTCCAGCTTTTGGCCCAGTACCAGATAAACCTTCTCCTCCAAAAGGTTGAGACCCAACAACTGCACCAATTTGATTTCGGTTTACATAAATATTTCCAATATTTAAATTTTCGCAAAGATAATGAATTCTTGCGTCTATTCTGGAATGTATTCCAAATGTTAATCCATAACCGGTATTATTAATATCATTTACTATTCTTGAAATATCGCCAGCCTTGAATGTTGCTACATGCAAAACAGGTCCAAATATTTCTTTTTTTAATTCTGTTATTGATTTAACTTTAATTACAGTTGGCTTTACAAATGATCCTTGGGTGGGAGTTTTAACTTGATGTAAAACTTTTTTATTTACGTTAGCTAAATCAATATATTTTTTAATGTCTTTGGCAGCACTACTACTAATGATTGGTCCAATATCTGTATTAGCAGACCACGGATCATTAATTATTAATTCATCCATTGCCCCATAAAGCATTTCTAAAAAATTATTAACTATGTCTTCTTGTATGTATAGCATTCTAAGCGCTGAACAGCGTTGACCAGCGGACTGAAATGAACTGGCTATAATGTCTTTAACAGCTTGTTCTGGTAGAGCAGTACTATCTACAATCATAGCATTAATACCGCCAGTTTCAGCAATTAAGGATACATAAGGATTTCCTTTCGATACGGAATTTTTATTTATTAATTTAGCAATTTTCGTTGATCCCGTAAAACATATCCCATCAATAAGTTTGCTAGTCACTAGTGCATTACCGATGACAGGGCCGTCCCCAATTAACAATTGCAATGAACTTTTTGGCACACCTGCCTCATACATTAGTTCAACTGCTCGAATGGCAATTATTGGGGTTAAATCCGCAGGTTTGGCTAATACAGCATTTCCCACTGATAAAGCCGCAATTATTTGTCCTGTAAAAATAGCTAATGGAAAATTCCATGGAGAAATACAAACAATTTTTCCACGTGGCTTTGAGTTAGTTAATTTATTAGCTTCAAATGAGTAATATCGAATAAAATCAACAGCTTCTCTAATTTCTGATATGGAATCACTTATGGTTTTTCCTGCTTCTCGACATAAAATTGCAAAAAATTCACTGAAATTTTCTTCATATAAATCAGCAATCTTATTTAATATGATAGATTTTTCTTCATTTGTTATTGTCCAAAGATTTGCATTTTCTATAGCTTTATTTACATCTAAGACAGTAGAATTTTTAACCTTACCAACTATATCACTACTTTTATATGGATTTACAATTGATGTAATTGAACCTGAAGGTTCAGATACTAGTTGTGACGATAAAATCCATTTTTTATGTTTAAATTTTTCACGTTTTTTATCTATGTGATTTAGTTCAGTAACATTATTTAAATCATATCCAGATGAATTAATTCTTGATGGTTGATATATTTCATTTGGCTTTATTACTTTGTTTAATTCAGAGATAGTTGTTTTCCATTTATATATAGGGTCCATTACAACTTCAGAAGAATTAATTCTTTTGTCCAATATTTGATTTACAAATGACGAATTTGCACCATTTTCCAATAATCTTCTAACCAAATAAGCCAGTAAATCATCATGGACGCCAACAGGTGCATATATTCTACATTTTACCTTATGATTTTGAATTATTTGACGATATAATGCTTCTCCCATTCCATGAAGCCGTTGAAATTCATAATTTTTATTATTTTTTGCAATTTTAAGTATTGAAAAAATTGTATGAGCATTGTGAGTAGCAAATTGTGGAAAGATATAATCTGTCATTTCAAATAGTTTGCTTACACATGCTAGATAAGAAATGTCTGTAGCAGCCTTTGATGTGAAAACTGGGAAATCTGACATGCCTGCAGATTGTGAAAGTTTTATTTCTGTGTCCCAATATGCTCCTTTTACTAATCGGACCATAATCTTTTGGTCATATTTTTTTGATAAAGCATAAAGCCAATCTATTACAACTAAAGTTCTCTTGCTGTATGACTGGACCACCACGCCAAAACCACTCCAACCTGATAATTGTGGATTTGAAAATACTTTCTCGATTATATCTAAAGATAAATCTAATCTTGCGGCTTCTTCTGCATCGATATTTAATCCCATATTTGCTTTTTTTGCCATCAAAGCGAGGTCAAATAAACGGTCTCCTAATATATCTAAAACAGCTTCTTTATGAACTAATTCGTAGCGAGGGAACAGTGCAGATAATTTTATTGAAATGCCAGGATTGGCTCTAATGTCATTATTTGTACAGTAGTTTGACAAATAAGAAATAGTGTCAGCATAGGCATTTGTATACGTGATTGCGTCTCTATTTGTTAAGGCAGCTTCTCCCAACATATCATATGAAAATGTATATCCAATATTTTGCTGCAATTTTCCTCTTTTAATAGCATTTTCAATTGATTGACCAAGTACAAATTGGTTGCCCATTTCTTTCATTGCAGCTCTTACTGCTTTTCTTATAAATGGTTCTCCAAACTTTTTAATTAAGGAATGAATACTATTATATATTTTTGGCTCTTTTGTATTCTTTAAGACTTTACCTGTAAGCATCAATGCCCATGTAGATGCGTTGACGAGTGTACTCTCAGAATTCCCAATATGTTCAACCCAACCTCTATTAGTCAGTTTGTCTTTAATTAAGCTATCAATAGTTGCAACATCTGGAACTCTCAAAAGCGCTTCAGCTAAACACATTAATGAAATACCTTCATCGTTTGAAAGCCCATATTCTGCTAAAAAGACTTCCATAACTCCAGGATTTTTATCTAACCTAAGTATTTCTACTAATTCAGTTGCATTCAACGCAATTTCTTTTTTTTCAGTGCTTTGTAAGCTTATCAAATTAATTAATTCTGGAACTAATATTCTTTCATCAATTAGATGGTGCTGACGTATTTTTTGTCTAATTTGATCTAGTGCATTCATAAAACTAACCTCTGTTTGCACTTATTCTAATATATATTATATAGACTTAGATACTATATATCATGAATTTATATTAACATTAATTTTATTTAAGGTATATATTTAGTTATAAAAACTAAAATAAGGGAAAATTTAGTTAAATGGATAAAATAGATTTTAAAATATTGAAGATACTGGAAAAAGATGGGCGAATAACTAACTCAGATTTATCAGAAAAGGTTGGTCTTTCAAAAACTCCATGCCAGTTAAGAGTTAAAAGTTTAATAAAAAGTGGAATTATTAAAGGCTTTAAAGCCGTTCTAAATAATAGCAAATTAGATCAAAATCACATTGCTTTCACCGAGGTAAAACTTAACGACACAAGGGATACTGCACTAAAATCGTTCAACAAAGCAGTACAAGAAATTCCAGAAATTGAACAATGTCATATGATTGCTGGAAAATTTGATTATCTCTTAAAAGTACGAACAAAAAATATAATGGATTACCGACATGCCTTAGGCGAAAAAATTTCCTCTTTACCTTATGTATCAAACACATCAACACACGTTGTTATGGAAGCTATTAAAGAATAAAATTTAAATCTTACTGTTTCAAAAAAGCTTTAATTGTTTATTTTGCAAATTAACTTTAGATTTTAATCTTGATTTAGTTGTATTCTTTGATTTTACTTTTCTACTACCATGGTTTTCAAAAATAATACGTGATTCATACTTGAACATTTTATCTTTCTTAACATCAAAAATCTTTTTTTTGGCAATCCTTGCTTCTGCTTCATGGTCCACGATAGGAATGGGGTAATCACGTCCAATTACAAACTCACAGGTATTTAACAAGTTATTTTGATATTTCCATGGTTCATGTATGAATTGAGGAGGAATATACTTTAACTCAGGCACCCATCTTCTTATAAAATCTCCATTTGGGTCGTGCTCAATTGATTGTTTTATTGGGTTATAGACGCGCATTGCATTTATACCAGTTACTCCAGATTGCATCTGAAGTTGACTAAAGTGAACACCAGGTTCAAAATCTGTAAAAATTTTTGCTAAATGATTTCCTGATATACGCCAATCAATCCAAAGCTGATAACTTGCAAAACTAACAAGCATTGCTCTCATTCTAAATGTAATCCAACCTTCAAAAATTAAATTTCGCATACATGCATCAATAAAGGGGTAACCTGTTTGACCCGTTGACCATGCTAAAAACTTTTCATCGCTGGAATTTATTTTACGTAAATTTTCAAAAGCCTTGTGCATGCAATGAGTTTCTATGCTAGGTTGCATTTCAAGTTTTTGTATAAAATGGCATCGCCAAGCTAGCCTTGAATTAAATGCAGTTAAGTTTCTGCCAAATATTTTTTTTTCATCAACAGATAACTGTAGCCTACGCTTTTTTATTGATTGAACAATTTCTCTAACTGATAAAGCTCCCCAAGCTAAGTGAGCCGATAATCTTGAACAGTATTTTTCTGATTTTCCTGGTGCAGATATATTATATAAATATTTACCAGATCTTTCATTTAAAAAACTTTTCAAATCATTTATTGCATTTATCCTTCCACCTCTTTGAACCCTTCCAATAATTGGTTTGCCAAACATGCTATGGTCCTTATTTGGTAATTCACCACAAATATTTTCTTTGATAGGATAGATATAGTTCGGTTTTGGATAAATTTTTTCTGACATTCGTTTATTGCGAATTTTAGACCATTCATTACGTGAAGACAGCTTTCGAACAACACCATTCGATGGATATTCATTAAAAGATATATCATTTTCTTTGCACCAATTTTGTACTTTTACATCACGCTTGTAAGTCCAAATATTTCAGGTTTCTTCATGTGATTATATATTTTCTATATTAAATTTGAGTTTGATTTGGGTAAAAATATCGACAACATCACCCACTTGTATAATTAATGGCTGACCTAAATTGCTTAATTCATCATTCAAATCAACCAAACAATCATGAATGTAATGCCAATGTTTACGAGAACTACATTCAGTTTTCCAATAAATTGGTTCTACAACATAAATTGGTAGTACAGGCAATTTATGTTGTGAAGCTTTTAACAAAGGAGCATGATCATTCGTTCTGAGGTCACGTTTGAACCAAACAATATTTATTGCTTCAAGCATTTTTTTCACGTCTACATTTATCAGAGCAAAATTTTACTTCATTCCAAACATTTTTCCATTTTTTTCGCCATGTAAATGGACGAAGACATTTTACACAAATTTTTGTAGGTAAATTAGACTTTTTCATGATTATCAATACGTCTGAAAAAAGTATTACTATCTGATTGAATAGCTACATATTTATCAGAATTCATTTTATCTAAATTTCTATAAATAAGACCCATTCTAGGATTATTTCTTAGCTTAGTTTCATTTTTAATTAAAAAATCCCAATATAAATAATTAAATGGACATGCATCTTTTCCAGTTTTTGAACTCACTTTGTAATGGCAATTTTTACAGTAGTTTGACATTCTATTTATATAAGCACCACTAGCAGCATATGGCTTTGATGCCAGAATGCCGCCATCTGCATATAAAATCATACCAGTAACATTTG
>Ga0209193_1000944_pt1 | contig 16415 bp, 17 predicted proteins | sample COGITO_mtgs_1003_FD_185515 | JGI IMG/M metagenome (GOLD analysis project Ga0209193, IMG submission 185515) | Pelagic marine microbial communities from North Sea - COGITO_mtgs_100330 (SPAdes) (version 2) | ecosystem: Environmental > Aquatic > Marine > Epipelagic ... | reverse complement strand
AACCAATAATGGTTATTGCTGATAATACTAAATTTGTTGTGATGAGTGCGGCTTCACGCCACATAATTGAAACTGATAACCAACATAGTCCACCAGCTAAAGTAGCAAGAGGTCCTAAAGGATAAATCGCAAGTGAGTTAGCACCTACCCCTATCATTAGAAATCCTGTCGCAATCCATTTTAAATATTTGTCCATTATAAACTTTCTTTGTAATCAAAATGTGTCCACGTCTCTGACGCTTGTTTATCATTTGTATAGATGTCCATACCAGGACCATACTCGTTATTAAGAGCATATATTGCTGTATCCATTGCATTGGTAAACTCCTTTAATACTTTATTATTTTTTAAGACTTGATACTTAGGCATTAGACCTCGTATCATTTAAATACATTTCATCATAAGATAAAACTTTTTTTAAATGTGTCTTACATAGGTCAACTGGAATAGGTCCTAGTTTACCTTTAAGTGATTCACCTTTCTTTACAGTGAATACTTTTTTACATACTGTACATTTACCTTTTTTCATATTACCCTCTCAAATATAATGGTCCTGTCCATTGAATTGCGTAACCAGCTTCTAGTACATTACCTCTAGCACTATTTTTAGCTGGAGCTCTCCAACTCGCAGGTTTTAATATATCACCCATTTTAAATCTACCACCATCTTCTTTAACAACAAAAGCTTTTACACTATTGTTATTAACCACTTTGATAAATTTTTGACCAGTGATAGTTTTAAAACCATCTTTGTATTCGTTAAACATTCTTTCGTTATTATTACCTTTACTATAATCTAATACCATGGCGTCAATCATTTTACCGACACCTTCTAATAGTGTTGTTGATTTATCTGTTACTGTAATCATTATTTTGCCTCCGAATATAATTGTTGAGAGAATAGTGTCATAATAAAACTAGCAACACCCACACAAACTGCTGAAGCACCTAGTAAGTATTGATCAGTTTCTATCGCACCAACTGCTGATACCATTGATAATGTACCAACAACAGCGAATAAGACTGTCATGTATTCATAAACTGTTTTCATTTTGTTTTTTTGTTTTTTCATAGTTTCTCCTTTTGGTTATTAAATAAAGTCGTAAGCGTATTCATTGTTAGTTGTATTATACACTTTTACAGTTGTATTGTCAAGTAGTTTTTCTAATACATATTTCAAATTTTTTGATAACATATATCCCATAATAGAACCTGACTTAAAAGTTACAAATAAAGAACCATGTAATATTTCTGATTCTATCGCACCACCAGACTTGGCAGCTTTTAAGATTAGTTCTTGTTCTCTTAACTTATTGTATTGATCTGTTGTAACCATTACGCAGCCTCCAACATTGACATTGGTACTCTGTATGTTGTACCACTACCAATTGTTACTAAACATTTTGATTTCATTATCTTTTTGATAACACCTGAAGTCTTTTTAGTCTTTTGGACTATATTAACTTTCATACCAACTTTCATAACAGACTTAATCTTACTCTGAATAATATCAGCAATCAAATCTTTAGTGTTATTTAAATCTTCAATAGACATTGAAAATAATTTTTGGTTAAATTTGTTAGTGTCTTTCATTTCTTGTAGTATCATAGTATTTTCTCCTAGTTGTTTAGTTTATAATTGTAAATGATTTTATTAATTGCGTTTTTCATATTAATATCAATCATATTTAAAAGTGTATTGTCAACTTCAATAACTTCTTTTAAATTTTTGTTTATTTTCTCTATTTGTTTATATGCGATATTTCTAACTATCGTCATATTATTTGTTTTTATGTTTTTGTTTATCATATACTAGCTAATATATCAGGATAAATAGATTAGTACAGAGAAAAATGGTAAAAATAGCAAATAAATTGGTTAAAAAAGGGTTGATTTACTTAACTTTTTTACTTTTTTTGTTCACCCTTTGTTCTTGTACCGTAAAATCGTGTAAAATTAGGCCAGATTTAGAGAAAATTGGCGATTCGGCGTTAGAAAATAAAGAAAATTTGACAGAAACGAATCTAAAACACGCAAATGTGCGTTGTAAATATTAACATAAATAGAAATATGACAAAATATTGTGAAAATTGCGGACATGACTGTCACTGTGGCGGCGATTGTATGAAAGATTACGATGGCAACGGTGAAATTAAGTGTTGTGGTAACTGTAAGCATGAAGAAAAAAAAGAAAAATCAACAAGTAACGAAGATTTATTTAATGGAGCATAAAAAATGAGTAAAATGAGAATGTTTAAGTTTTGGAATGAAAATGGTGATGAAAAAGAAGTTGAAAAAATGAGTTTAAAGAAAGCTGTTATAGCTGTTCAAGGTGATTTTAAAGATAAAGTCATTGGTGTCGAATATATCAGTAAAAAAGGCAAACAAATTAGTGATTCTATTGAAATACCAATGGGTAGAAAAATTAGACAGGCAATGATAATTGAAAAAAAGAAGGCAGCACTTAAAGCGGCCAAAGAAGCAGGTAGATAATGGCTAAAATATCAAAAGGTTTTGTACCACACGAAAGAATGCCTAAAAAAACTTCACAAGGTACAAGTAAAAGAGTAAAAAAATCATCAATGAACAAATCTCGTAAAAGATCGTTCAAAGTTTACAACTCACAAGGAAAATAATGCCAGCATGTGTTAGATCAGGTTTAGATGTTCATGTAGGACACGCAAGTCCAACACCTAATCCTTTTCATCAAACGGCATATACAGGTGGTTCGCCAAATGTATCAATAAACAGCGCTGCCTCAATAAGAATTGGTGATACAACAAGTTGTGGTGACCCTGCGGTGGCAGGTAGTTCTACAGTTAGAGTAAATAGTATCGCTATTCATAGAGTTGGTGACGCAACAGGTGGTCATGGTAGTTGGGTAGCTAATGCTGCCTCTACTGGAAGTTCTAACGTAAACGCTGGTTAATCATGTATAAATATTGGTATGGCCAATATAAACGCAATTAACAATAGTAAGCGATCTACTAGAATTTACAAAGATTTAGATTTAGACTTTGGTAGAAATGTTGTTACAAATGATGTAAACAGACTTACTGATGTTGAAGCTGTTAAACGAAGTGTTAGAAACTTAATTAATACTAATCACTTTGAAAGACCTTTCCACCCAGAGATTGGTGGCAACGTTAGAGCATTATTATTTGAGCCAATGACACCATTGACTGCTTTAAACTTACAAAGAAAAGTAGAAGAAGTGTTAAACAACTTTGAACCAAGAGCAAAGATAACACAAATTTTGGCTGATCCTGATATTGATAGAAATTCATATAGACTTGAAATTAAATTTTATGTTATAGGAGTACAAAATCCAATTACGGTAGAAACATTTTTAGAAAGATTAAGATAAGATGGCAAGCAATAAATTACAAGTTTCAGATTTTGATTTTGACGATATAAAAGCAAATTTAAAATCATTTTTACAAGACCAATCAGAGTTCCAAGATTACGACTTTGAAGGTTCTGGTTTTGCTGTCTTACTAGACTTACTTGCTTACAATACTCACTACTTAGGTTTCAATGCTAATATGTTAGCAAATGAAATGTACCTAGACAGTGCTGACATAAGAAAAAATATTGTATCATTAGCAAAGATGTTAGGTTACACACCTACATCACCAAAGTCACCAACAGCAACTGTAGATATTTTAATGAATAATATTCCTACAACTGTTGCTACAATTACAATGGCAAAAGGTACAGCATTTACAACTTCTGTTGATGGTGAAACTTATCAGTTTGTTACAAATGCAGTACATACACTAACACCTACAAATGGTGTTTATAAATTTTCAAATATACCTCTTTACGAAGGTACTTTAGTTACATTTAAATATACAGCAGACAGTACAGATGTTGACCAAAGATTTGTAATACCAAGTGTTAGCGCTGATACATCTACTTTAAAAGTTTCAGTACAAAATTCAGCTAGTGATACTACAACTAGTACATACACATTAGCAACAGGTATAACAAGTATTAATGCTACATCAAAGGTTTATTTTTTACAAGAAATGGAAGATGGTAAATTTGAAGTTTACTTTGGTGATGATGTATTAGGTAATAAATTAGATGATGGTAACATTGTCATATTAGAATATATTGTTTCAAATAAAGATGAGGCAAATGGTGCTAGTTCATTTACTCTATCAGGTAGTATTGGTGGATATTCAGATGTTACATTAACAACTGTATCAAATGCTCAAGGTGGAGCTGAAGCACAAACAAAAGAATCAATTAGATATAATGCACCTTTACAATATTCAGCACAAGATAGAGCTGTTACAACAGGTGATTATGAAACTATTGTACAATCACTTTATCCGAATGCTCAATCAGTTTCTGCTTGGGGTGGAGAAGATGATGAAACTCCTGTATATGGTGTTGTTAAAATTGCTATCAAAGCAGCGTCAGGTTCTACATTAACGAATACAACTAAAACAAATTTAGTAACACAATTAAAAAAATATAATGTTGCTTCTGTAAGACCCGAAATTGTTGATCCAGAAACTACATCTATATTACTTACAACTAATGTTAAGTTTGATCAGAATAGTGCTAACAAAACAGCTGATACATTAAAATCAGATATATTGACAACACTAACAAATTACAATACAAATACATTAACTCAATTTGATGGTGTATTTAGATATTCAAAAGTTACAGGCTTAATTGATAATACAGATTCATCTATACTATCAAACATCACAACATTAAAAATAAGAAAAGATTTTACACCTACATTAGCAGTAAGTTCAAAATATAATGTTTATTTTAGAAACTCACTATACAATCCACACTCTGGTCACAATTCAGCAGCTGGTGGTATATTAGAAAGTTCAGGTTTCAAAGTATCTGGTGATAGTTCAACAGTATTTTATTTAGATGATGATGGTGCAGGTAATGTAAGACGATATAGTTTCTCAGGCGCAACAAGAGTTTATAGTGCTTCTAACCAAGGTACGATAGATTATGCTACTGGCTCAATCACAATAAACTCCTTAAGTGTTTTAAGTGTAGAAAATATAAGAGGCGAAGCTTCAAGTAAAATAGAATTAACAGTAGTACCATCTTCAAATGATGTTGTTCCTGTAAGAGATCAAATATTAGAAATAGACACAGCCAATTCATCTATCACAGTTACTGCTGACACTTTTGTTGGAGGATCTTCTGACGCAGGTGTAGGTTATACAACAACAAGTAGTTACTAATGGCAAAGTTCACAAAAAAGATAACCAATCTTTTAAATCAGCAAGTACCAGAGTTTGTACTTAGCGATCACCCTAAATTTTTAGAGTTTGTTAATTCATATTATAAATTTATGGAGTCAGCAGAGATTACTCTTGCTAACATAGAATTAACAGATGGTATACAATTAGAAACAGAAACAGCACAAACAAATAGTTTAGTGTTAGACGCTTCTAAATTAGATACTGATAGAACACAATTAGACGAAGGTGATAAAATATTATTAGAGGATTCTGCATATGGAAAATTTCAAAGAGGTGAATTAGTTACTGGCCAAACATCTAATGCAACTGCTACAGTTCTATCAGAAGATTTAGTTAATAATAGATTATTCATATCAGCACAAGATAAGTTTATACAAGACGAATTAATTATAGGTTCTATCTCAACAGCTAGAGCAACTATATCTAATTATAGACCTAATCCTGTAAATAACATACAAGACTTATTAAACTTCCGTGATCCTGATAAAGCAATATCAAACTTCTTAACAAAATTCAGAAATGAGTTTTTAAATTCTTTACCTGAAACTTTAGATGGTAATGTTAGTAAAAGAAAACTTATTAAAAATATTAAATCAGTTTATAGAGCTAAAGGTACTCAAAGAGGACACGAAGTATTTTTTAGATTTCTATTTAATTTAGATTCAGAAACAATTTATCCTAGAGAACAAATGTTAAGAGTATCAGATGGTCAATTTGATACTAAAAAAATATTAAGAGCAATTGGTACTACTGGCGAAACATCAGACTTGATTGGAAGAACAATTACAGGTCAAACATCTGGTGCTACTGCGATTATAGAAAATGTATTTAAATTTCAAATTGGTACTAATGAAGTTACAGAATTTATTTTAAATAATGATACAGTAACAGGTACTTTTGTAACTGGCGAAGAAATTAGAGGTACAGCCTCAGATGAATCAGATACTTTTATTAAAGCAACAGTAACAGGAATACCTGATATTGTTACTATTACAAATGATGGTGGTTTATTAAATACTAATGATGCTATTGTATTATCAGGTGGTGGAACAAATGCTATTCTACAAGTAGATAATGTAGGAGCAGGAAATATAACAGAAATATTAATAGATGATGCTGGTTCTGGTTATGCTGTTGGAGATAGTATTTCATTTAGTGATGGATCAGCCGTAGCAAAAGTTTCAGTTGTCAATGGTGGTATTACAACAGAAAATGGAACAGTGGGCGCTACATCAACTGATCATATTGTATTAGAAGATGAAACTGTTAGAGGTGATGTTTATACAGGAGATAAAATTGTACAAGAAAGTGGAACAGGATCAGAAGATATAACTGATATAAGAATTATAAATGGTGGAGGTGGTTATTCGTCTTTACCTACAGCATCGGTAACTAGTAGTGGTGGTCTTGGAGCAAAGGTTATTGCTTACGGTCCAGAAATAGGAAGATTACTTAATACTAAAAAAATTGAAACTGGCGCAGGTTATGAGGCGTCACCAAGTCCAACTATGATATTACCTAGTTATATTATATTAAAAGATAAATCTGTGGGTAATTATGTAGCTGGAGAAACTTTATCTGGTGTTAATGCTAGTTCTACTATTATCACAGCAACTGTCGTATCGTTTGATGAAACTAGAAATTTATTAAAAGTTTCAGATGCAACAGGAGAGTTTTTAGAAAATACTACTATTACAGGAGCGTCTTCAGAAATTACAGCAACAGTAATGAAGAATGATTTATCAACTGCTACTATTAGTGTTAATGCAGTTGTAGATACTGATGGTGAATATATCAATGAAGATGGACACTTATCAGAAACAACAATGAAGATACAAGATAGCTTATACTATCAGGATTTTTCTTATGTAATCAAAGTTGGTCGTTCAATTAATGACTGGCGAGATAGTTTTAAAAAGACTATGCACACAGCTGGTTATTACTTTACAGGACAAGTAGATATTACAAGTCAAGTAAATAACCAAATTAGAAGTTTCACAGGTGTTAATAGTGGATTAGAATTTGATCCAGGTGTTGATCTAGTAATCAATACATTATTCTCTAGTATCTTTGGAAGAAGATTAGGTACAGTAGATGATGGTACTACATTGAGAGGTACACCAGAAGCAGGTGTTGATCCTGACTTTACAGACTCAACTACTGAACACTTTACAGCGAACACTAGAGATTTAACTCTAAAAAGACATTATACAAGAAATATTAGAATAGGGTTTAACCCTATCACTATAAGAGGCTCTCTAAATAGATATGGATACGCTTATTGCGGACCAAGAATGAAAACAATAAACAAATATGCATTAAATATGATGAGTGGTAGTGGAGGTAGGGCTGTGACATCAAATACAGGTGGTGCCTCAGATAGTACGGTTACAACATCAATATCACCTATGCAAATGCACAATTGGGCGAATTTTAGATTAACAGCAACATACAACACTAGTTTAGATGGAGAGTTAGTACAATTCCAAGATATAACAAATGAAAATTTAAAAACAAATTTAGCGTTACCTACGGAAATCACCGAAAGTTAGCGTATAAATATAAAGGTAAAAAGAGGAAACAATGCCAGCAATAATAACAAACAAATTTAGAATCCACAACCAAGAACAATTTGTGGAATCATTTTCAGAAAGCGCATCTAATGTGTACTATCTAGGAATAGGTAGACCTCAAGCATACGCTACAGCAACAAGACCAGATAGTAGAACAGACAACGCAGGTAGCGATAGTGCACCTTTAACGCCTGTTGATTCAATAGGAGATGAGTTTTACCATTTTGACGATATGCTGGCAGCAAAAAAAGTGGCAACTTCAGATATTTCTATTGTAATTCCTCGTAGAAATTGGGCGACTGGTACAGTTTACGATTATTACAGACACGATTATGGTAATAGAGTAACAGGCGGTACTTCAACTCAAACAGCAAACTCTGGCGCAACAAGTTTATTTGACGCAACTTTTTATGTCATGTCAAGTACATTTAATGTTTACAAATGTTTAGATAATAATAGTGGTGCTAACTCAACAGTAGAACCAACTGGTACATCTTCATCTATACTTACAACTGGAGACGGTTACAAGTGGAAATATATGTACACATTATCTGCTACTCAACAATCAAACTTTTTATCTACAGATTTTATGGCAGTTGCTACTAACTCAACAGTTAGTTCAGCAGCAGTTGATGGTGCAGTAAATATAGTAAAAATTAAAACAGCTGGTTCAGGTGGTACTAATGGTACTCACACAGGCGTGCCTATTAGAGGTGACGGATCAAGTGGTGTAGCAACAGTTACAGTATCAGGTGGCGCAGTGACAGCAGTTACAGTGACAACTCCAGGTACAGGTTATACTTTTGCTTATATTAAAAACGCTGACATAGTTACAGCTGGCGCAACAAGTTTATCAGGTTCAGAATTAGATGTAATTATTGAACCAAAAGGCGGACACGGTAAAGACGCTGTTAAAGAATTAGGCGGATTTTTTGTGATGATGAATACCAATTTTGAAGCTGGAGAGACTTCAAATTCTGGTGACTTCACAACTGCTAATGATTTTAGACGAGTATCTTTAATGAGAGATATTTTTTCTGGTGGTTCTGCCGCATCAGCAAATACTTTAAGAGGTACGAAAGCTGTATTAGTAACTAGTCCATCTGGAACATTTACAGCAGACGAAGAAATTAATCAAGCAACAACTGGCGCAGTCGGTAAAGTTGTAGAATGGGATAGTGCAAATAATATTCTCTATTACATACAAACTAGATTTAATGATGAAGGTTGTGACGCTAATGGTAATCTAACAGCGTTCTCTGGTACTAATACTATCACAGGACAAAGTTCAAGTGCTTCTGCTACTCCATCAAGTTCATCAACAACTGTTGATAGTATTGTTTTCACAAGTGGATATAACGCTGGTGAGATAGATGCTGATACAGGCGATGTTATGTATGTAGAGAACAGATCACCAATTACAAGAGCGGCCGATCAAACTGAAAACGTTAAATTGATTATAGAATTTTAGAGAGGAATTAAATGCCAAGTCCAACTGACTTTAATCTCTCGCCTTACTATGATGACTTTACGGAAAGTAAAAAATTCCATAGAGTTCTTTTTAGACCAGCGTTTGCTGTACAGGCTAGAGAATTAACACAATCACAGACTCAATTACAGAACCAGATTGAAAAGGTATCTGATCATCTTTTTGAAAAAGGTGCTATGGTTATTCCTGGTGAAATTGGATACGACTTAAACTATTACTCAGTAAAATTAACTAGTATCGCTAGTGCAAACACTTTAGCTCAATTTACAACAGACACAGTTTTAACTGGAGGTTCTTCAGGTGTAAAAGCTCGTATTGTAGGTACAGATGCATTATCAGGTTCTGATCCAGATACTCTCTACATAAAATATAATGATTCAGGTACTAATAATACAAACACATCATTTACAAATGGTGAAACAATCACAGGAACAAATAGTGATAGTGTTTCATTATCAGCAGTTGTAGCAACTACACACACAGGTTCAGCAGCACAAGTAGAAGAAGGTACTTATTATGTTAATGGGTATCATGTACAAGTTTCAAAACAAACAATAGTATTAGACAAATACACAAACACTCCATCATATAGAGTAGGTTTATTAGTAACAGAATCTTTTGTTACTCCTAATGATGACGCTAGTTTGAATGATAATGCTACTGGAAGTTCTAATGTAAATGCGCCAGGTGCTCACAGATTTAAAATAGATTTAACATTAACTAAAAAAACTATTTCAACTACTGAAGATGCAAACTTTATAGAGTTATTAAGATTAAGTGAAGGTAATTTACAAAATAAAGTTAGAAATACAGATTATGCTGTATTAGAAGATACCTTTGCTAGACGAACATTTGATGAATCAGGTGATTACACAGTAAGACCTTTTGATATTGATATTAGAGAGCATTTAATATCAGGTACTAATAGAGGTGTTTACACAAGTGGTAATGGTGGTCTTGCTAGTAAATTAGCTGTAGGATTATCTCCAGGAAAAGCATATGTTAAAGGTTATGAAGTAGAAAAATTAGCAACTCAATATGTAGATGTTGAGAAGGCAAGAGATTTTGATACAGAACAAAATTTCAATACAAGATTTGATATAGGTAACTTTGTAAATGTAACAAACACTTACGGTACTCCTGACATAGGATTTGTATCTGGTGAGATTGAAGCATTTAAAAGAGTTAATCTATATCACACAGCTACGGCTTCTCGTGGTACAGAAAATACAGGAACAGGTTCAAGTATTAATACAATAGGTAGAGCTAAATCAAAAGGTTACGAATATAATTCAGGAACTGCAACAGGTAATTTATTTGCCACAAGTTCTTTAACATCAGCTGTATATAAACATTTCTTATTTGATATTAATATGTTTACACACTTAAACATACTAACAGCTCAAGCATTTACAGATGGTGAATTAATTACAGGTGGTACATCAGGTGCTACTGGTACATATGAAAGTATTTCAAATGAAGAAACAGCAACTATTAATGGTTTAACTGTTGCTAGTCCAGGAGTTGCAACTGTATCTGCTGGTCACAATTTTGTTGAAGGACAACAAGTTACAGTTGCTGGTACATTTTCACAAGATAGTGTAGTTCAATCATCAAATGTTTACACAGTTAGAAATCCAGACGCAACTACTTTTGAATTATATTCAACAGATGGTACTACAGCAGTAAATATTACAGCATTCACATCAGCTACAGCAGCACATGGTGTTGCAATTGTATCAGATGTAACTGGTACTTTTGTTCCAGGAGAAACTATCACTGGTGGTACTTCTTCTAACACAGCAGTAATACAAGCTAACGCTGTAGGATTTAAAGGTGTTACAGCTTTTGATTTCCCACAAGTTAAACAACTTGGTATGGCAGGTTCTCCTACTTACACAGCTGATACTGCTTTAGATGCTTCAACTGGTGTTAATAATACACTTACAGGTACAATAACAGTAGCAAGTGGTTCACCTGCGGTTAGTGGTTTTAATACAAGCTTTACTTCAGAGTTAGTAATAGGCGATTCTATTTCGTTTAAAAATGATAGTGGTAATACAGAAACTAAAATTGTTGAAGCTATTATATCGGATACTAGTTTAACATTAAGCACTAATGCTGCCGCTGATAATACTAAAACAATTGTAACAAGAAGAAGATCAACTATTCAATCTCCAGAGAAAAATGTTTCTGTATTTCAATTACCATATGAAACTATTAGAACATTAAAAACTACAGCAAACTCTGGTATAACAGATACAAATTTCAAAGTTAGACGACACTTTGTAGGTACATTATCATCTAATGGTGATGTAACAATAACAGCAGGTACTAACGAAACATTTGCTGCCTTATTAGAAAAAGATTTTTCAACATCTATTATGACAACTGGTTCTGGTGGAACAGGTGCAGTTGGTGATGTATTAAGTTTAACTGGTAATAACCACGAAGGTGACCCAATCTTTGTTTTAGGTGGTTCGCCAACAGGTAAAACTTTACAATTAGACTTTGGTGCTAATTACGCAGGTCACAAAGTTAAAATTTTAGCTACAGTAAGTAGAGCAGTAGCTGGTTCAAAATCAAAAACATTAAATAGTAATCAAACTTTACAAGTTTCTACTGAAGCAGCAGCAACAGCTTCTGGTGGAGTAAGTATTGGTAAAGCAGATGTAACAGCAATCAATAGTGTTTACATGGCAGCTAACTTTAGTACGGACGCTACTACAAGTGATACAGATGTTACAGATAGATTTGATTTAGACACAGGACAAAGAGATAACTTCTATGATATTGGAAGACTTAAACTTAAAACTGGCGCACTTGCACCTACTGGTAGATTATTAATTAATTTTAACTTCTTCTCACATGGTACTGGTGATTACTTTGATGTAGATTCATATGCTGGTGTTGTTGATTATGAAGATATACCTAGTTTTACATCTACTACGACAGGAAAAGTTTATGAGTTAAGAGATTCTTTAGATTTTAGACCTAGAGTAGATGACGCTTCAACAATTAACTCTGGTGGACAAGATCGTTCTTTTGATGGTACTGGTTCATCTACAGTTGATGTTGTAAAATTTGAAACAGATATAACATCTGATTTTGAGTTCTATTTACAAAGAGTTGATAAAATATTCATAGACAAAGAAGGTAACTTCAAAGTATTAAAAGGTGCAAGTTCTTTAACACCAGAAATTCCAGGCGTATTAGATAATGCAATGCACTTATACACATTGTTTATTCCATCTTATACTTTAGACACAGCTGATGTAGGTATTGAAGCTGTTGATAATAGAAGATATACAATGAGAGATATTGGTAAATTAGAAAAAAGAATTGAAAATGTAGAATACTATACACAACTGTCTTTACTTGAAACTTCTGCTCAAGGATTACAAATACAAGACGCAAATGGTTTTGATAGATTTAAAAACGGATTTGTTGTAGATAACTTTACAGGTCATAGTGTTGGTGACGCAGGTAATTTAGATTACAAAGTTTCTATGGACTATGCTAATGGCGAAATGAGACCAACATTTAACGAAGACGCTATAGCACTTGAGGAACGTGATGATGATGGTACAGTAATTACAGCAGCAGATAGAACAGCTGCGCAATATGCTAAAACCGGTGATCTAATTACTCTACCTTACACAGAAGCAACTTTAATAGATCAACCATACGCAAGTAAAACTGTAAATGTTAACCCATTTGGTATATTTACTTGGATAGGTTCTATTGCTCTAACTCCACAAACAGATGAGTGGAAAGAAACTGAAAGAGCACCAGATTTAGTTATCAGTAATGATGACGGTACTTGGGATACTTTAGTTAAACAATCAGGTAATCCAAATTTACAATCAGTAGAATTAGGTACAGTCTGGAATGAATGGCAAAACCACTGGACAGGTGTATCAACAAGTAATAGTACAGAACAATATAAACAAAGAGGTGGTCATGGTTGGAGAGTAATGCAACGTGACATACAAACTACTACTAGAACAGGTACAAGAACAAGAACAGGTATTAGACAAGTATTAGTTCCTAAAACTGTTACTCAGAATGTTGGTGATAGAGTTGTATCCATTGCATTTGTTCCATTTATTAGAAGTAGAACAGTATCATTCGCAGCAACAAGATTAAAACCAAATACAAGAGTTTATCCATACTTTGATAATGAATCTATAACAGCATATGTAACTCCTTCAGGTGGTTCATTAGCTGGTAATTTGATTACTGATGCTAATGGAGCTGTTTCAGGTTCATTCGCAATTCCTGATCCAAAAGATTCTACGAAACCAAGATGGAGAACAGGTGAAAGAGTATTCAGATTAACTAGTTCATCTACTAACGATTTAACTTCGGCACCAGATACAGCAGCAAACGCTGAATACATTGCTAGAGGTATTATTCAAACAGTACAAAACACAATTATTTCTACAAGAACAGCAGGAGTAGAATTTAGAGCAACAAACGAAACAGAAAATGTAACTCAAACAAGTACAACAAGAGGTGCTGCTAGACAAGTTGGTTACCATGACCCACTGGCACAAACATTTATGATTGATGACGCAGGTGGAGTATTCTTAACATCAATAGATATTTTCTTTAGTTCTAAAGACGCTAATGTTCCTGTAACTTTACAAGTCAGAAATACTGTCAATGGTTATCCTGGTCAATCTATATTACCATTTTCAGAAACAACTTTAAATCCATCAGCTGTAAGCACAAGTACAGATGGAAGTGCTGTAACAACATTTACTTTTGAAAGTCCTGTTTATGTACAAGAAAATACAGAGTATGCATTAGTATTGATGGCAAATACAACAGACTACAATGTGTATGTTGCTAGATTAGGTCAAACAGCATTAGATTCAAATAGAACAATATCTCAACAACCTTATACTGGTGTATTCTTTAAATCACAGAATGGTGTAACTTGGACAGCAGATCAAAATGAAGATATTAAATTTAAAATTAAAAGAGCAGAGTTTGAAAATGTTACGGGTACTGTTACATTAACAAATAAAACTTTAGATACTAGAACATTAAAAACTAATCCTTTAAGAACAACAAGTGGTTCTAAAGATATAACAGTTTTCCACCCTAATCATGGAATGCATGGTACAAGTAACAATGTTACAATATCAGGTGTTGCTTCTGGTACGTATAATGGTATAGCGCATACAGATATAAATGGAACATACACAGCTATTAAAGATATTACCTTAGATAGTTATGTTATAACTTCAGGTAGTTCAGGTAATGCTACATCAACAGGTGATGTTGGAGGTTCAACAGTAGTTGCTTCTCAAAATAGAACATTTGATGTATTAAACTTATCTGGTATTCAAACAATGACATTACCAGAAACAAGTTTAGATATGTCTATTAGACCTACGACAGGTAAATCAGTTCACGGTTCAGAATCAGAATTTAGTTTAACAGCAAATTCAAATAAAGTAGCAGTTGTTGGAAAAGATAATATTTACTTTACAGCACCTCAAATGGTTGCTAGTGAAATAAATGAAACAAATGAAATGTCTGGTCAAAAATCATTTTGGAATATTATAACATTAAATACGACAAATACTAAATTGTCGCCTGTGTTAGATACTCAAAGAATGAGTGCCTTTACAATTACTAATAGATTAAATCAACCTACTTCATCTAATACACCATCGTTTGTCGCCGATACAGCGTCAACAGGCACATCTACAGCAGCAGTGTATTGTACGAAGTCAATTGTACTAGAAAATTCATCTACTTCACTTGATATAAGATTAACTTCAAATGTAAGATCAAGTTCTAGTGTTAAAGTATATTTTAGAATTGTGGGTTCAGAAGATGATACAACTATTGATAAGGTTGCATGGACACCATTTAATTCTGATGGTTCAGAAGATTTAACGGTAACACCAGCTGAAGATGACACAACATTTAAAGAATACAAATATTCAGTGGATAATTTAAAAGACTTTACTACTTTCCAATTAAAAATAGAATTAACTGGAAGTATATCATCTTATCCACCAAAAATTAAAGATATGAGGGCTATAGCATTAGCAATATAATATGGCAAGATTAAGAGTATCAGGATATGACGGTTTAGTTAAAGATACATCTACAAGTGCTGTAGTTAATACTTCTCATAGTGAATATACAATTTATATGGCTCGTCATAGAGCAAGAAATAAACAAAGTGATGAGTTAAGAACGGCTTGTAAAGAAATAAATACTTTAAAGGCAGAATTAAGAGAAATAAAAGAATTAATAAAAGGAATAGCAAACTAAAATGGCTATAAGATCAGTAGCAACAACAGATACACTAGGAACGTTTAGGACTACCTTTAACAGTCACGCAACTGACACAGGTGATCTAACGTCATTAGGCACAACTGACAAAGCATCATTAGTCGCTGCGATTAATGAGATTAATACAACTATTGCTTCAAGTGGTTTTACATTAAGAGATTCTAGTTCAACTACACAACTTATTAATTCAGGTAATACTTTAAATGTTGTAGGTAGTTCAGGTATAGCTGCTGTTGTTTCAGCAACAGATACACTAACTATTTCTTTGAATAATGATATATCACAAAACATTTACGCAGATTTAATTGGTACTCAACATAATACGACTTCAGGTACTCATACAAATATAGTAGTCACAGTTGCGTCTAAAACAGCCGCACATATCTATCAAGGAACCGGTTCAGGTAATGGTTATAAACTAGATGGTGTTGAAGGACCTTTTATAGAATTAAAACCAGGAAATACTTATAGATTTGACCAAGCAGATAGTACAAACTCTGGTCACCCATTATTATTCTATTATGACCCTGCAAAAACAACACAATTTTCAACAGGTGTAACTACGAATGGAACACCTGGATCAGCAGGCGCTTATACTCAAATAGTAGTCGCTGATACAACACCTCATATATTGTATTATCAATGTAGTTCTCACGCCCATATGGGTAATAGAATGGGTGTAAATTCACAAGTTTTACAAGGCGTTAGTTTTGTAGATTCAACTGGAACAGCGGTAAGTTTTGCGACAAATGCTTTTGCAATTGCGCAAGCTGTTGCACTG
>Ga0209193_1000939_pt1 | contig 16536 bp, 10 predicted proteins | sample COGITO_mtgs_1003_FD_185515 | JGI IMG/M metagenome (GOLD analysis project Ga0209193, IMG submission 185515) | Pelagic marine microbial communities from North Sea - COGITO_mtgs_100330 (SPAdes) (version 2) | ecosystem: Environmental > Aquatic > Marine > Epipelagic ... | reverse complement strand
CATCCTCAAAAGGATGAAACACTAATTTTTTTTTTTGTGTATTATTTAGTGTATTTAGAGTGAAATTAAATGTAGTATTTTCTAATATTTGAAATTCATGAAACCCAGATAATGGGAGGCTACCCAGGGAATTTTCATTGAGTTTACCAATCATATTAATATCCCAAGAAATTTTTACTGATTGGCCAAAATAAACCCCGTAGTGACCATCATTTAAAATTGATGATTCAATTTTTATTGGATGCTTCAATATTGGATCAACTACACTTATCTCAAATTCAATTTCCTTTGTTTCAAAAACTTTAATATAAACTTTTTTTGAAATTACAGACTCTTTATTGATCGCTGTTAACACGTAGCTTTGATCTTTTAAAATTTGTATTGTTTTTGAACCTGACAAAGAAATATCACCGATTTCTGGGTCTATCGATGCATGATAAGCATTAACAATATTCCAACTTAATACAACTTTTTCATTTCTTTGAGCAATTGTTTTATTTGCAAGAAAGTCTACATCTATATTTCCAGATAAAAGTTCAATTTTTTTTGATTTTAAAAGAATTGTTTTAAAAAAACTGTCTTTATTACGAACAAATTCCTCTGCATTATCTATTAAGTTTTCATCATTAATATTAGCGATTACATAAGTTTTGTCAAAAACTCCAAAAGACTCTTCTTCATTAAAAAAAACTGTACTTTTATACCAGTACATTGTAACTCCTGCGTCAATCAATCGCTTGCTAAGATTTACAAATTTTAATGATTTTTTGTCATTATTTGAAACGACAATAATTTCAATAGCTGTATTACCATTAGAAATTTGAAGTAAGTTTTTTGATAGGAAAAATAAATCATTATAATCAATAAGTAGTTGAAGAGAATACTTAGATCTTAAAATTTGTATATTAATTTCAGAAATAATATCATATGTCGTGTAAAACTTGAACAAATTTGGTTAAATTTATAGCTGTGTGTTATTAACAAATGTAATTAATTAGACAACTAGAAAAAAATAAGTATGCTAAATAATAATTTGAATCCTTTTGTTGGACTAAAACCTTACTCAAAAAACACAAGTAATTCCTATTTTGGTAGAGAGCAAGATGTTGAGAACTTACTACAGATTCTTCAAAAAAATAAATTATTAACATTAAATGGAGTTTCAGGTAGTGGCAAGACTTCATTAATTAATTCAGGCTTAATTCCTAGACTTCAAAATGGTTTTATTGGCCAAGCAGGAAAAGAGTGGTCTATTACTTCATTTAGGCCAGGAATAAACATTTTACTAAACTTATCTCATGCTCTGACTCAAAATAATGTGCTTAAAGTAGATTCTAAGTCCAATACCACAGATCAAAAATATTATTCTGAAATTATCTCAAATTCAGGATCAATGGGAGTTGTTGAGATTTATAAAAGATCAGATATATTTAATAAGAAAAATCTCTTAATTATTATAGATCAATTAGAGGACTTATTTAAATATGAAAAATATTTTGATTCTTCGAAAAGTGAGGATGACAACAATTTAATGGATATTATATATAGATCCGTTACAATGAAAAATACTGCAATATATTTTTTAATTTGCATAGAAACACCATATTTATCAAAACTCACATCCTATAAGAAGCTTCAAGAAATAATAAGTAAATCTCAATACGCTATTCAAAATTTAAATCAAACAGGGATTAATCAAATTTTAGAAAATACATTTAAAAAGCAAAATATTTTATTTGACTCTAAGGTTGTTGATTTATTTAACCAAACATTGAAAGAAGAAATAAGCTACCTTCCAAATTTTCAATTTTTATTATACAAATTATATGAAAAATTTGTTTTAAATAGTTCTGAAAAATCAATAATTGACTTAGAAGACATAGAGGACTTAGGTGGTCTTGAGCACTCTATAGCTAAAGATTTTGAAACTATTTACTCTTCTTCAACTAAAGAAAATCAAAAAATCGTTTCTCTTCTTTTTAAGGCGATTTCATCTCCTCAAAACAATACTGACATACAATATGAAAGCATTTTAAATATTTCTGAATATACAAATTCAACAAGAGTTGAATTATCAAAGATAATTAAGTCTTTTAAAAAGACATTTAATAATTTATTTGATGTTTTTGAGCCCTCAATAACTGGAATTTCAGCATCAGCAAATAAAACCTATGATGCTAAAAATATTCTTACATTGAAATATATTAAGTTTTTAAATTGGGAAAGATATACAAAGTGGCTTGATGAAGAAAAAACTAATTTTAAAGATTTTAAAGATTTTTCAGAAATTGCGATTAAAAAAAGCAACAACCAAGTAGGTTTTTTAAAAACACCTGTATTGGAAAGAGCCATTGTTTGGCAGAAAAACGCATCAACAAACAAAAATTGGGCAAAAAAATACAAGCTAAATTTTGAACAAACAATCAATTTTATTAATGAAAGTGAACAAGATGATTTAAGAATTAAAACAGAAAAAGAAAATCAATTAACCAGAGAGCGCAATAAAGACCGACGAGCAAAAAAAATAGGCTACATAGTTGCAGGATTTGGAATTATAGGAGCGCTAATAACGTATGGGCTTTGGATAAAAGCAAAAGAGGCAGAAAAAACAGCAACATATGCATCAGAAGTTGCAAAAAAAGCGCAGAATGATGCTGTAGAAGAAAAAGAGATTGCTGTGTCTGCAACAGAAAATATGCAAAAAGCAAAGAAAGATGCTGAAGATGCCAGAGATGATGCTAAAAATAAAGCTAAACAAGCAAGGATAGAAAAAAACAAAGCTATTGCTGCAACATTAGCTATGGAAATAGCAATGAAAGATGCTAAAGATTCCAGAGCTGAAGCATTAGAAAAAGCTGAAGAAGCAAGGATAGAAAAAAACAAAGCTCAAGAAGAATCCATTAGAAATAAAACTCTCAAAGAGCTTATAGAACTTGAGGCAGATTTTAAAGATTTAGTAATTAAATTAAATTCAGCTTATCAAGAAAACAAAATTGAGGATCTCAAAATACACATAGATTCATCGATTATAAAACAAAAAAGGTTTGCTAAACTTAAACAACATGAATCAATTGAATCTGAGGAAATTACTGGTGATGAAAGTATTTTAAAATTAAATCAAAAAATCTTAACAATTTTAAAAGAAAAAAATTCTTATGGAAAAACAGATATGTTGTTAACTAAAAACAAAAAAAATTATTCTATTAGAAGTTTTGACATACTAAACAATAAGAAAATAGCATATGCAGGAGACAAAGGAGTAATTAATTTTTATGATATTCCTCCTTCAGATGGAGTTAAGTCTAATGCTTTACCAATTAGTAACATCAAAATTGTAGAAAATTATGCTAACATTGATGATAGAATTAGAAACCTTGTTTATGTTCATGATAGTATTCTTATTGCTACTACATTTTCAAAAAAAGTATTTAAAATTAATCCTAAAAAAAATTCAACCCTAACACTTAAACCATTTCATAAAATTTCTGAATACAAAAACGATATTCTTGATTTTTTCGTTGATGCCATTAATAATAAACAATTCCTTATCACCACAGACTATATAATTACATTCAATAATTATAGTTTGCCAACTAAAAATTTAAAATATAAAAACATTAAAGCAACTTATTACAGAGATTCAAAACTCTTTATTGTCTCACAAAATAAAGTATTTGTTATAGATGAAAATGGAAATAGTGAAGAAATCTTATTAGATATTGACCTTAATGACATGAATATCGTGAACAAGTTATATGTCACAGCTACGTATTTGTTTTTAGCTAATGAGAATGGAAATGTTTTTGGTTATGATTATGATACTAAAGACATTAAAAACAAAAATCCAAAAAAACAAAAATTTAAATTTCTAGACCATAGTTCAAGTATCACTAGTATGTTTCTAGAGGAAGACAAAAATCTGTTATTTACAGCAAGTTTAGATAATAAAATATTTAGATACAATATTGACTATGCATCAGAATTCATAAGAAATTCTAAAGCTAATTTTGTTGGACATGAAAAATGGATTTGGGATATGAATACCTATACTGACAAAGCCAACCAAAAATTTTTAATTACTGCAGATGAGGAGGGAAATCTGTTAAAATGGTATATAAATCCTGATGAATTTTTAGATAAAATAGAGCTACTTTATAAAAAAAAATATTTAAATAAATAAAGTTTTATGACCATTTTATGTATTTGCAGTAGTTCTTTAAATGATATTATTCCTGTTAATATTATTTATAACAATCTATTGAATACTAATTATAAAGATACTTTAAATATAGATTTAATAACTACAGACAATTTATTAATATCAAACATTTTCCTCGGGGAGAGTATTGTTCGAAAACAATATGGGTTTTTATTCAAGAAGCTATTTTATGGTTCATTAAAAAAAATAGAAGCTAATGATTATGATTTAATAATAAAAATTTCAAATAATTTTAAAGCAGAAGTTATTTTTAGTCTCTTAAAAATTAAAAATAAAATAAGGACACCTTTTAAGTTTTTAAGTTTTTTTAAAAAATTATCTAAGACTTATAAAATAAGTTTGGTGGAAAAAAAAACAAGTCAACTTTTAGAACAGCTTCGTCTTTATGGAGCAACGAAAAATTTAGTCCCTGTAATTAAGATCAATAATATAGTTTATTCAAAGACATATGAAATGGCCAATTGGGTGTTAAAAAGCTCAAATAAACCTCCTTTAAGTAACAATCGGTTTTGTTTTATTTATATAGATAACTTAATTAGTGTTCATACAAAAGAGGGAGACTTATTAAAAAAAATCATCAACTCTCTTTTAGAAAAAAATATGCTAGTAATCCCTCTTTTCAAAAAAAATTTTGATATTCTTGATGCTATATCTAGAGATATTTCTTTAAAAAAAAGAGGCTTATTAATTGATAATTTTGTTCAAAACAATGACTCTAATTATTTATATTTATTTTTAAAATATTCTAAGTTTGTGATTACAAACGATGAGTCGTTAAAAATAGTTTGCGAACCAATTGAAAAACCATGTGTATATCATAATTTTAATGATTATGAAGTAACACATCAAAATGTTCTTCGAAATATTAACCTTCTAATTAATTAATTATGGCTAAATGCGTATGCAGCGGTGCTAAAATTAAATGTTCGTTTGGAGCAGGACCAAAATCTATGGTTGTACTTCCTTTAAATAGAACTCTTACAGCCAATACAAAACCAATTGCTAATACCTTAGATGTTATTCCTTTTTTAAATATTCCTGCATTTGGTCAATGTAAATCTCCAGCAAACCCTATGAATTGGAAAATGGCAGGTCCAGTTCCTGTTTTTGTTCCTTCCTCTTGCATACCTATTCCAGTTAGTCCTTGGTCACCTGGAGCAAAGAAAACAAAGTTAGGAAATCAACCTGTCGTATTAGAAAATAGTAAAACTATGTGTGTTTGGGCAGGTTCTATAACAGTAACGGATCCGGGGCAGAAAAAAATAGATTGCAATTAAATTAACACCTTTTTAATTGTTGTCTGTTTAATAATTATTATCAAAACCAAAGTAAGAACGACAGATTATATAAAATCAAAATTTTAAATTATTTAAATCCTAAAATTTATCATATTTTTAAGTGTCAAGTTTTACAATTACACAGTTTATTAAATTTATCATTATATATTGAACACATACGCATCAGAAGGAAAAGAAAAGAAAAGTACCACTTCTTATCATAGAAGTAATCAAGATGGTGCATTTCAATCTGAAGATACTAGGTCTGAAGCTATTCAAATGCAACACATACAGGAATTAGCCAATAATAGCCTTCAATCTCCAGAAATTTTTCAACTTCAGGCGATGGCAGATAATTTTATTATCCAGAGAAAACCCGGAGATCAAGAACAAAAAAATGACAATTCTGGATTTAAAGAAAGTTGGTCAAAAAAAGAAAAAGCTTTTGTTTGGATTGAAGGAAGCAAAAAATTTAAGCGTAAAAACCCCGATAATACTAGCGATAAGTTGCCTGAAAAACTGTCATCTGGTGAAAAAGAAGAAGTTCCAAATGCTACCCTGACTAATTTTTCTTTTGATTCTGCTATTAATATTTCTGACTTAAAATTAGAAACCATAGACCATACGGACTCACGGCAAATAACTCAGCTAAATCCAAAAGGTGATAAAATTAGAACTTTTTTACAAGATGAATGTAAACAAAGTTGGCACATAGCAACAAAAGAATTAAATAGAGATAGTACTACAGAAGATTCAGCAAAAATAGATAACCGCCGAAACATGTTGCGTAAAATATGGGAATATAGACAATGGCACCACAACTTTATTCTAAATAAAACTCAAAAAGCTCTTGGCGGCGATAGACTAACAGAATGGGCAGCAGCAGGAAGCACAACACTAACCTCAGATATTGATGTAAATTTAAAAGGAACAGATACTGAAGCGGCAGTTCAAAAGTTTAATGAAATCTTTATTGCTGATGGTTGGAACTATGAAGCAGGGATTGTCTATGATGTTAATGTTTATGCGCTAGACTTTATGCACAAGGAAGCAACCTTTGGTAAGGGAATGGTTAATAAAAAATCTCATGGCATCATTGACGTTACCAAAGATATACATGGAAACGTGTTGACGAAAAAAGATACTGTAAAAGATAAAAAAATTATTGATAATACCACTTCTAAGACAGGCATAGTTGCAAAAGAAGGAGCAAGAAAAGGAAGAGCTGAAGGCGGGTTTGATGGTTCTAATGAAAATATTATTGAAGCAGATAAAATAGATCAAGATATTTGGACACATGTTAAAACTAGATTATACATGTCTAAGTCTGAATGGGATTCACATTCCAAGACTATTGGTTTAGATGATACTACTAAAACGAAGATAGAAGAGCGCTTTGAAAACTATTCTAAGACATTACAAGACAGAATGCTTAAAGATTCTCCATCTACAACAGTTGAAGTAGAGGAGGGGAATGCTGTTTTGGCTGTTGAGGCTTTAAAATCTTTTTCCAAAAAAGCTACAGCCAATGAACAAGAGATGGACGAGGATATCTTAGAGGCTAAATCTTCAAATTTAATGATGGCTTCAAGTAATCGAATTTATGAGGAAAAATTAGGTATTATAAATGCTCTCCGTCAAACACTAAAAGGCCAAGTTAAACAATATGATGGTATCCTAAACAGTAATCGTATACCTCTAACAGACTCTCTTCAACAAGAACTTGATCTTATTAATCTAGCTATTGAATCAAATTTACAATTATTACGCAATATGCTAGCAGAAGCAGCATTATTTTCTAATGAAGCCTATATAACCGATGGAGCAGTAAATCATGCTGTTGTTGGAACTCAAGTAGGGATGGCTGTAAAATTAAAAAATTCTGAATCTAAAAATGCCGTTGTAGAAAATTTAGCAGATTCTTTAAAAGAAATAAGTCGTCATGGAGATACTATTGGTGAGGCTTCCTTTAAATCAGGCAAGTACCTTTTCCGTATGGCTGATGCAGCATTGAATATGGGATTTACTGAGTTAAGTATAAAAGAGATCTATAATAGTGCCGTACACATATCTAGTACAATTAAAGGAAATAGTAATTTATCTGGAGAAGCACAAAAAACAGAGAGCGCCGCAGCTATACAAAAAATAACTGGATGGGAAGGCGTTGATTCAGCAGATAAATTAAAAGCTAAAGTTAAAGAAGTTGCACAAGAAATTATTATTTGGTATAATAAAAAAGACGCTGCCTTTAGTGGTCAAGACAGCAATGCAGTTGGAACAAATAAACCAAAAAAGAAATAGTTATCTGACTATTAAAAAAGTTAAAGATAAGGTGTTAAACGAGTTATTAAATAACATTAATAAATAGAGATTTGAAACATAATATTATTCTTAGAAATCTCCCCAAAGAAAAAATTCAAATAGACATTTGGCCTTTTGAAATTCAAGGTGGTTTTAGAGGTTTTCAACAAGTACCAAATGGCTTACATTATATTGCAGTTTTATTTCACAACACATATCCTGGTTTTTGGTGTTTTATAGAGGGTGCTACTGTTGTTAAAGCGTTTAACTTAGAAAAGTCTCAATTTATTGATGCAGATAATAAAACCACTATTGCTTCTCAAGCACTAGCAGATAGTGGGGCTATGAATAAAGACCTGATTATTTTCCCAAAAGCTTCAGAACTACAATGGTACAGATTAACATCTCATATTAGCCCTAAGAATTATGACCAGATTGTAAATTTAACCCCTTCTTCAATCTCAACTAATATAAATGATAAAGAAGTTATAGCTGCCTACCAAATGGCTTTCTTAAAGGTAATCGTTTGCCAACCAAAATTGCTAGAACCATATAAAATGCAACTATGGAAAGAGTGGATTCAAGCTTTTTATCAAGCAAACCTAACAACAATTCAAAATCGGATTACTTTGTTTCCTATAATCATAGATTTATTAATTCTTCATCAAGAATTGATGCCAAAGGCATATGATTCAGAATTAGTTTTTATAAAAAAAGAAGCCAAAAGTTTTATACATAAACTTGAAATAATTGGCGATTCTTTGTTATCACAAAAAGCAAAACAATATCAGTTTTTTATTCATTAAAGAATATTTTATTAATAAGCGTCATATTTTTTTATTGCTTCCTCACACGATATAGTTCCATTTGCAATTGCCCTTAAACTTTCCGAATGAATTAATAAGCTATTAGATGTTAGTTTTAGCGAATAAATTATGCTAGTAACATCTAATTTTTTTGCTGGGTTATCTATAAATACTGAGCGCATAAATAAACTTCCATCATCAACTACGAAAGAATTAATAGCATCATTACTATTTGCAAAATTAATGTAAGATAATAGTTCTCTATCTAAAGTGTTTACTTCTTCAATTATTGTCGAATAAATCTGAAGCAACAACATTGGATTATCATTCGTTAATTCTAATAGAATGTAGTTGACACAAACAATAGGGCAATCTACTATTTTAAGTTGAATCATGTAAGATTCAAAATCAGGCGGCCCAAAAAAATCGTAATCTAATTTTGTATTCAATAAAATATGTTTAGCCAACTCCTTTAACCTCGTTTTGTGGTAATTTTCTATGTTTTGGTCAAGACTCATAACCTTATCTAGTTTTTAGTTTATCTATAAGATATTTCACAATATCATTTCCAGATCTATTAGCGCTAATGTATGCTTTAATTGTATCAACATTCGCCCCCGAAGCATTTATTTTATTTTCTACAGCATTATAAGAGATTTGGTTTAATTCTTTGGAACTTTCATATCTTTTTTTATCCTTTTCATAATTGGCATTTTTTACAGGGTCCATTAATTCCCTACTTGATAGAGTTTGAGGTTTTGACGGAATATTGGCTCTATTTTCATCGTGTTTTATGATTGAATCTAATATTAACTTTGAAGAGGCAAAGTAATGAGCTTCTTTAGATTTAGAGCTCTTTAGTAAATCCATATTGTCTAGAGATGATGCTCCAAAATTATAAAAATGTTTACCTCCGCCACCGCTTTCAAAAGTTTCTTCGCCAGAATCTCGACTACCTTGCTTGACAGCCTTTCCAACTTTTCTTGCGCCTTTAAAAGCTGCGTTTCCGGCCTTTAAGCCCCCTCCAACTGCGGCACCAGCACCACTTAATACTGCTATATCAGCAGCTAAATCAAGAATATCAGTAAAAAGTCCAATGCTCGCCTCTTTCTGGCGCTTTACTTTAATTTCAGAGAGGTGATTTATTAAAGTTTGGTCATCAATTATTTCATCAAGCATTTCCTTTGTAATTCCACAAGGTGCCAAACCTAGATCATTATAAAGTTCATTAAAACCAACCTCACCCTTTAAAAGACTATTACTTTTCAGGCTATTAATCTTATTATAATTACTAGGGAATCGTTTAATTAATCTTTCTTTTAAAGCCTGATTTCCGGATTCTTGAGCTTCCTTGAATTTATCAAATAAACCAGGATTATCTCTTTCTAATTGTCGTTTTTCAGCAGCAGCCTTTATTTGTAAATGAAAATCTGAATCATTCATTTTCGATTTTGCTAGTGGTAACTTATCCTCTGAAACCTTACTCAAAATGTAACTTTTATGTGATGTTTCTGCTACTGACTGAGTTTTTAAATTACGGTTTTGAACTAAAGATAAAACTCTATTAGCCATTGAAATAAAAGTCATAGCAATTCCAATACCTGGAATTGAGGCAGCGACACCGCCACTTATTAAACTTCCAAATGCTTTTTGAGCCTCATTTATTTTTGTCATAACGGCTTGAGCAGTTGACAATGTACCATTTAAGACAATCAGTGCAGCTTCTTTTTTAGCATCAGAAGTATTACCCCCCTGATCATTAATTAATTTGTATTTGTCATAGGCACCCTTAAGATCTTTAATAATCTGCATTCCCTCTTTTAGGTTTTTAAAGAGTCCTCCAGTAAATTCAGAAATTTTTGCAGTATTATCAGCGGCAGCATTTGAACCTCCATCAACAGCATTAGCTATTTTAGCAGAGGTTGAAGTTGTATTTGCAAGCATTTCAGCGGTGCTAGTCGCAGCTTCAAATTTATCAAAATTATCATCAGACTTAAATTTTTTGATAATGGAAGGGACACGGGCAAAACCAATTAAGGTGCTGATACTACTTGTTACAGCATCCTTTGTGGCTTCTTCGCCTTTTAGTTTAGCTATTTTGTTTTTAGCTTTTTCATTTAAATCCTTTTCTTTAGCCTCTTTAACATTTAATGCTTTACCTTTTTCATCTTTAATTCCTTCATATTTATCATCTGATTTTGCTTTGATGTGACCGTTGTTAATCAACCATTTTTGCTGTTCAGCATCACTTCTTTGTACTTTATTATCCCATATATCAGCACCTTCATCTCTCCACTCAAGGTTATCACTAGTTAATTCAGCAGATCCGTGCAAAATCTTTCCAGAAGAATCTTTCTCTTTTATTGCTTCATCTTTAATAGCGCCATCTACTCCGTCCCATGCACCAAATTGCTCATTTGTTTCAAGAATTGTAGTTTCAAGAATTCCCTCGTCAGCACCATTAAGATAAGTATCGTCAGAGTCTAAATTACCTAAGGTATTATCATCAGTTTCTTTTTGACCTTGGTATCCTTCCTTATTCTTATGGAAACCTGATTTGCTTGCAGGTGTTGCTGCTGTTGGAGCAGGTGTTGCTGCTGTTGGAGCAGGTGTTGCTGGAGCAGCTGTTGCTGGAGCAGCTGTTGCTGGGACAGGTGTTGCTGCTGTTGGAGCAGGTGTTGCTGCTGTTGGAGCAGGTGTTGCTGCTGTTGGAGCAGCTGTTGCTGCTGTTGGAGCAGGTGTTGCTGGAGCAGCTGTTGCTGCTGCTGGAGCTGGTCTTGCTAATTTTCTTGCTTCTCTTATCCTCTTCATAGCAGCTAATTTTGAAGCAGCACCTTTAGAGGCCTTTGTCGCTGGTGCTGTTGGAGCAGGTGTTGCTGCTGCTGGAGCTGGTCTTGCTAATTTTCTTGCTTCTCTTATCCTCTTCATAGCAGCTAATTTTGAAGCAGCACCTTTAGAGGCCTTTGTCGCTGGTGCTGTTGGAGCAGGTGTTGCTGGAGCAGCTGTTGCTGGGACAGGTGTTGCTGCTGTTGGAGCAGGTGTTGCTGCTGTTGGAGCAGGTGTTGCTGCTGTTGGAGCAGGTCTTGCTAATTTTCTTGCTTCTCTTATCCTCTTCATAGCAGCTAATTTTGAAGCAGCACCTTTAGAGGCCTTTGTCGCTGGTGTTGCTTCTACTCTTTGTACCGGTGAATTATTAACAATTTTATCTTTTATTTCAAGAGCTGAAGAATTGTTTTTGCTGACTCGTTGTAAAGCCCTCGCCCCCATGCTATCAGCCTCCTTTTCTAGAGTTGTGCTATCATTTACTGCCATGCCGTTAACAGAAGTTGTTGGTCTTACTCTGCCTTCTGCTTGTTGTACTACATGGCCCAATTCATGAGGTAAGTGTTTTTCTTGGCCAGAAGCTAGGTGAATATCTGAACCTTGGGCATAGGCATGCGCTTGAACTGCTGCTGGTTTATCTGAATTTCGATGTACTTTTACATGGTCTAAAGACATTCCAGAAAGATTTTCCATTCCCGATTTTAGATTATCTGGAAGTCCGGTATTATTTTCTTTAAATTGAAAAGGTGCTGTTGAAGTGCTAGAAGCGTCGGCTGTAGCTTGTAATTGAGCTATTTCATCATTAAGTATGCCATTATCTGCAGACTCTTGAATTTGTTGTAGTTGTATGGCTTCAGGACGATTGTCCATTAATTGAACCGCTAAGTCATTTTGGGGTTGAAATGGACTCTCTTGAGATGAGTTTTTTACCTCTTTTTTTTTTACAAGTCCTTTTTGAGCAGCCATACATTTAATCTAGAATTAGATGTTACCAATATACTAAATTAATTTAATTAGTTGTATGTTCTAATTGAACAGTTCTGTAATTAAATAGGTTTTTATTTGCCAATTCCTGTTCTCTTTTAGGCCAAAAATTCATAGTATCTATGATTGATTGAAAGCTGAAATCACATTGATTAAGTAATGATTCTTCTATTGATGCTTCTTTTTGTTCAACTTTAATATCACTTTTCAAACTCAAAAAAATAAATTTTTTATAAAGAGAATATTTTCTATGAATGTGTTCCTCCTTCTGCCAATTCTTTTGTTTTATTAATAACATTAGGTATTTCTTTAGACATGTTATTGGTCTCATTTCTTGCTTTTTTATCACTTTCAGGAACTTCAGATAGTTCAGGTAAACTTGGTGGGGATTTAAATAGGTTTAATTTCTCCTGTAAGCCTTTCGCTTTTTCATGACCTTTTTCTTCAAGTGTTCGTAATGCATCTTTTAATCGCTTTCTTTTGGCCGCGTCTTTAATGTTTATTTCTTTTTGTCCTTTGGTGTTTTTACCCGTTTGTTGACCGTCATAATCTTGGTTATAATTTACATCGTTTCTGTCCATACTTTCATTACCAACAGTTGGCAATACATTTAATAAAACATCTGAGCCAATATCAGTAGTTACGTCACCAATTACATAACCAATATCATCTCCTGTTTTATTTGTATTTTCATAATTTTCATATAAATTCTTTTTTAACTTTAATTGATTTAACTCTTCTTTAGAAACGCTGCTGGCACCTCCCCAGTGTTCACTTCTATTAATTTCATCATTTATACTAGTTAATTCTGCTTCTTGATCTTTAGCGCTCATAGATTTAAACCTTTCTAGTTCTCCTTTTGGCGCATCTTCGCCAAGACCAGTTTTTGAAATTCTATTTTCATATTTATGACCAAATAAATTATTTTTAGCCGAAGATTCTTTGTCTATAACGGTAGTTTTATCTAGCTCTGTCTTAACAGATTTATCGTGACCGTTTCTTATTCTGTCTAAATCAGATTGAACATATTCTCCTTGATTGCGATTATTTAGTGTTTTTCTACCGTTTGACCAGGCTTGATTAGCCCCAAGAGATGTGCCCTCAGAGGCTCCTTTAGCAACACTCCCGTATAATTCACCTCTTAATTCAGTAAACAAGCTTGGGTCAGAGTTAGTAAGGTTTGCAATACCGTCTGCAACTAATTTCAAAGCAGTTGCTCCAATATTAATTCCTTTGAAGATTGATGATAACCAAGAAAGGAAGGCGCTAATAGGGGCAAATACAGTGGCCATTGGGGGAAGAAGAATACTTAAGCCACCAAGCCAAGTTGCGGTTGCAGAAAAGACTCCTCTGGCCAATTCTACAAATTTTTTGAAAGAGCCAAGAGCAGCAGAAATTTTACCCCAAATTGTTTTTGATCTCTTCTTTATTTTTGCCCAAAACTCTGCCATTATATCTTTCATTTGATGAGCTAAGCTTTGAACCCAAGGTCCGTCATCAATTCTTCTTTCTGATTTCCCGGTTTCTAAGTCTAAATCAAATTTTTCATCACCAACTTTTCCTCTTCCATCTTTTTTAGGAACAAACTTTTTTGTACCAAAAGATAAAAACTTAATTCCGCCAGCTACAGTACCAAATTTTACGGCATTCCAGATTGCACCACCTATAGTAACAACTCTTCCTTCTGCTCGAAGACCATCTCGTCTTTCTTGCATTTTTTTTCTGTTATCTCTTACCTCATAGAGAAGGTTTTTCGCATCTACATAATTGGCTCTTTGTTCTTTTCTTAATTTTTCCTTTGAGCCTTTTCGTTTAGCTAAATTTTTCCTAGTATTCCCAAGTTCATAGTGTCGAACATAATACGCTTGTGCCATTCCATCAGCATCTTTAGCTTTAGCTAGTAAAGTGTCACTCTTTTTAGCGTCACGCAAAGAACTATTTTTGTAATTTTTTAATTTAGATTTTTTGAACCCTTTTTCTTTTGTATTTAAAACTTTATCATGCATTTTTGAAAGATAGGTTTCTTTAGCTTGTTGATATAGGGCAGTGGTTTCATCTCCAGATTCTACTTCTTCAGCAGCATCACTATAATAAGAATTTACAGCAGCATCTCCTTTTATAAAGGTATCAAACTGATCCATTTGGCCGTGGTGTTTTTGTATATTCATTACCACACCTTTTAGGGACTTTCCTAGACCTTTATCTTTTTTTTCCTCAAGTTTTTCATCTCCTGTTTTTTTCTTCTTTGGAGAAACTAGCTTTTTAATTAACGACTGAGCCATTGTAGCTTTAGCATTAGGTTTCATGGATGTCTCTATATCTTGCTGATCAAATGAACCGATGCCTTCTTCAATATCGTTAACACCTTCAGGCTTGGAATAGTTGGATATAATACTCGTGGAAGTAGAAATTATATCATTATTTTCTTCACTATCTCGAATTTCAGATTTAACATGATCTTTTTCTGAGGCAATTGTTTTTAAATATGCTTCAAGTTTTTTTACTCTTCCCCCTATTTTATCATTTTTATGCTTTTCATTCCAATTAGTTATCAGTTTTTCGATAGATAATAATGAAGAATACCTTTCTTGGGCTTCAGCCCCCTCTTTTGTAAGCTTTTCATATCTCCAAACTAAAGCATCTATTTTTTTAACCCCAGCACCTCTTTTTTTTATTTGATCTTTTGTTGATTCCTGAAACCCTTCAAGTGTTATTTGTCGTTGAATTGTTGAATTGTTTAAAGTTGAATTATTTTCTTGATGCTCTGAAGACTGGTCTAAGGTGTTAAATTGGTCTGCCATTTCTTGTAATTGGCTAACACCTGAAGTTTGTTGACTCTTGTCTGATAGGGTTTGAAGTTGTTGTATTTCATTTGAGCTAGTACCTTCTGATTGAATACCAGCATCATTGTTTTTTTTTGATGACACCTCCTCAAAAGACTCTTTTTTACTGTTACCTTTTTTGAGTTTTAAAGCGGCATGCATAGACAGAATTAAATTATATGTATTTTATAAATTTATGGTTTTTTTTACTCTTAAAAAAATTATACCGAATTTCTATTATTATCTAATTATTCTTTTTTGAATAATAGTATTAAAATAAATAAACAAAGCTTACTCTTTATCTCTTTCTAAATCTCTTGCTTCTGTAAGTGCAGAAGAAATCATTCCGGAGGGTATAGCTATGATCCCAAGACCAATCATTAAAATAATAAATGTAAATATTCTACCACCAATAGTTATTGGAACCGCATCTCCATAACCAACAGTTGTTAGTGTTACTACAGACCACCATAAACTAGAAAATATAGAGGAAAATGCTTCTGGTTGAACCGCATTTTCAAAATAATAAATTCCTACAGCAGAAATATAAATAAGAATTAAAGAAACAACACTAAACATGGTAAGTTCTTCTTTAATCATTCTGAAGGCAATAGAAAATCGACTAATTGCCTTATTATATCTAACTAATTTAATAATCCTAAAGAGCCTTAGAAATCTTAGTATCCTGGCTGATCTTAAATCAAATCCAAAAGATAAGTAAAAAGGAAGAATGGCTAATAAATCGATAATTCCGTAAAAACTAAAAATAAATTTTAGTTTTTTGTCTGAAGTATAAATACGAATAAGGTATTCTAAACTAAATATTATAACAGAAACCAATTCAAATGTATTTAATAAAACTATTGTTTTTTGATCTAAACCAGGTAAGGTCTCTACTGTAAAAGAAATGATGGATAATAAAATTAGAAACTGTATTAAATAATCGATATATAGGCCAATCTTTGTTTGTTGATTCTTAATTATTTTGTCAACGTTATCTTTCATTTTATTGTTTTTTTAGTTTTATTTACGATTAACCAAATAGTATTAAATTTTTAGAATTTTGAAAGTGGTAAAAGATTATTACTTAATAAATTTAATAAATTTATATTAAATGATTTTTTTGATGAGTTTTATAAAAGGCTAATGTTAGTTGAAAAAACAATTAAACGCTCTAGACCATTCAATTGATTTTTTAGGGCCTACTGAAATTTTAAAAAACAATTCTGGACTAATCACATGCCCCCAGCCCCATAGGTTTATTTTATTTGTTTTAAAGTTCCCAATTTCTTTTATTCCAACCC
>Ga0209193_1000938_pt1 | contig 16552 bp, 17 predicted proteins | sample COGITO_mtgs_1003_FD_185515 | JGI IMG/M metagenome (GOLD analysis project Ga0209193, IMG submission 185515) | Pelagic marine microbial communities from North Sea - COGITO_mtgs_100330 (SPAdes) (version 2) | ecosystem: Environmental > Aquatic > Marine > Epipelagic ... | reverse complement strand
AGTCAAACGATCCCCAAGTAGTTTTTTCTTCTGGAATAAATATAGATCTTATCATCGGTCCGAGCTCCGGATGCCTCGCTGGAATCTGCTGTAAGTTTGGATTACTCATAGAGAATCTACCAGTCACGGTCCCGCCTGCATCTGATCGTATTTGATTTATGTCGGCGTGTATTCTTCCATCGACTGCGTGTTTAGTAATTGAATCTATAAAAGTTGTGTGCGCTTTGTTAATCTCTCTAGCATCCGCAATTAGTTTTGGTAATTCGTGTGGATGGTTTTGTAAAAAGTTTTTAGTAAAGCTAGGCTCATTACTTTTTTCTGTCCTATCATATGGAAGTTTTAAATTGTCAAACGCTTTTGCGATACTTCGAGCTGCGTGTATTTCTACGTTAACTCCTGTTAAGTCTTTGATTTTACTAACAATTTTAGACTCTCGTTGCATAAGATTTTTTTTAATATTAGCTGCTTTTTCAAGATCAACTCTTACACCTTTGAATCTCATATCAACTAAACAAGGAAACAATTTTGTCTCCAATGTAAAGACATCCATTAATTCTTGATTGTATAATTCTACTTTTAATCTTTGCCAAAGTTTTAAGGTAGCTTCCGCATCACGTTCCGCGTACTGTCCAACAAAAAGCGCTGGCAATCTCCACATATCTTTTTTAGGGTCCAACCCATATTCTTTTGCGGCTGCTTGTAAAACGTTTTCATCTTTACCAATGCCAACATAAAATTTTGCTAGTGTGTTTAATGCATAAGATAATCTATTCTCATCTATTAAAGACGCTGCAATCATTGTGTCTACAATTTTACCCTTAACAGTAACCCCTGCTGATCTTAACCAACAGACATCATACATTGCATTGTGAAATATAAAGGTAGTATCGGGTTGATTACAAACATCTTGCAACCAAGATAAAACTAGTTTTCTGTCCATATTACCACCGGACTCGTGTTGTATAGGAAAATAGCCAGACCAGCCCTCTACAGCCACCGCAACGCCAGCAATGTGGCCTCTACCGGTAACATTACCTGACCCTAGTGTCATTAAATAGGGGTCATTAGTCTCTAAATCGATTGCTATTTCTTTGTGTCCTTTGAGATCTTTAAGTTCATCAGGCATTACCCATTCCGTTTGTGGTGTGAACAACGGTATTTGGGTACTTCTCACGAGTAATCCCTTTCAAGTATCATTTCTAAATAATGTATTGCCTTCTTCACGTCCTCTTCTTTTCCTTTAGATTGATGTCTACAGATGTATTTTATAGCGTTGCCTTCTGCAAATAGCAACTTGTTTTCGTTAATAAACTCTGCCGGTTGAATTTTCATCGAACGGTAGTGCTTCCCGCCGACCTGCTTATCTAGTGAGTCGTATGCAGCTTTTTTAAATATTTCACTATTTGTCATTTTGTTTCTCCTCGTAATCTTTATATTCTTTTATTAATTTTTCAGATGGATGCCAAACATCAACAGCTGAATGACAATTAGGACAAGATAAATTACTTACAATATCATAGTCTTCATTGTCTTCCGTGTCGTGATCTCCACCCCAAATTAGTTCAGTGTTGCAGTGCCAGCAGTTCATTCTTTTCCTCCTTTAATAATTTCAAATGTTACAGGAGGTTGCCAGCCATCTAATACATCTTGAACAAAAGCTTTATAAGATAAAAATGCTTTCTCTGTCATATGACCTTTTGAATTATAAATAATATCCATTGTTAATAAACAAGGAACTTGAGTTTCATCTTTTGCATACAAAGGAAAATTATCTTCTATTATTTTTTGATGTTTATCATAGTCATCTAAAAAACTATGACGACTTTCCATAAATGCATCTTGTATTATTTGTCTCTCTTCTCTGGTATTTTGTTTATGTTGTTTTGGTATTTTCATAATATATAAGCTCGATTAAAATCTCTTGGGTCCAAGACGTGTAATTCACGCTTCGCTCTCGTCGCTCCGGTATAAAATAATCTATGTAATTCATCTGGATCATAACTAAATGTTTCGAGTGCGGCGTTGGTTAAGTCTTGCATCAATAAAACTTTATCAGCTTCTCCTCCTTTCGCTCCGTGTATGGTTGACATTATTATACGAGGGTTTTTATTTAATGTTTCTCCATTCGCCCTCATATTACGAATGTAGTTTTCAGTAATGGTATCTAATCCTTCAAAAGATTCATACCAAACTTTATCTATGATAAGACCGTGTTTATCTTTACAGTCTTGTAGTGTATACTTTTCATCAGAATGTAGAGTCTTACCTTTTTGAAATCCAGGTAATACATTTGATCCAAGATACTCATAAATATTTTTAATTTCTAAATGATTTAAAAGTTCACCTTTACGCCAGTGTTCCCAATTATTTAATGCGAGTAATAATTTTAAAGGTACAGAGTTCATTCCTTTGAATTGAAAATACCATCCTTGTAATTCACACAAATCTTTTGCATCATCTAAAAAATGATTGGCTGAAGATAATACTAACCAGTTACCCTCACTCATATCTACTTGTGTAATATCAGAATATCTTTTTAAGATACCTTCTTCTTCTCTTGGTTTATATTTTTTATCAAATCTATTTTGTACTTGACCAATTATTCTTTGTGACAATTCGTGTATGGGTCCACCTGGTATACGATAAGATTGATCCAATACTTTAATATCATTTACTTCTTCTTTTAAAGCTATGAAGTGATCCACATCTGCACCGGCCCATTTAAATATAGCTTGGTCATCATCACCTGCTATGTAAGTTTTTTCTGCATTGGCCCAAAGTTTTCTAACCATCTCCCACTGTATCAAAGATAAGTCTTGTGCCTCATCAATAAATAATACTTTAAAACTATTCACAGATTCTTTTTCAATATAGTCTATTAATAAATCGTTAAAATCTTTTAGTCCTTTTTCTTTTTTAAATCTTTTTAGTTCTTCTGCCAATAAAAATAATGTATTACGTTCAATGTCCAATATGTTTTGTCTCGAATCATAATATTCTAATAGATCTATTCTCTTAACTGCAGCTGTATTTATAATTGTTAAATATTCATTGTCTGAATTAAAGGTACCATCGCTGTCAGAAAATCTTGCAGTCTTAATTGGTATGCCACATTTCTCACCAAACTCTTTGTAGTCATCCCGACCCATCATTTTTTCTTTAGTCATCCCTAATTGATTAAATGCATAGGAATGAAGTGTTCTAAAATTACTTAAATCATTTTCAATATCTAAATTAAATTTGTCCGCAGCTCTAGTTGCCGCCTCTGTCGCGGCTTTTTTAGTAAACGAAAAGTACCCAATTTGTTTAGGTCTTATCCCTTGCTGTATAAATTCGTCCACTAGATTTAATAGTGTTGTTGTTTTACCTGTTCCTGGTGGTCCTAATATTATTGTTTTCATACTTTTATTACTATACTCCTATTCTTTCCTGGCAGTTTTTCTATCCACCCTCTTTCTTGTAGTTGATTAACTTTCACAAAAATTAAACATTTACTAGATACCCCTGTACCTATTTTCATCTCTTCATAAGAAGGTGCCATATTATTTTCATCAATATATTTTTTAATAAAATTAAAAAGTTCTAATTGTTTTTTAGTTAAGTTAAATTTTTTCATTATATTAATTCAAACATAAATATTGTTATGATTAATAAACCAAAAATTTCAGTATATGTATTCATTAAAAATGTTCCTCCTGGTATGTTGTTTTAGAAACTGACGCCTCTGTCTGTTTCATTGTTTTGATTTTAATTAATCTTGGTTGTTGTTTCTTAACTCTAACTCTTTCTTCTTCTACAAATACATCTAATTGTTTTAATAGATTACCTGTTTGAGTTTTATCTTTCTCCCAATGATTTCTTTTACAAAAATTAAAAAAGTCTTCCATTCTAAAATATGTAAAACCATCTTCAGTAAAAGGAAGTTTGTTAAATATGTCATCTATAGTTCTAGCATTCTGTCTATTGGTAGTCCAATCTTGAAGTAGTCCAGTTAATTCATTAACAGGATTCAAAGACTCTAAAGGTTCTACTTCTTGTAAATTTTGCATCATTGGTTTTAAAAAATGTTGTTTCCAATCTTTTGGTTTTGGTACAGGTACAACTAGATTAGCTTGATCTAAACACGCTAATGCAAACATACCTGGATTATAAAGTTGTTCTGATTTTAATTCGATCCGCGTTCCACTAACATCTAAAAACCATTGTGGTGGCGTTGATGAGTATTTAGTTAGACTTCCAAGTACAGGCATTTCTTCTTCACCAAATCCTACACCAAATCTTTTTGTTCTACATAAACCCGATTGACATACAGAATTAATAGGTGCGTCTTTACATCTATATTTATCATAACCTTTTCTATTTACAGATTTAATTAATTGTTGAACCTCACTATTACTTAATGGTGGTTCCATAAATTCCATATTCGCTTTTACTATTTCATCTTCCCAAGTATCTGGGTTTGCTTGTTTATAATAAACTGCAATATTAAATAGTGCGTTGTTCCTTGAGCCCTCCCCGAAACCAATCGAAGCTAACTTATTTAAACAAGGAGGGCCACCAGGAAATGCTTCTTCTATTTTTTTCTCTTCCGTCTTAATTTTTTCAACGGCTTCTTTGCTACACGCGAAAACATCATAGAGCTGATAAAATTCCTCAAGTGTACAACCGGCGCCAGTATCGTTGATAGCATAACGTAGTCCTTTCATTTCATTGTGGTAGGGTAGATTTAAGAAGTTACCAGTGTCCCCACGATCCACTAGTATTTCTGTTTGTTTTGGAAATATTTCTGATCCTTCATAACCAAGTAGGATAGCAAAAGATTTTAATTTTGATTGCATCAAAGATGCAGGAATGTTTTCTTTGGTAAATAAAAATACGTGTGCGCCGCCAGATTTACTACGGCAAACTATTAATGGGAGTTTAAGATTCCGAATACTTTTAATGAGGCCAACGTGATCAAGGTTATATTCGTCAATATCAATGCACCCCCACCTACAATCATTATTTTCTGTGATAGGGATAATCCCAAGGGCTGGACCTTTTCCGGTAAGATGGTTTTCCCAGAGTTCTTCGGTGACGGTACCACGTACAATAAAAGCTTTTCCTTGTTGCTTTCCGTTTTCGCCACGTTCACCAGGTTGATATTGTCCATATGCTATAGTTAATCCGCTAAATATATTTTTGAATTTATCTTTTTTCATTATCATTTCTTTTTTCTTTGTAAAGGGGGAAGTTGCCTTCCCCCTCATTTTTATTAGTACGGAGTTGAATCCTGTACTTTCTCTTCCACATCAGCTTTTGTTTGAACGTTCCCTTTAGATACATTTCCAGAAAAATCTTTTGCACTTAAGTACAAAGACTTATCTTCTTGTCCTAAAATTCTGTCCTGTGTCACAACCCAACCATACCAAGAACCTTTATCGTTCTTTTGTAAGGTAGAAGCTAGATTATAGACAACACCGTGCATAGGAGGGATAGCAAATCCACCCTTGCCGTCAGCAATTTGTATGGTTTTCATCATAGAATTCCATTTTTTACTGACATTTAATTGAGTTGATTTCATAGTAATCAAAGCAGGAGTATAACCCCCTGTTTTTGTCTCAATCATTACGTAGTAAGAAGCTGTCTCTTCAAGATAATTACCGTTAGGCAATCTAATCTTTGAGCCATCTCTCTTACCTGTTGTGATTACCGGACTGTTCGGTAGGTGAACTGCAACCGGAGCACCTGGTCCGTCCCCTCTATCCGACCATTCTGGATAATCTTTTTTGTAGTAGCAAGGAATTATCTTGATACCTTTTTTACCATCGTATAACTCGCTGGTAACAGTATTATAGATCATACCAGGTTTGGCACCCTCTATATACTTTGCATCACCTTCAGTTACCTGCGGTGATAGTTGTCCCAAGATTCTGACAAATGGTAACGCCATATCTTCTTGCGTCATATTCTCAAAACCTTTGGATACGTCATCACCAAACAACGCTAGTGATGTGTCTTGTTTAGCTTTTATTTCATTAGCCATTATACATTCTCCAATAGTTATTTCCGGGTGATTTTAGTTTTGTCTTTAATCCAAGTACTAAAGACATCGGAAGGCATATCGAGCCCGGACTCGATACGCTCCCTAAATAGGGCAGTCAATGTCATCCAAGCCACATCAGATTTCTGTTGTGGTTGAAAACCATTCTCTGCCGCAAGGTTGAGCAATTGCTCCGCCTTGTCATCTTCTCCCTTTCCAAAAGTAACGAAGACATTGTTTTTAATAATGTCCCCCAAACCTTGGTCACGAAGCCATTTATAGCATTGCGATCTCTTATCTTCATCTTTAGGAAGAGTGCATCTATATTCTTTTTTCACAGCGACTTTGGAACCATCAGCTAACTTTAATTCTGATAGTCCTTGTTCCTGTAATAATTCTGGTATGACACGAGAACTGATATCATCAGCCTCTGCTTTTTTAGATTTGAGTTGCTCTTCTAATGCTGCAATCTCATCTTCTTTTTGTTTTAACTTTACACATTCTTGTGCAACTGTTGACGCTTCAACATTGTCTAAAAGATCTTTTGAATCTTCTAACATCATATTTCTTACTTCACTCATATTATCCTTTCTGATACATATCTACTTCTAGAGGATAGTATCTATATTCTCTTTTGTCCCATTTCAACATATTAAATTGTCCTGCTGTCACTTCACTTACTGCTGCAGTTGATATACCTATAATTACAGGATCTCCTACTGCTAGTAAATAATCGTGCTTTCGAAAATCTTGTAAATTCTTTTTCATCTTCTGTACATAAGGTGCAGTAGATAATATTGCCTGGTCTCTGTTAGGCAAACATATTACAAGATAACCAAAATCAGACGCACTTAATATATTTATATTAGGCGCTGGTTGTTGAATCACATAAACAAATTTCTCTTCAGGGTTGTTTTTATAAAATTCTAAAAACTCCTGTAAGGAATTAGGTTTGTACAATTCAAATATTTTATTTTTCATTTCTTATTTCTTGACAACCTTTACCATAGGCTTTATATACTTGTCAACTAGAAAGAAGAAAATAATTATGAAATATAAATTTAAAACTAAACCCTATGCACATCAAATAACTGCATTGGAAAAATCGTGGAATAAAAAAGAGTACGCATATTTTATGGAAATGGGTACAGGTAAATCAAAAGTATTAGTCGACAATATGGCTATGCTGTATGACAAAGGTAAAATAAATGGGGCGTTAATTATAGCACCAAAAGGTGTTTACAGAAACTGGTATTCACAAGAAATACCAAATCATTTAGCTAGTCACATAGATCATAAAACGGTATTATGGACTGCGGCTACATCTAAAACAAAGGATAAAGAGTATCAACAATTATTTAAAGTAGACTATGACCTTCACATCCTTGTAATGAATGTAGAAGCATTTTCGACAAAAAAGGGCCTTGAGTTTGCCGCAAAGTTTATTAATTGCCACAAGACTCTTATGGCTGTCGATGAGTCAACTACCATAAAAACACCTAGTGCAAAAAGAACTAAATCTATTTGCAATCTAGGTAAGCACGCTAAATACAGAAGAATTCTTACAGGTTCCCCTGTGACAAAAAGTCCCTTGGATTTATACACGCAATGTGGTTTTCTTGATGAAGAACTATTAGGATTCGGTTCCTTTTATTCTTACAGAAATAGATATGCAATTATGGTAGATAGAAATTTTGGTGGACGTAGAGTACAAATACCTACAGGATATCAACGTCTTGATGAGTTATCAGAGATATTAAAGAAGTTTTCTTATCGTTGTTTGAAAGAAGACTGTCTAGATTTACCTCCTAAAACTTATGTTGAAAGACAAGTAGAATTAACAGAAGAACAAACTAAAGCTTACGCGACTATGAAATCCGCGGCCCTCGCTTCTCTAAAAGGTAAAATGGCAACCGCGCCTCACGTACTGACACAACTGATGCGTTTGCATCAGATCACTTGTGGTCATTTAAAGAATGATGATGATAGTATTACCGAACTAAAGAGCAATAGAATCAAAGCATTGTTAGAAGTATTAGATGAAGTAGAAGGTAAAGTAATTATTTGGGCTAATTATGTTTATGATATTAAACAAATTGTAAATTCAATTAGTGATGAGTATGGTGAAGATTCAATTGTACAATACTATGGTGCGATCGACGCTGAAAAGAGACAAGACAATATTAAAAAGTTTCAAGATCCAAACTCTAAAGCAAGATTCTTTGTAGGAAATCCTCAAACAGGTGGTTATGGTATTACCTTAACTGCTGCGAATAATGTTATTTATTATTCAAATGGTTATGATCTAGAGAAAAGATTACAGTCAGAAGATAGAGCACACAGAATAGGTCAGAAGAAAGCAGTCACTTACGTAGACCTTGTTGCACCCAAAACGGTGGATGAAAAAATACGAAAAGCATTGCGTAAAAAAATAAACATAGCAACACAAGTAATGGGAGAGGAGTTAAGAGACTGGATATGATAAATTTTAATCAAAGTGATAGTCACGATCTAAAAGTACAACTGGAGTATTTAAATAATAAACCAGAATATCAAGAAGACAAACTAAAAATAGCAATAGAAAAACATAAGCGTTTTGATTTTTGGAATAAAAGTAAAATTATTGAATTTAAAAAAAGAAATTTTGAACACAATAAATATCCTGATTTTATTTTAGAAGAAAATAAATTTATAACTAATATGGAAATAGCAAATAAACATAATATAACTTTCTTATATCAAAATAAATTTAGTAATGGCAAAGTTTGGGAATGGAATATAAATAAAATGGTTGAAGAAAATACTTTACCTGAACCTATTGTAAAAGAAATGAATCATTATACTTATGTAAATGATCAAAAGAAGGTTCCTAAAAAAGTTTATATGTTAACATTAGATATGGGTTACGAGATCTAATGGAATTAATTATTCTAAATGATGGTTTGTATCAGCTAATACCTGTTACAAAACAAATGTTAGAAGGTGTAGAGTTAGTGGGTGATGTTGATTGTTTTGATTTATGTGAAATACTTCGAATAAAATTAACGGGGTATGTGGATGCACTAAACTTACACATAATGAATGATGGCACTGGTAATTTTTACGGATGTATGTGTCGTTAAATATCTTGTAATCCCGTTTCGCGATTCAAAAACTTGTATTCTATTTTTTCTATATCAAAATCTTTTTTAATCTTATTACAAATCTTTTCTACATCAAACTCACCACAACTATAAACATCAAACTGCATTAATGCAGGGTTAGGTTCATCCCAAATATGCATAGCGATATGTGATGTTTCAATAATTGCAACTGCTGTGATGCCACGGTTTCCCGGCATTGAACAATACTTTACATAAGGACCCATAAATATTTTCATATTTATAGACTCTACAAATTCTCTCATCCATTCAGTTAATTGTTCTTCATCCATCGGTGGACGTGATGCTTCTGCTCGAACGATTAAATGTTTGTGTACTAATAAACTGTTCTCCATTGGAGCTGTTTATAATATATCTTTAGCTTTGCCAAGGATTGGTTTGTATTTGGTTTTACCTTCTTCTCTGTAAGCGTGAAGAAATTGTTTTCTTGGTGTACCTTCTGTAATACTGCAATGTATCCATCCCGAGTTAGGTTCTCCAGGAGTATAGTATTCGACAATCAGCTGATCCCATTCAAGCTCTCTGTGTATCCAATCTGCTAGTTCAGCATTGTCAACTCCAACACATTCGAAGTCTGCGGCTTCTGCTCGCGAGTGTTGACTGTTGATTGAACTACCAATAGCGTGGCACAGCTCTGGACTACGAAACCCTGATGTGACTTTGACTCTACCGAAGTGGTCACGTACTGGCTGTAAAATTTTTTCACAAAGTGTTTTTAATTTTTCTATTTGTTCTGCGTTAGGATTATTATTAATTCCTTTACGTATCGCAGTATCTGATTTGGTAAGCTCTGATAGCGTAAAATTACGAGTAAGTTCCATAGATCTTCCTAGTTAATTAGTTTTTCCAAAGCAAAGAGTACTGCAGTTCCCGCTACAGTTAAAAGAACCCAATAGATCTTGTCTATTTTACCGCCCAGTTTTTCTACATCTTCGTGGATATGTTTCAGGTGATTATTCTTAATCTGTAAAATATCTTTTTTTAATCCGGTCACGTGTCCGTAAAGCGATATGATGTGTTCTCTTGTATTTTTAGGTTCTATTGCCATAATCTATCTGTTGTTAGAAAATACTTCGTTAATTTCTTCTGCTGTTGTTCGACCTACAGTTGTAGGTATACTACCATATCTAGCGTTAGCATTTACTACTGAAGGAGTTGCTCCTGAAACTACTGGAGGTAGTTGTCCTACCGGCGTGCTTCCTAAAGTTATTTCGGGCAAGAATAATTTATTAAATGGATTTTGTATTTCAGGGAATAAATCTCCTCTTAATGAAACCGAAGATAATTGATCTGTTATTGAATCAATTATTCCTTGAGCACTTTCATAAGGATCAGGAACTCCTAGTTCACTTGCTCTAATTTGAAAAATATTTTGTATATCTTTAGAAATTGTAAGAGGTCTAAATAATCCTTCATTTAAAAAATTAAATGCTCTTCTCTCCCCCCTATCACTCATTCTTTCAGATACAGAATCTTCAGACATTCCTAAAATTTTTGCTGCTTGTATGTCTTCATATAATTCTCTATTAACTCCATATAAAGCTCGATTAGCGTTAATGTACGCATCAACTAAATTTTCAGGAGTTATTACACCTCCTTTTAAAGTAGCTGCTGTAAATAAATTTCTAGAATTTCTAACTCCTTTTTTATAATCAGATACTTTATAATTAAAAGATTTTTTAGGATTTACATCAACTCTTCTCATTCCTAAAATTCCTAAAGCTTCATTTCCAAATTCATATTCGTCTCCTCTTTTACTAAACCTACCTTTACTATCGACAGGAAACATTGAAAGACCTAATCTTTCTAATTGTTTGTAATTAAGAGGTGCTTGTGCTTCAACTAAATGTCCCAAAGCTTTCATTAATTTATTTCCTCTACTATCTTCTACATTCCAAATTCTTCTTCCTTGAGAATCTGTCCCATCTCTTCCAAGAATAGGTGCTACATCTTGTAATGCTTCTGTCCAAATAGATTCAGTAACAAACGGATTTAATAATTCTTTACTTGATTCAATTAAACCTAAAACAAAATCATCCATAATACCATCTTCATCTGATCTTCCTTGTTCTACTTTATTAAGAACAGTTTGAATTGGTCTTGTTAATGTGTCATAGGCATTTAAATGAGAAAAATCAATATATTGTAATGAGCCATCTTCTTTTCTAAATGGAAGAAGAACAGAGTTTTTTGACCAATCAGCAACATATCTTTTCATTGCGTTTACTTCATCTTTAGAAATATCATAAATAGTTTCTAATGCTGCAATGGTTCCCAAAGGAACTGCCGCAGTTGTAATTGCCATTCCCATTAATCTTTGTCTACCTCTTGCAGCTAATGGTCTAATTTTTTCTCCTTGTTTTCCAATTATAGTATAATTAATTTCTTTTAATGCTGTTTCAACTATATTTGTACCTGTTCTCATAATCTCTGCAGGGAACGCTACAAAATTTCCTAAAGGAAATTTTCTTAAACCTTTAACAAATTCTGATACATAAGCATAATTAGGAACATTGTTTCTAACTAAATCAGCAGACAATTCATTTAAAGTTCTATCATTAAATAATCTTTTAACGCCGTTGATGTCATTAAATTCTTGTCCTAAATTTAAACCTGCTTTTTGATAAGCATTTTTAATTCTTGATTTTTCACCTAAAAAAGTAAATATTTTCCAAAAATCATCTTCAGCTGTATAAAAATCTTCTGCGCCTTTTTTTATTTTTTTAAATCTTTGCATTAATTTATCTAAAGCAAAATCACTATTTTTATTATTTAATATTTCTCCAAACTTTGCATCTTTTAAAAGATCTAAAACTTGATTTAATCTAACATTAGAATTAACTACACCTAGTCTTAATAGTTCTTGGTAAAATTCATTAGATCCTCGCATACCCGGTCCTGCTGCTTGAAGCGCTGTAAATGCTGCTTTAACATCAGCTGTATTACCAAAAGGTAATATACCATTAGCTCCTGCAAATGCTGCTGCACTAACAAAATTTCTAACGTGTGTAAAAGGAGCTAAAACTGTTTTAGCCATTTGAGATGTGCCTTTAGGATATAAAACTAAATTATTATATATTTGAGCAGGTAAACCTTTTAACCATTCTTGTGTTTTTTCAAAACTTTCTGCTACTGGAGTTAATGCCCATTTACCAGCGAGAGGATTTAAAACTTGATTTTGACCTGCTTCAGTCATTTGTGCAATTCTTGCACTTTCAATTTTATCTACTCCCTTTAATTTCATACCTTGTCCTATAAATTTATCTATTTTAGCTGCATCAAAACCAGCTCCTCCAATTTGTGCAACATCTCCAGCTCCTCCACCAACATATTTATAAGCCTCTCCTGAATCATTAAATAAAAAAGGAACAGGTGGTTCTTTTCCTGCAGCTTCAGGACCTTTTGTTTTTAAAGTTTGAGTCCAATCGTCGTAAGCAGTTTTTAATTGATTACTTTTTCTAACCATACTATCAAAAGCTTCACCACTAAATGCTTGAGGAGACAAATTACTAACTCCTTCAACTAATGTATTAATAGGGCTATTAGTTTTACCTAAAAGTTTTTGAATAACAGGTTTAGCGACTCCTGTTACTTCAGCTAAATTAGTGGTAGTTCTTGCAGCAAAAGTAGGATCTACTAAATCATCAAGCACAGACTCTTTAGGCATTTTAGTTAAAAATTTTGGAAAACTTTTTAATTTAACTTGACCTTGTTTAACTTTAGAACCTAATACAAAACCTTTATCTAAAGTAGCTTGTTCCCAAGTATCTTTTACCAATCTTTCTATAAATTCATCTGATAAATTATAGCCTTTACTTTTAGCTGTTGTTTTATAAAAATCAAAAGTTTCTTTTAAAACATCTTTAGTAGGAGGAAAATTTTGAGCAACTGTTGTTTGACCTCTATTATTTTTAAATACACTATAGCCCCTATCTACTACATTGGATATATTGTCTTTTAAAGCTATACTAAATTCTTCTAAAGAATCGGGCCGTAGTCTTCTACCAATAGAAGTAAAAAGTTCTCCAATTCTTTCTCTTCCTTTAGTAAAAGTATTAAATAAATCATCAGCTTGTTTAGGAGTTGCTTTATAAGTTTTAATTAATTTATCTCTAAACATTTTAACTTTATCGGGATCCATTTCATTTAAAACAACATTATAAAGTTGTTTACCTGTTTTAACATTTTCTTTTACAACTTTTCCTGTAGATGGATCTTTTATAATCTGTCCTAATTTAGTATCAAACTTTGGAACTTTAGTAGGTAATGGTAATTTTTTAGAAATATCTTTTAAAATACCCTCTCCATTTTTAAATGGATAATTAGTTGTAGGATCTATTTTTATTTCATCAATTAATTGAAAAGAATTTTTATTTAAAAGTTGTCCATTTCCTTTTCCAGACATTAAGACTTCATTCATTTCATTTAAAACTTTTTGTTGTTGATCAAATGCGGAAATTTTATTACCGGCTACTTTACTATATTTTCTTCCTATTTCTAAAGATAAATCATCTATTTGATCTCTATATCTATCTAACATAGCAGTATCCGCATCTACTCCACCTTTAGCTGCATCATCAATTTCTTTTTGAAAAGGATTTTTTTTACCTCTAGCTCTTAAACTTTCTGAAAATTTTTCAAAAACTTTATTCATTTTAAGAGTCATACCGCTTCCTATTGGAGCTTTTCCTGTTCCTGTTTGATTTCTTAATTTAGATATACCTGCGCCTGCTCCAGCAATGGCTCCTGCAAATCCAGTTCCTTCTACTCCAAATTTTAATCTGTTTAATATTTCAGAAATAGGAGAATCTGTATCTCTATCTAATGCAGTTGGGCCTCCTAAAAAATCTCCAAAAGTTCCTGCATCCTCTACATCTCCTACAAAAATTGTATCGGAAATTCCTGTAGCTGCAGCACCTTGTGCTAAACTTCTAGCTTTAGCTGCATAAGTTCCTGCTGCTTTAGCTTTTGTTGCAGCATTAAATAAACCACTTCCTATTTTAAAAGCAGGCGCACCAGGTACACCAAGATTAACAATAAGTTCTGTAATTTTACCAGCAGCTGTTGCACTTGCTGCTTCATCAAAAGGATTTATTTTATCAAAAAATTCTTCTACTGATTCTGCTCTATCTTTATCTACACCTAAATCCATTAAGGTAGCACCTAATGTAGCCACCCCTTCAAAAATTTTAAATATACCCGAAGGCACACCAGCAGCCATTGAAGCTAACCAACCTGAATCCTCACTACCAAAATTAAAATCTTCATTAGATTCTAAAGCTTTATCAGTTTTAGTTTGTTGTGCTTGCCATTCTGCTAAAGTAGCCATTAGCTATCCTATGAGTTCCAAATTTCTCCGATAGAGAAAACTTGTATTTTGCTTGGGTCACCTGAACCATCATATACAACAATATTTTTTACACCATCTTCTTCAATAATGTTGTAGCCTGGTTTTAATTTTTTAATTTTATTTGGTTTAGTTAAATCTTTCATTTTAACTTTGTCTTCTCTATATACTTGATTAGTATCTTTTTTCATTTCTATTAAATATTTAATAGCAGCATCACTTTTTGGAGATACATCTCCTAATTTTCCAATTTTAAATAAGGCAGTTTGAACATTATCATCCATTTGAACATTTGCTAATTCACCTTTTTTACCATATTCATAATCTATCTTACCTTTATAAATTTCAGCTTGTTCTTTAGATCTTTTACCAGCAGCGTAATCTTTAATTGCAAGCGCCGCAGCCGCTTCATTAATTTTTTCTGTTCTACTAGGACCTGCTTTAGCTTGATTAGCCATAAATTCTGCAAAACCTTCTTTAACTCCGCCTGTTCCTAAAAAGGATGCTGATGCGCTAGCTAACATATCTGAAATATCTAAACCCCTAGCTTTACTTTTACCCAATAAATCTGCAAATAATTCTTGATTTGCTTTTACTGCATCTTTAGCAGTAATTTCAGGTTCTTCAGGTCTTTCAAGATTAATATCTGGAATTTTTGCTTTTTCTAAAATATTTGCTTCATATGCTGCTTGAGATAATTTAGCATCTTCTTCTAAATCTCTTCCTTCGCTTTTTACTATTTCTCCAGTTACTCTATCTCTTTTAATTCCATTAGCATCTCGATAAGTATTATCAGCTTGAGTTGCTATTTCTGTTACTTGTTTATTTATTATATCTGCAAGACTACCTGATTCAGCTGCACTAGGTTTATAACTTTCTATTTTATCCTCTATAGTTACATCCGTTTCTTTACGATCTTGACTACCATATTCTAAAGCTTTATTTCTTAAAATATCTTCAATAGATGTTGTTTCTACTTCTTCTTCTTGACTCTCATCTACAACACCTGGAACATAAGTTTTTTTGTCTATATTTAAAGGAGTAGCTTTTTCATATGCAAAAGGTAATCCTGCACTATATTTATATTTATTTATATCTAAATATGGTTTAGATTTTTGAGATTCTGTTATTTGACTACCAGACATTAATATAGGAGTTCTTAAAAAAGGACTTCCTCCATTATCAAAACCAACTCTACCACCATCCATTAGACCAGATGTAATCCCCGATCCGCGACTATCTACCGGGCCACCTCTAAACATAGGTCGTCTTAAAATTCTACTCATTATCCAAATAATCCTAACTTAGAACCGATACTAGCAACACCTGTTCCAACACCGAGTGCTGTGGCTAGTGGACTAGCTGGAGCGGCTGGCGGTGCGTAACCTACTGTTTGTGTAGGGAATGCTCCTGGTTGAATTTGTGCAAGTTGTTGACCAATCAATCCTAGTTGTGTGAATGGTTGGAACTGTTGTTCTCTTTCAGCTGCTGCTGATGCATCCAATATAGCTTGTTGCTGTGCTTGACCTGCTTGACCAAGTGACTGTTGGTATTGTCCAAGTCCTTGTCTCGCTGCCAAATCTTGTGCTGCCGCTGCTTGTGCTTGTTGAAATCCTTGTGCTAATAAATTAGCTTGTAAATTTGCTCTGTTCATCTGTGAACCTCTTGCAGACTCTGCTGCTAGTACACCTTCTCGTCCTCCACCATAAGCTCCTGCTTGAATAGCTCTATCTCTTAAAGCTGTATCTGCAATAGATTGTTGTCTGTCAAATTCTGATAAAGTTGTATCAATTACTTCTTGTTGATACGGTGACATAAATTGTTGATAAGCTTGTGGTCCTGTAAGTGAACCTAATCCACCAGCCGCGGTTCTCGCATCTTGTTGTAGCTGTGATTCTGCTGCAATTGTTGGTGCATATTTAGACGGATCTATTCCTGTAAAACCTCCAGCAGGTATTGCACCCGCTCCTAGTTTATCAATTGATTTTAAAAAGGCGGTAAGCGAACCTTCTATTACCGGTG
>Ga0209193_1000931_pt1 | contig 16582 bp, 14 predicted proteins | sample COGITO_mtgs_1003_FD_185515 | JGI IMG/M metagenome (GOLD analysis project Ga0209193, IMG submission 185515) | Pelagic marine microbial communities from North Sea - COGITO_mtgs_100330 (SPAdes) (version 2) | ecosystem: Environmental > Aquatic > Marine > Epipelagic ... | reverse complement strand
AGGGGCTTTACGGCTTGTTTTGGTAAGATAATGCAGGAGAAGATGAAGGAATGCATAGATCAATGGCTAGAACATCAAAAAAAACCCGAGGTAAAACTAGCTATATTCGGATACACTGAAGAAGATATAAAAAGCAACCCAGAAAAATCACAATATCTTGTCATTAATTATGACAAATTTAGTCATTTTCATTGTGAGATAAAAAGTAGATTGGGTATAAAGGTAAAAATAAGTGATCTACCAAGTGACATAACAAAATTAGAATTAATTATAAGTCATAGTGATGCTATATCGGAATTTATTGAGGCAGGTTTGTTAAGCTCAATAATAGAACTACCAGATGATAATAGTTTTTTAGAAACTTTATTTGAAAATGAAATGGCTATTACGCATTTAAAAGAGTTGAATGTTATTACTAGCCTTTCTGATGTTAAGTCTAAAATAAATAATCTAAGTGTTTTAAAGGATTATGGTGCGACAACTGACAAAGCAATAGAAATTCTAGAGTCACAGGGGTCTAAACAAGATGTACTAAAAGCGAAGCTTGCCAAGGCGGTCTATCTTATGACGGAGGAACAACAGGAAAATGAAGAATTAGCTGTGCAAGAACTTATACGCCAAGGAAACATAGAATTATTAAATTTTTATAAAGAACAAAATCTAGAGTCCGAAATAGTAGGTGATAACACAAACGAATTAGAGTAATAATTAGACAGCGGGGGCGAATTGCGCCAGGTTATATAATCCGTGAATAGATAGAAGATAAGGGAGAAAATCATGGTCAAGTATATTAAAATCTGAACTCAAGAAATAGACTGACACGGATCAATATCCACTCTCTAGGAGTTAGATTGAAGCTTTTGAATTTTGGGTAGAGAAAGACCAGTAATGGAAGAAATATCAGAAAGAGGATAATTTTTAGCAATCATATCTTGGGCTATTTCAAGGTCTCTTTCTGTTTTTCCCTTTTCTATACCTTTATCATACTGATAATCAAGGGCTGCTATATTATCCCTGATGCGTTTGATTTCTTCATCATAAGCAATTAGCTCAGGTTCGCTCCAGTTAAACTGGCTAAGGGCGTCATAGGCTTGCTTGATTACTAAGTCCGAGCCAATGAGTTTTTCTAAATCTGCTTCGCTGGTTTTGGCGGCATACTTGAAGAAGAAGCACCATTTCTCTAATATAGTGTTTAACTCACTAATATTGGTTTTTTTGAATTTAGGTAGTTCAATAAATGTAAATGAGAAATCTTGCAAATCATGTTCATGACTATTCTTATCTAGTATTACATGATCTGACTTATATTCAGTTTTGTCTTTAAAGATTATACAATCTGCTATTGCTATAAATATAACTTCTTTTAGGTTCTGATATTTACCATCTTCTTCTTGTCCTGAGCTTAACTGCCTTGAATATGCTTTAGCTGCATAATATTGCGCTCTTTTCTCAAAGCCTTTAGTCGGCGCAACTTGCATCTCAACAATGATTTGAACTCCGTTTTTGTCTTTGCATAATACGTCAACTATACTTTGCTTTTTATAGGCTATTTCTGCGTTTTGAACTGGAGATAAGAACTCTACTCCCTCTATTTGATCATTACCTTTTAATTCCAATATATCATTGATAAAGTGAATAAGAATATCCTTATGCTTTTCACTACCGAATATTTTTTTAAAAGCTACGTCATTTTTAGGGTCTAAGAACTTGGATAATGCCATAAGTAAAATGCTATAATAATCATATGTTAGTAATTAGATTATTATAGCATCCATAATGCTTTTGCGCTACTAGTTGTTTTGTAGTTTAGTGTCCTGCGTCAAACTCTTATAGTAAGCCTGAAATTGACTGCACCAGACCACGCTTAAGCTCTGGTAATGCTAGTTCAAACTTCAGATTAGTTTTCTTAGCTACAGAAATAATACGTGTTTGGTATTTCTTCCATTTGCTTTTTTCGCTCCAAGATGATGATTTATTACCGCTACTTCCTTGTCTTAGTTGTGCATTGCTTGACTCGGTTACAGTAGCTGAATCGGCTTTTTCTGATATTTGTAGATCAGTAATCATTTGGTAATTAACTACTTGTACAGCTGCGTCTGCAACAGTGCCAATTAAACCACCGGCTAGTGCGCCAATACCCATACCCATAGAGTCGTTAGAGATTAAAGCTCCCATAGTACCACCAGCTAGTGCGCCACCAAAGCCAGAACTTAAACTACTAAATGGATCTTCCTTTGTTGATTTACCAACTTGTAGAATATTTGCTTGAATCATGTAATGAGCCTTATTAGGGTCGGTAACTATTTTATACCCCTTATCTTCTATAGCCATTTTAATCTCAGACAAAATCTCTAAATCTTTTTTATCTGAAGTATTGCGAATTTGTAAGATTACCGTCTTTTTATCATCCGCTACTGGGTCTAAAAATACCGTTTCTGACATTCTAGTTTGCACATCTAGAGTTCCATGTTTTATGGATTTATCTATAGCACTACAGCCATTTAATAATGATACTGATGCTATGATTAATAATATTCTCGATAAGATGTTCATTGTTCCTCTGTTGGTTACTTATTATTGATGGTAATTATACCGTTTATACTAATGGGATTTTTATTTCGTTGCAACTTGTTTGCTAGATATTGCACACATTCATCAGGCTTCATCCCCAGTATGGTTCTTTTTTAATACGTAGCGCATAGGACTATCTTTATAATCCTCGAGTAGAGCTTGTCTTTTAGCCTCTGTAGCTTCAAGTTTTTTCTGATTTTTGGCTTTGATTACAAATCCTGCACCTAAACCAATTATTAACATTGTAGCTAATATAGTAGTTTTATTAAATATTTTACTCATAATATGATTATCCTTGCCTTATTATTCGTTGCTTATCTTCTTTAGAAATATTCTTTTTAATCAAATTCTACCGCATGAGAGACCTTCTGCTCTTTATTTACTTTTTCTTTGGATTTAACTTTATCTTTAGACTCGCTTTGAACATTTTTAGCTCCGACCTTCTTTAGTTTCTTCGCCTGGGTTTTAGGTATAAGAGCTTCTATGACCTTAGGTGGTTGTGGCAAAGATTCATGAGCTGCGCCACTAGAGGATTGAGTGTTTGTGCTTGAGCTTGAACCTTTCTTTTTACTTGAAGTTGGTTTGGTTCTTTTAGCCCCTTTAGTAACTTTTGTAGCGCTACCCTCTATTTTGGAGTTTGCTGTCTTTGCTGCTTCTTCTGAGTTTTCTTCTGGTAATTCCATAAACCAGTCATTCTTGTCTTTGATTTTAGCTTCTGGCGTTTGTATCTTCGCCACTCTTGCAGATATTTCGGGTAAGATCACATAACATTCACCAATACTTAATTTAGCAAAATCTTCATATGGAATTAAAGGCGATTGTTCACTCCGTTCATTATAGCTCACTCCGTCTCTGAACTCATTTGCACCAAAGCTTGTATTTTTCTGCTGGCTAATTGTAGTTTTTCTACCGCAGAGCTTTGAGTATAATTCTCCCATTCTTGGGTCATCACTTGCAAAGGCGAACTTGGTTTTAAACAAACCAATAAGAGTAGAGCTTTCTGCATCTCCGTAATGATGGTATAATTGGCTGGTAGATTGTACTCCAGCTAAAACACATGCTCCGTATTTTCTTCCTTCTGCCATTAGCTGCGAAATACTGGGAAGTTTACCAAGGCTTGGTAACTCATCCATTACTATCCATAGTTTGTTAATAGGTTTGGTTCTCGTTTTTCGCATATGAGATATAAATAATTCAAGTATTGATGCGTTTAACGGCGTGGTTAATTCTCTAGAGGATGGATCAGTAGCTAGAAAAAGCCAAGATTTCTTACCTTCATTTACCCCCTTAGTATAGCTTTTAATTGAAAAGCCGTTACCCTTGTCTGTATCATTTAAAAACTTTAGGGATTTTACGTTAGCCATTAAAACAGCTATGATTGACGATGCAGCTTTGGCATTATCCTTGGTGAAATATTTTGCAGTATCAGTTCCATCTAGTAGGGTATATAATTCTTCTACACCACTTTTTGTTAGAGTGGAGTATAATTCTTGCACTGAATACTGTTTATATTGTTTGAGTATATTAGCACAGGCAACAAAAACATTCTGCGCACTTTGTTCCCAAAAATCACTAGCAGCTTTATTATTTTTTCTACTATTAAAGCCTATCAATATATCAGCAAATTTTTCTAGATCTTGCTGCCTTGAGCAATCAGTCCAAAAGTCCCAATCCTTGCCTCTAGAATCAAATGGATTAAAAATAATATCACCACGCTCAGGGTTGTAATATTTAGCGATCATTTCACCAGTATTGTCTATAATAATGGCAGCTTCTCCTCGCTCTTCTATTTGAGGTAGCATATTATGTATTAGGTTGGTTTTACCAGAGCCTATAGAGCCTGACACTAGGATATTCATGGTTTCCATGTCCTTGACAAGGGGCATGTTTCCTATTTTTAGGCTACTTGCTCTGCCTATTTTTAGAAGAGCGTTTTTCACCTCTTTTGCGGTTAGTATTTTATTAGCACCATCTTTTATGGTTTCATCTTTAAGACTTTTACCAAACTTACTCCACAATAAAAATATTAAGCAGAATATAAGGGATGTAAAGAATGCAGAGGCTACTATTATATCCCAACCAAGCAATACAGCGTATTCATTAGCATTTTTGAATATATAAAAGTCTCTCACTGTTCTAGGGTCAAGATCAGTTTTAACCATACCAGATTTCGTTTTGATGTTGATATAAGTTATGTGGGTTGGTTGTTTTCCAATAGTCATACGCAAACTATTCATTGCGCCATCAAATTCATCGGCAATTACTGCTTTGCGATATGCATATAGTGCTGACCAGTCTAAGTCCTTTATCTCTTTGTTATACATGCTTACCGAGGCTACTATGCCTAGCAGTAGTGCCACAGATACTGTTCTAGCGAAAACCTGCTGGAACATTCTGATTTTGTGGAGGAACACCTGACCACCGCCTATGAAGTTATTTAGCATTTGATTTACCTATATTTATTTGGTTTATTTTCTGAAATGCCCAGCCAGCACATTACTACCTTTCGTGAATATTTTTGATTATGTACTGAATTAGCTGAGTGATAATGACGAAGGGCTTTGTGCCAGTCCCCATGAGTTAGCTTTAACTTGCCAAGTAATTCTGCTGCGTAATTGATGTTTAACTCAGGTGATAGCATAGAATCTACAGAGGTAAAGTTTTCTCCGTGCCAGCGATAGTTAATTTGAGCTAGCCCTATGTCTATACTAACAACACCAGAAGCAATAGATTTATTGATTGCTTTTATCGCCTTCTCTTTATCGTTAAAAAATAATGACTTACTGTTAATATTAAGAGCTAGCGGGTTAAGGTTTGACTCCGTTTTAACCAGAGCAAGCAACAATCCTGAGGGTATACTGTGCTTAGCTTCTTCTAATTTAATGATATTTAAAATATAGTCTTTAGAGTCTGTAGTTTCTATATCCATGGCATAAACAGTGTTATTCAGCAAAATAACGCTTTTAACAGCTAGAATAGCTAGGAATTTCTTGGCTAAAAGCACCATTTTTGGTATAATATACATGAAAGACTTAAACCGAATGGATGAGCGTGTTATGCAAGATTTTACAAAACCACTAGTAGCCGTAAACAACCTACCTAAAGTACAAGCTAAGTGGCTAAACAAGGACAGGCTATGGAATTTTGTATTTTGGTTTGGGATGAGTTTTGGGTTTGCTGCTGGAAATGTCTTTGAATTCCAATGGGGTATGAATGATTTGGCTTCAGCCACTGATTGGACGAGTTTGATTATTTTTCCACTTCTTATAATTACATTTAATAGAACACGCTTTGTAAAAAAGGATAATTTTGCCAATAGTGATGGGAAAACTATTTCTAAGGCGCAGATGCCATATGCATTTCCACTAGCCACGCTATCTGGATTTGTGATAACCTTCGTAGTTACAGAAACTATTTTACCAAAAGAGCACGGTAACTTTTTTGCGTCTTTTGCCTTCTTTGTTTCTTTATTCTCTGGCATAAGTTTATATTTCATATTTAAAAATTGCCCTATTTCTATTTTATTTAACCGTAAATTCTGGACTTTTGAATTTAAAGCTGGTGGCGTACTTAATCGTACAGATAACTACAACAGCTCTAGTAGGGAGTATCACGACAGGCTTTATAACCCTTCTCACCGCCATCATTCGCAGAACATTTACCATAACCGCTAGCCTATTTTTTCTTAGGGTCAACATATTGTCCTTTAGGTTTAAAGTTATATCTTGATTCCTGCTCTTTGGTTAATGGATCACCATTGCCAGTTTCCCAATTATGTTTGACAGCCTTTGGTTCGTAGGGCTTGCCTATTGGATCACCTAGCTCATCGTCATAATTTGTTTTTTCCGCTGGTCTACCTAAGCCTCCTAGTTTGCCAAAGGCTGTGCTAGCTTCATCCCTAACAATTCTATCTTTTTCATACTTATCCATTGTTTCCAGCCTCCCCTCTTGGCTCTTGGTAAGTTCGCCCTCGGTCTTTTTGTATTCCCCCTGATTTGCGTTGTACTTTGTATCATGTAAATCTTTAATACGACTACCCTTGTCCGTGATCTCTTGTTCCACGCCTTTTCTATCAGTGTTGATATTATTAGCTCTTGCAAACTCATCTCTCTTGCCACCTATAGAGCTATCTATTTTAGATGCATCTGCAAAATCTGATACATTACCTGAGTAAGAAATCTTGTTACCCTCAGATTTTATTTCATTAAACTTTTCTTGATACCTAGCGGATGTTAAATCTTTAAAAGCTTCTTCCGCTTTATCTGTCCTAGAAGATACTGCCTCGTGAGCTTGCCTTGCACTACCACCATATAATTTTTGGTAATGATCGGCTACATCCTGAGTAATGTCTTTTGACATCTCGCCTGAATTACTTTGTGCGTAGTTCATAGTTTTGGTATGAGAGTCAATATTACTCTTATGCTCAGCTATTGATTTATCAAGTCTTTCTACCTCCTGATAGTTTTCTCGCATTGAGTTTTGAGTATTTTTATCAACTCCGTGGCTCTGCATTATACTTTCAATTCTATTAACACGTTCTGTGTTAGATTTCCTGTCGTTGATACTCTTATCTTCGGACATTTCACTTGCATTAGAGTCGTTTTTAGAGCTGCTATTTTCAGCTCCAGTTTTACCACCAACTCCAGCATCTATGCCAAATGCCTTGGCAGCAGCTCCACCAACATTATAATCAGCTTTTAAGTAAGCTTCGGCATTCTGTCTCCAGCCATAATCATTTGTTTTGTTTAAACGATCTACTTCATTTAAATGGTGAGCAATTTCCTTACCTTCCTCCGTAGAAGTGTCAATATTATATTGATCATCAGATTTAGCACTTTCCATAATGGTATACATAGCCTCTGCTCCTTGGCTCATAGTTCTCTCGTGAGCTTGTGATCTAGTAGCGGTTTCAGAAGACATTGCCTGCGTCTCATGCCTCATACTTTGTTCACCATTTACGCTAAACCCTCTACCTTCATTATATCTGGTTTCACCACTAGAAGTATTTTGCCCTGCTCCACCAAAATAAACAGCCTTGCCGTCTGGTCGAATCATTTCCATACTTCCATCTGACATCATAGAACGTGCAGCCCCGCTAACATATTGCATGCTGCTATCGTGCTTATTGCTTGAGACGTTATCATTATTCTTATTCCTGATGGACTCGTTATCCCAGTTTCTTGTACCGCTAGATTTCTCACCCGCCATAGCAGCTGATGCACTATTAGCTGTTGCCATAACAGAACCCGCCAAATGCATAAAGCCACCCTCTGCCATACGTGTTAGCCAAAATGCTAGAAATGGTATCATCAGACTAAGATTTGCAGCAGTGGATGCTATCGAATCAAATTTTTTAAGCTCTGTAGACCAGCTACTATAACTCACTATCGTTGCTGGCTGATAGGCAAAATCTATTACCATATTAATCATGGAAAACAATGGTGGCCACAGCGCAAGAGAAAATGCTGCTGTTATCCATGCCTTATATTTTTCTACTCCTCCAGTTAATACTAGCATTGGGAATAAAAAGATAAATGCTCCGTATACTATGATCTTCATAATAGCAAGTGAGCCTGTTAGTGTCTTTTCTGCTAAATCACCCGAGATAATACCACCTGCCTCGTTATGCAGCTGTGCTTTAGCTGCTGGGTACTTACCGCTTCTATAGCTATTTACTGCATTTATCATCATATTATGCTTGAGTAGTGCATCCACGCTGCTGTTGTTTGTGTATAGGACTCCTATTTGAGCTTTTAAGTTTCGGTTCAATTCCCTTGTTGCAGGGTTGTAACTTGAGGTTTTACCTGCGCCTTTAAATTTCCAAGACCATGATGTTACATTATAGCCAATAGAGTCTTCAAACTTCTTCTCAAAATAAGGTACTGCATCCTTACATTTTGGGTGCGGATCAACTCTTACTCCATTTTTGGTCATAGGAGTTCTGGCAAATGTCCCTGCTCTGCTTGCAATTAAGCCCCACATATCTTTGCTTTCAACTAACTCTTCCTTAGTAAACTGGTTGCCAATCATAGAAGGCAAGATCACACAGCGTTCTATGAAGTTCGACATATTGCTGATAAATTCAGGATCACGTACTTTCGCCTGTAGCACTTCTTTTTGCAATCTTGCGCCAAAGACAGTACCATAATGATAATAGCTATGAGCTGATGCTCCATCTACTAGGCTATATACCTGATCAAAACCAACAGCTAGTATATGCCCGAAATTCTCTATTACCCCAATAGGAAGAGCGAATGCTAGAGGAATATTATCTACCTTCCAGTAATGTTTTTCTACATTGTCCTTAATTGACATGGTAGTCGTTGGAAGTAGTAAAGCTTGGACGAATATGCCCATAGCCATAATTCTTCTGATTGAAGCCTTCCACTGGTCATTGCTACTGGCTGCTGCCATCTGTATTGCATAGGTCAAACCTGCAAGTAATGATACCGTAGTTATTGTTGCTGTATAGAAATTAGAATTTCTGAACATAGCAATAGCTTGCAAAGTATGATATATCAGTTCGCTATAGCCGTATGAGTATATTGTGAAATCTAGCATATTTATTACCCCTCTATTCTTGGTTGTGATTGTTAAAGAAATCTTCAAACTTCTGGTTAAAGAACCTTCGATCTTGATGTAGACGTGCTTTGCTTTGAGCTATGGTGTCGTATCTCTTAAATGCAGCGTTCTTATGTTCTGCAAGTAATCGCATGGTTGTTCTAGCTTCTGATTCAAACGCTTTAAAAGCCTCACCATCTGCAATTTGAGCAAAGGCTAATTCTCCAACTGCTTCTTGTACTTCTTGAAGTAAGAGAGCTAAGTAGCTGGTTACTACATCAAAACATAAAGCTTCTATAAACTCTGATTGATTTAGGGATACATTGGCTTTGTTGGAATAAATACCTAAATCCATTTCAATTTTAGTAATTAATGGCATTGAAGATAAAGCTACTAGGGTTTCTTCTTCGTTAGTAAGATTGCCTTCATTGGTATATACTTTCTCAACTATCTGGTCTATTAGCCTTGATATTTTGGTAAATAGTACTGAGTCTTCATTAATTGTAGTTTCATTAATTACTGGCTTTAAACATTTTTCAGTCTCATCACATTTATAAAGTTTGACCTTATTAGAACCGCTGCCACCTACTCCCATGAAATCCTTGATTAAGTCTTTATTAATTAGTGACTTCTTGTGAACTACAGATGGCTTGCTATTTGCATCCTTAGTGCCAATAATAGTGCCAGAGATACTCATTAATAATTCCTTTAATTCTTTGCCATCAGCATCAGCACTTGCTTTCTTCGCTAGGGCTTTCCATACTAGATTGTAATTGTCACCAAGCTGGGATTCTAGCTCTGGGTTTTTTGTAGTATCACGCCCATCATCTTTTTTAGAGTTAGTGGTAATATCAGCAGCATCCTTGCCCTCGCCTTTTAGCACCATATCAGCCTGCCTATTGGCTCTTGAAGACGCTGCCATTTTAGATGCCATTCCGTCTACTAGATTAGCCATATCATTACAATCAGTTTTAGCCATTTGATTTATCCAGTCGGCTTTGGCATCTAGCCATTCCATCAAATCCTGACATTGCGGACATAGAGTCTTAATTGCCATCATCCCACCGTAAGTGACTGCGTTTTCTACCAAGCCTTTTAAATGGTTCATGAGTTCTGCGCCAGATACTGCGCTTATGCCACCGCCTAGCATTTCAAACTGCGCCCCGCAGGGTAATCCTCCCATTTTGCAAGATGGAGCTTGTACGTGTAGTAATTGCAAACCTGGATTGGCTGGGGTTTTTATAATAACAGAACCTCCAGTAAGATGACCGCCTTCTTGTTCCCTGGTAATAGCTCCTTTAGTGACGTTACTCATAGTGCCACTTGGAAATACGTTTTTGACTAATGTTTCTAATCCCGCAAAGCTATTTGTAGGTAATAGCGATAATAATAATATTGCTATTGCCCTACGAGTTTGATTGAATAATGATCCCTTGATTTGTAACTTTGTTCTTTTTGTCATTGTTCTACCTTGTTTAGGTTTGTTTTTAAATATTCAGCAAGTAATAAAACCTTGTCTTCTAAATCAGGAATGGACACCACGCCACGAGCCAGTTCAAAACGTAGGCTACTATCTTTTGTAACGGCTATTACTGTTGGCATAACATCTAGATTTAATGCTTTTGTAATTTGGGGGTTGTTGTGAGTTTTAAAATATTTGCTTTGACTCTCGTCCTTGGAGATTGCCTCAACATTAAATCCGTACTTACTGGCAAATGATTCTAGGTGCTTTTCAAGCAATAGACAGTGAGCGCAATTATCTTCCCTAAATACAAATAATTCTATTTTTGTAGTTAGTGATTTTATGATTTTTCTATCATTCTCTTTTTTCTCTGATTTAAAAACATTTCTCCCATAGATATTCTGTGGTGCTTTTAAATTATCTGCTAAATTCGGATTTAAAAAGTTAGTCATAGCAAAATTACGTGCAAGAACCATAGCTCCACCAAGCATCTCTTGCTCCTTTTCCTTGTAAAGGCGTATGTAATTCACGTTATCAGGGTAACGAATCATCATATGGCGTAAATTCTCAAGTTCCTCCTTAAACTCTTCATTTTCATGCTTTGCTTGCTGCATTTCTTCTTTGGTTGGTGCGTGCGAGTTGTCTAACGCTGCTTGCTTTAAATCATCTATATTCTCCTGCTCCTTTTCTTCAAACCACAGCCAGCCACGATAGCTTTGATTGAAGAAGTCTGATTTTGCATAAGCGTATTCTGGTGCTAGTTGTAATAGTGGTAATAAAATAACTAGCATTAATTGGTTTTTCATCGCAGCCTCGCTAATTCTTGTATTAAAGATTGCAAATCTTGCTCCCTACGCCTAATGCTCGACCATGCCATGCCTCCTTGGTCATATCCTGCGTATATTTGCTTGTCATAGTTAATCTGATTTTGTTTTTCGTTAATACTGTTCTGCAAGTTATTACGTTTTTGAGCCAGTCTTTGTTGCTCTTGTCTTTGGTACTCTAGATAAGCTAAATCTGCGAGACGTTTTTGCTCCCTTTTTTGAGCTTCTAATTTGGCTAATCTTTCTTGTTCAGCTTTTACTCTGGCTAAACGTATTTTTTCTAACTTTTCTTGTTCAATCCTTTGTAAACGCTCTCTTTCAAGACGTGCTAATCGCTCGGCTTCTAAACGCTCTGCTTCTATTTTAGCTAGACGTATACGCTCTGCTTCAATACGCTCTAATTCTAGCTTTTCAGCTGCGATACGTTTTTCTTCCCCCGCCTCCCATGAATCGTCCTTAATATTTGCGTTTAAACCTGCAAACCTATTTTCTGGATTATCTTCGTTGCCGTCATATTCCTTGATATTCATGTGGGATTTTATAGAACCTGCAATTTCTTCTGGATTAGGTGTTTTATATGTACCTGTGAACTTGACCATTAACTCATCGATAAAGCCACTAAAGTCCATTTTGCTAAAATCAAGCCTCTGGATTTCCTCCATCGTGAGTCCACGGCAATTAGGGCTTCCGCCACTACCAAAATTAATTCCTAGCTGTTTACGTCCCTCTACTTGAATTACCTTATCAAGCATGTTGCCGAAACAACAATAATGATGCTTATTGACATGGAATGGTGCAGTACCACTGGTTTTTTTGCCGACATACACGCAGAGCTTTTTTTCTCTTAGATTAATTAAGCTAATTTCATCTTTAGTACATTTTGCCCCAAGCTGCTTGCCCCAGCCTTTTGACGTATCAGGACAACAATTGCTAAAACCCACTGGCTTTTTAGAGCAATGATTACCAAAGCCAGCAAATAAATTAAAGTTATGATCTTTATCAGGCTTCATATTGCTAGTTGCATAAAGCTTAGATACTGAATCCATCATCTCGCCGTTAGTAAGATAAGATTTGTCAACGCAGTTACCGTCAAGGCAAGGAATGCCCTTACAGACAATGCTATCCTCACCATCTTTTGCAACTAGATCAACTCGTGCTGCTGTGTTCTCTTTTTGGGTACTTATCCAAGATTTACAAGAAAACTCACGTTTTAAATTAACGCAATTACCAAGCGAATCTTTTAGTAGGCATTCTCTGTTAGCTACGGCGTAGCAATGTTCGTATAAACTACAGTTATTTTTGCTTGGGTAATTACAGGTTTTTACATAAGAATATTCCCAGCAATCTTTTGATACTTCAAAACCATCCACAGTTCTTTTGCCACTACTAGCACATATTTTAGCTTGATCTGAGCATGGATAACTTGACGCAAAACGCCCCCCAGCACTTGCAGAAATGCTGTAGTGAATAATAAATATAGCTAGAAGGAGTAATCTAATCATTTGATCGTACACCTCTCAGTCCAGTCTTCTGACCATTCTTCGCATATCTCTTGACCTTCTCGGTAGTTGTAACCTAGTATATAAGCGTCAAAGACTATTATATGATCTCCGCCTGCAAAATGAGTGTCGCCAATACCTCTATCCCCGCCTGGGAAAGCAATAGTTTCATCAATGTTTTCTAGAGGTATGCCTAAGTGATTCGATAGATATATTCTCCAGCCAGGACTATCTTGATGAATATGCCAGCCATTCCTTTTCTTTTTCCAGTTTATGGGGTAACCAAGATGCATAGCTCCGTTATAGACAGTGTCGCCTGGAATTTGTACCTCACGATACTCCCAAATATTCCACTTCATGCCTTTTTTGACGCATTTTAAAGTAACCGTATCTCTGCAATTATATTTATTGCGTAGCTCTTCACAGAATGTTTGATTGTAAATTGTATCTTTGTGAGTCGTATTTTTTGTTTGTAGAAAATATTCAGGCTCTACTTTCTTGTCACCCTTGATGGTTTTGCAATCTACACCCAAATCTTTTAATTTACCGAGTAAGTTTTTTAGCAATTCATCCTGGGCATTTGCTATAGTTTTAGCGTCTTTTAAATGCTGTTTATTTAATGGGCGGGAATAATCAGTATATAACTCATTCAAGCTATTACTTTTTATCATTTCTTCTCTGCCCTTCCCCGCTAGATCATTCTCATGGATGGATTCTAGCTTGGCACTTTCACTGCTTAGTTCTGTTTTACTTTTTGGGGAAATATACTTTAGACCTTGTGGGCTTCCATGCTCCCCGCCCATAGAGTCAATACCATTTTGCTTGCCTGCTTCTAGTTTGTTGGTAAAATCTGATAAGCCATCAACTGAACTTTCAAACAAATCTGTTTGCTTATTTTTTTGTGTTGGTAGCTCCTGTGCTAAATGATCTGCTCTACTTGTACTTATAAATAACTGGAGTACTGCGCTTAACACAAGTAGGGCAAATAGAATTACGATAATGGAAAATATTTTATTCATCAATCCCACTCCCTTCTTCTAAATGATCTCTAGCTATATCTGCAAGTTGTCCGCCATCCATAAAAATATCAAGTGCTTTTCGAGTGCCAATAGAGCCTGTTACTTTGTCGAAAGTGACTTTGGGGTTTTCGCTAAATACATCTTCTTCCTTTGAGAGAACAAAGCTTGGGACATTTTTAATGCCAAACTGATTAAATGCTTCGTCATCTATTTGCATGGCAATTGCAGCATTATCATTGCCCGATATTTCTGATACTAGATTAGACAATTTATGCCACGAACCATCAGGCAATCCCTGAAATACCAAAATAGCGTTATATTTCTTGGCGGACTTAGCATATGATTTCAGCAAGTTTATACTCATTGAACTACTTACAAATATACGAAAAAGCGTATTGGAAGTTAGCTCGTCCATATTATTGAGACCGCCGTTACTTCTATCAACTTCATTTCCTAACATCTCCTGCAAGTCGTACCATTTTTCTTTTATTGTTGGCATATTCATTTGCATCGATCTTTTTGTAAGGTCTTTTGCATAATCCAAGTCTTCTGCTTTAAATTCAAACTTCTCATCAGCAACTACTTTGGTACTAACGAATAGCAATGAGATTAAAAGAAGCAGCAGTTTTTTTTGCGCCATACCAAGTACCCCCAATCTTGTCCGTCATACGGATATTCTTTAAAGCTGCTGTAAAGCATGTCCGACATACCTAGAGGCCAGCAACCCATCGCCCCTTTTGTAGCCTTTGGATTGACCATTTGTAACTTGTACTGCTTCTTCTTAATTTTAAAAGCTCTGTGCTTTCTACAAATGTCACCATTTATTTTGTCGCTATCAGTGGCAGTACTTTGAGCCATTCCCATTCTGTGCATTTTGGCAATTATTCTATAGGTAAGTAAGCTGCTATTTTGTACCCCGCCTATATGATCAGAATTTGCTCCGCTAAAGGGATAAATATTACCCCAGCAGCCAGCACACCAAAACATAGGCTCAAGTGGCATATTAAATGTACTAGCAGCGCAGTCTAAACCACATGATACTTGCGCTATTGGATTACCAAACAATATAGCCTCTGGGTTCATGAGTGACTGTAATTTGGGATCATTCCAGCTAATATCAAACTCACTCATATAGGCAACATCAACTGTGCCACTCTCTAAGCAGACAAAGTCCGTGAGTAGCTCTAGCCAATAAATAAGCGGATATACATAATAGTGAACATGATAGAAGCTAGTATGCGTGTTTCTTCTATCTCCACCACGCTCTGCTGTAGATATTTTCTTCTTATCAGAGCCAAACTCTATACCTCCAAGATTTACCATGCAATATGGCGTTCTTGTAACGTCTACAAGCCGTACAGGTTCCCAAAAACCTATAGATACTCCAGGTATTGGTACATTTGCTTTAGTACAAAGGCATAAAGGAGATTTGGGATTAGCTCTATCACGCTTTTTAGGCGACATCCCTTTGCCAATAGAGAGTCCGCCAATAGAAATAGGCATGATGCAGCTCCAGCAGACATCCGTTATCGGATTGACAAAATGCCCCTTGCAAGTTACGCTAGCAACCGCTGATGTTGGTATAGTAATGGCTATTAATAATACCATTATATACTGATGTAAGTGTTGTAGCTGGTCTTTAGCTGTCCTCCTACAAGATTTCAAGCTATAGACCAGCAGATGCTGGTGTTTCATTTTTTGTTATTTATCATTTTATGTTTAAAAAATATTCCTCTATTTTGTTTTCTGTTTTAGCTGCCAGTCTATTCTCTTTTAACGTTTTTGCTGCCAATGATTCAAATACTGGGGTAAATCATTGGTGGTATCATTATGCAGCTCCCTTCATCTCTATGATTCTTATTGCAGCTACTGCTTATCAATGCTACAAAGAGCCTTACCATAGAGTAGTTATTATTCCTTTACTCATTGCCGTCCTGGTTTTAATTTGGTATGTAGTATAGTGAAGCAAGCCACAATTAAGTATTTTCCTGCTACATACACACACTCTGTATCAAAATCTTCCTGATAGTGAACACTCAACATGTAAAACAGCATTATTGAAAACGCAATTAATGAGCTAGTGACTTTCATTTCTTTGTATGTAGGAAGCTCACAATATTTAGGTATATTTTTAAAATATATAGTGGCTATTAAACTTACAAAATGCAAAGCTGTTGCTAGTTTGCCAGCAAAAATCAACCCAAGAGCTAAACTAAATATAACGCATTTTACAATAGGTTCATTTGTGCAAAAATCTGAACTTAAATTTAAAGCAAAAGTAATACAAAAGCAGCCAAGTAACAGTAATGTATAAAAACTATAACGCTCAGATATAATTTTAATTAAATTTTTCATTTTAACGTACCTCAATCTCTTCTATTTTGAGAGCTAACCCCTCTTGTACAACAACAGCGGGACTGGCCTTAATGCCAAACTTAAAACTTAGTTCACCAGCTTGATCAAAGTAAACTTTATCAGCGTGTAACTCGCCAAGTTCTTCTTTTATTTTAAATACACTGCCCCCAATAAGGATCACTCTATCTTCTACTCCCAAGTTGGAACGTTTTTGAGATAAAATACAAATATTTAGAAGATTTGAGTGATTTAAAAAATTATATGCGTTCAGCTCTAAGGGGTTGTAGAGTT